>Ga0172378_10005256_pt1 | contig 12101 bp, 12 predicted proteins | sample GrowelOW332metaG_FD_119755 | JGI IMG/M metagenome (GOLD analysis project Ga0172378, IMG submission 119755) | Groundwater microbial communities from an aquifer near a municipal landfill in Southern Ontario, Canada - Pumphouse #3_1 metaG | ecosystem: Environmental > Aquatic > Deep subsurface >...
CCGTCGTCCTAGCTTCAACCGTGAAGGTGGTGACCGTCGTTCCAATTCATCTGCTCCTCAAACAAGAAGTTTTGGTTCATTTGAAGATAAACCTTGGAAAAAAAATACAGAAGATACAAGGTCATCTGACCGTCGTCCTAGCTTCAATCGTGAAGGTGGTGCTGGTCGTCCAAAAAGCTTTGGTTCAGAGGACAAATCATGGAGAAAGAATACAGAAGATACAAGATCATCTGACCGCCGTCCTAGCTTCAATCGTGAAGGTGGTGCTGGTCGTCCAAAAAGTTTTGGCTCAGAGGACAAACCTTGGAGAAAGAATACAGAAGGTGCAAAATCGTTTGATCGTCGCCCTAGCTTCAATCGTGAAGGTGGTGCACCACGTTACAGAGATAGTCGTCAACGTACCGATGATTACAATCCAAATGCAAAGTATAGTGTTAAAAAACAGATACAATATAAAGAATTAAACTTCGATCCAGAAGCACCTATTCGTTTAAATAAATATTTAGCTAATGCAGGAATCTGTTCCCGTCGTGAAGCCGATGAATTTATTAGTGCAGGAGTAGTTAGTGTTAATGGTGAGATAAAAAGTGAATTAGGAACAAAGGTAAAACGTAGTGATATTGTAAAATTTCATGATGATCCAGTAAAGGTAGAGCGTAAAGTTTATCTTATCTTGAACAAGCCTAAGAATTGTGTTACTACATCCGACGATCCTCAAGAGCGTAATACAGTAATGGATATTGTGCGTAATGCATGTCCAGAGCGTATCTATCCTGTAGGTCGTTTAGATAGAAACACCACAGGTGTATTAATCTTGACCAATGATGGCGAGCTTGCTTCTAAATTAACACATCCTAAATTTTTGAAGAAAAAGATTTATCATGTACATTTGGACCAGAAAGTATCTCGTGCCGACTTAGATAAGTTGGTGTCAGGTGTTCAATTGGAAGATGGTGATGTCTTTGCTGATGCTGCTTCTTATGTATCCGAAACAGAGCGTTCTGAGGTAGGATTAGAGATTCACTCAGGAAAAAATCGTATTGTACGTCGTATGTTTGAATCCTTAGGCTACAAAGTGATTAAATTAGACCGTGTTTATTTTGCCGGAATGACCAAGAAAAACTTGAAAAGAGGAGATTGGAGATTCTTGACAGAAGAGGAAGTGAATTTCCTTCGCATGGGATCGTATGAATAATTGATAATTAAAATATATATATAGTATGGAAAAGATTCGTAGAACAAAAATTGTTGACGCGTTCCGTTCTTCTGATTATGGAACAACGATCAACGTAAAAGGATGGGTACGTACCCGTCGTGGTAGTAAAAAAGTGAATTTTATTGCACTCAACGATGGTTCTACTATTAATAATATACAAATCGTTGTTGAAGTAGAATCATTTGACGAGGATTTATTGAAAAAAATCACCACTGGCGCTTGTATAAGCGTTGTTGGTGTTTTGGTTCAATCGCAAGGACAACAACAAAGTGTTGAATTGCAAGCCGCAGCGATTGAAGTTTATGGAGAAGCAGATCCTGCCACTTATCCTCTTCAAAAGAAGGGACATTCCATGGAGTTTCTACGTGAGATAGCGCATCTTCGTCCACGTACGAATACCTTTGGTGCTATCTTTAGAATTCGTCATAACATGGCGTATGCTATTCATAACTATTTTCATGAAAAGGGTTTCTTTTATTTTCACACGCCTATTATCACAGGTTCTGATTGCGAGGGAGCTGGACAGATGTTCCAGGTTACTACACAGAATCTATATGATTTGAAGAAAAATGAGGAGGGTGCTATAGATTATAGTAACGACTTTTTTGGTCGTTCTACTAGCTTAACCGTTTCTGGGCAACTAGAGGGTGAGCTAGCCGCAACAGCTATGGGATCTATCTACACCTTTGGTCCTACTTTCCGTGCAGAGAACTCCAACACTCCTCGCCATTTGGCAGAGTTTTGGATGATTGAACCAGAAGTAGCCTTCAATGATATCATAGATAATATGGATTTGGCAGAAGACTTCATCAAATTTTGTATTCAATGGGCTTTGACAAATTGTAAAGACGATTTGCAGTTCTTGAATAAGATGTTTGATAAAGAGTTGATTGCCCGTTTAGAAGCAGTGGTAAAGAAAGATTTTATACGTTTGTCTTATTCCGATGGAATAAAAATATTAGAAGAAGCGATTGCTGCTGGTCATAAATTTGAGTTCCCTGTTTATTGGGGCGTTGATTTATCGTCAGAACATGAACGTTTCTTAGTAGAAGATCACTTTAAATGTCCAGTTATCTTAACGGATTATCCTAAGGAAATCAAGTCTTTCTATATGAAACTCAATGAGGATGGCAAAACAGTGCGTGCAATGGATGTGCTCTTTCCTCAGATTGGTGAGATTATTGGCGGTTCTGAACGTGAAGAGGATTATAATAAATTACTAACTCGTATTGAGGAGTTAAAAATTCCAATGAAAGATATGTGGTGGTATCTAGATACTCGCCGCTTTGGAACTTGTCCTCATTCAGGCTTTGGTTTAGGTTTTGAGCGTTTGATGTTATTTGTTACAGGTATGGCTAATATTCGTGACGTAATACCTTTCCCTAGAGCACCTAAATCGGCTGAGTTTTAAAAGATACCGATAAATAGATAGAGCGGTTTAAGAAGTGTAAAGCTTTTTAGACCGCTTTTTTTGTGCCCTTTTTCTCTATTTCTACGGGGTACCATCTTCTCCTTACCTGCTGTTCTTACAGGTGCTTCTGCTCTTTATTTCTAGGTTGTATGCTGTTTTATGGAAAAAAGACTTCCCGAATTTTATCTGGTAGTCGTGACTACCAATATGGTTCACCGTGACTACCTAACTGGTTCACCGTGACTACCAATATGGTTCACCATGACTACCCGGTTAGTTTGTAGCAACAATTTCTAGAAGAAACACCTTTTTGTTGCATCCATCCCTCCTCTTAATCTACCTTTTTCTCAAAAGCCAGTCGTTCACTACCATCGGTTACGTGAATAATGCCACAGTAGGTAAACCCTTGTCGTTCAATCACCTTCAGCATCGGTCTGTTGCTCTTGTGTGTGTCTACCCGTAGAAATTGTAGCTTTTGCGTTTGGCATTGTTGCTCCACTAGTGCAAAAAGTTGCCCGGCAATATGTTGCCCCTTATAGCGGTTGTCTACACACATGCGGTGTATGGTACCATAACTCGAACTAGTGGATAACCATTCTCCCTTTATCGCATCGTAAGTTGGCTCTCTGTCTGTGCAAAAAGCTAATGTGGCAATCACCTCCTCGTTGCAGGTATAGACAAAGCTGTACCCCCTGCTTATATCCTCTAGGATAGTCGCTCTGTTAGGATAGCCGTTTTGCCATTGATTGGCTCCCAACTCTCTTAGCTGTTGCTGAGCTTCGCTTACAATGCGTAAGATAGCGGGTATATGCTCCGGTGTAGTGGGTTGAAAGGTATATTTAGTGGTTTGCATGCTTGGGTAGATTTGTTTTTGGTTTTATGATGCCTACTGCTCATTTCTACGCTCTGCCTTGGCTCATTCTAAATTGCCTCTGTTAAGGGGCGTAGAAAAGGAGATCTCTCTTGATACAGGTACTGTTGCTTCCTGCTGAAAAGCGACATGCTTTTAGCAGCAGTGTATACAACTGCCTTATATGCGCAAATTTACGATTAATTGCTTAAATTAATCTTTATGTTCTATCTTTTTAGAAAGGTAGAACGTTTTTTTTAAAGGTATCTATGTGACTAACAGTACTTACGGAACCCCTCTTTTTAAGGAACATCTGTAAAAAAAATAGGAAATGTTTGTAAGATAGAAAGAAAAGCGGTACTTTTGCAAGCCGATTATTATCTCTAGAAGATAAAAGTTTAATTAATAGCGAGTTAAAAGCTCTTTGTCCGAGAGTGATTAGAAACTACGCTAGCATGTTTTTATTAGTAGTAACAATTTAAAATGAAATTAGAGTGGATACTTTAAGTTACAAGACCATTTCTGCAAACAAAGCAACGACTGTAAAGAAATGGGTTGTTGTGGATGCTACCGATCAGGTGTTAGGTCGCCTCGGTGCGAAAGTTGCGAAAGTGTTGAGAGGAAAGTATAAACCAAACTTTACTCCACACGTAGATTGCGGTGATAATGTAATCATTATCAATGCCGACAAAGTAAGATTAACAGGTAAAAAGATGACTGACAGAATCTATTTGACATACACAGGTTATCCTGGTGGTCAAAGAGAGCATACTCCAGAATCTATCTTGGCTAAACCAAATGGTGAAGAGAAACTGTTGAAGAGAGTTGTAAAAGGAATGCTTCCTAAAAATCGTTTAGGTAAAGTTTTATTGAGTAATCTATATGTTTATGCTGGAAGTGAGCACAAACACGATGCTCAGACTCCTGAATTAATCGATATTAACTTACTAAAATAATACATAATGGAAGTTATTAATGCATTAGGTAGACGTAAACGTGCAATTGCGCGTATATATGTAAGCGAAGGTACAGGAAAGATTACAATCAACAAAAGAGATCTTTCTGTATATTTTCCATCCACTATTCTTCAGTACGTAGTTAAACAACCTCTAGCGAAGTTGGACGTAGCTGAAAAATTTGACATTAAGGTTAACCTTAATGGTGGTGGTTATACAGGTCAATCACAAGCTTTGCGTTTAGCAATTGCTCGTGCACTTGTTAAAATGAACCCAGAGGACAAAAAAGAACTTCGTGCAGAAGGCTTTATGACTCGTGACTCACGTTCTGTAGAGCGTAAGAAACCAGGTCGTCCAAAAGCTCGTAAGAGATTCCAATTCAGTAAACGTTAATATTTGCTGGGAATTATCTAGCGGGATTTATGTTTAGTATCTAAATCATGGGGATTCATACAGTTGATAAGACTACCCTGTGGTTGGTTGAGAAAACAAAAAAGAATGTAAACGATTAAAGAAACAAAAATGTCAAGAACAAATTTTGATACATTATTAGAGGCTGGTTGCCACTTCGGACACCTTAAAAGGAAATGGAATCCAGCTATGGCCCCTTATATCTTTATGGAACGTAATGGTATTCATATCATCGACCTTCATAAAACGGTTGCCAAAATAGACGAAGCTGCTGAAGCTTTGAAACAAATTGCTAAATCAGGAAAGAAAATCCTGTTTGTTGCTACTAAAAAACAAGCTAAACAAGTTGTAGCCGATAGTGTGGCTGCAGTAAACATGCCTTATGTTGTTGAACGTTGGCCTGGTGGTATGTTGACTAACTTCCCAACTATCCGCAAGGCTATCAAGAAGATGACAACAATCGACAAAATGACCACTAATGGTACATTTTCTAACCTTTCTAAAAGAGAGATGTTACAAGTTTCTCGCCAACGTGCCAAATTAGAGAAGAATCTTGGTTCTATCGCTGATTTAACACGTCTTCCTTCTGCTTTATTTGTTGTGGATGTAATGAAAGAACGCATCGCAGTAAGAGAAGCTAATCGCTTGGGTATTCCAGTTTATGCTATCGTTGATACTAATTCTGATCCTTCAGATATCGATTTCGTAATCCCAGCTAATGATGATGCTACAAAATCTGTAAGCACTATCATCGATACTTGCTGTGCTGCTATCGCAGAGGGATTAACCGAAAGAAAAGTAGAGAAGATGGATACTGAGGCTGCTGAAGATGGAGCTAAAAAGAAAAAAAGAGTTTCTAAAGCGCGTGTAGATGCTACAGAAGCTGCTCCAGTTGTTGCTGAAGAGACAAAAGTAAGTACAGAAGAAGCTAAAGCTTAATTTATATATGTGCTAATATTCTAAGTGCTTTTTCATGGCTTTGTTGCGTATGAGGGCCTTAGTATATTAGCATTTTGTATTTATAATCATTATTAACTTTCAAAATTAGAAAATTATGGCTGTAAGTATGGCTGATATAACCAAGCTTCGTAAAATGACGGGTGCTGGTATGATGGATTGTAAGAATGCATTGACAGAAGCCAATGGCGTTTTAGAAGAAGCTATGAAAATTATTCGCGAAAAAGGTAAAGCAGTTGCTGCTAAACGTTCTGACCGCGAAGCTTCTGAAGGATGTGTATTGGCTAAAGTGGACGGAAATTTCGCGGCTACTATTGCCTTAAAATGCGAAACCGATTTCGTTGCTGGTAATGCTGACTTCATCAAGTTAACACAAGATATTCTTGACGTTGCTGTTGCTAACAAATGTACAACAATTGAAGAGGTGAAAGCACTTCCTTTTGCAGATACAACCGTTGAACAAGCTGTTATTGATAGAATTGGTATCACAGGTGAGAAGATGGAATTAGATGGTTATATGACTATCGAGGCTCCTTCTGTTACTATGTACAATCACCAAAATAAAAATTTCTTGTGTACACTCGTTGCTTTGAACAAAGAGGTAGACGAAAAAGTAGGTCGCGAGATAGCTATGCAAGTAGCTGCTATGGCTCCTATCGCTATTGATGAAGCAGGTGTTCCTGCTGAGACATTGGCTAAAGAAAAAGAAATTGCTGCTGATAAAGCACGTGAAGAGGGTAAACCTGAAAACTTGATTGAACGTATTGCTGCTGGTCGTATCAAAAAATTCTACAAAGAAGTTTGTTTGAACGAGCAAGAATATATCCAAGATGGTAAAAAAACAGTTGCAGAATATTTGAAATCTGTAGATAAAGATCTTAAAGTTGTTGCTTTCAAACGCTTCACATTAAGAGCTGAATAAAAAATATTACTATAAAGAAAAGGCGGACCATATGGTTCGCCTTTTTTTTAGCTCAAAACGGATAATTTGACACCCTTTTTGACTGAAAAAGACAAATTGTCGCTTCGTTTTTATCTTTTTGTCAGCATTTGACCGCTTCTTGCTGCTCTTCTTTTAAAAGAGTTTAAAATAGAATGTAATGCGCTGCTTGGTGCATTCTTTGTGATTAGTTAAGCAAAGAATAACTCGATAGTGTGAGTGATTCTATTTCTAGATGTTTAACCATAAAAGGAGATTAAAATGATTTTACCAATTAGAAAAAAACAAGATTGGATGCCAAGTATCTTTGACGATTTCTTTGATAATTCTTGGCGCGAGAGAATGGGTGCAATTGTTCCTGCTGTGAATGTATTAGAGACCAAAAAAGAGTATAAGGTGGAATTTGCAGCTCCAGGTATGACAAAAGAGGACTTTAATGTTCATCTGAATGACAATAATGATTTGGTAATCAGTATTGAAAAGAAAAAAGAGGAACAAAGTAAAGAACCTGTTGCCACAGAGAAAGCAGACGAATCGAAGGAGAAACCTAACGATTCTGAAAAAGAGTGTTGCCGTTATTTACGTAAAGAATTTTCTTACACCTCTTATCAACAAGCCTTTACATTGCCCGTTGATGTGGATAAAGAAGCTATATCGGCGCATGTAGACAACGGTGTGCTAACCGTTACATTACCAAAATTAACTTTTGATAAAGATAAAAAAGGCCAACGCGTCATAGCAATTGATTAAGCATTGCGTGTTGTTGCTTTATTACAAAAGAGCGAATCCATTGGATTCGCTCTTTTTATGTAAAAAGGGGGAGGCTACTTATTAGCGTCTGTTTGCCATCTTATAATCTCCTCGCCAGTTCTTATCCCATGTGTTTTTAAAGGGGTGTGCTTCAGTGTTTAGCACATAATCTTTGAAAGAGAACACATGCTCTGGTGCAAAAAAGAGATAACAATATTTCATGGTCTCTGCAAAAAAGAAGCTTTCTAAAGTATCCCATTTTTCTTTTGTGCGTACATCTCTTAGTTGTACATAGCCATTCTCTACTTGACAATATTTTTCAATCGATTCAAACATTGTTTTTCCCATCTCATAGTATTTCTTCTGCCCAGTAGCTTTCCATACGTAGTAGGTAGATTCAATGGCTTCTGGACGAATCATATAGTATGCCGATTGAATCTCCATGGTGGAATAATCAATACTCTCTGGCTCTACATCGTGTAAAGTCCACATCTTAAAAATAGATGCTTGTAGCTCTTTCGCTAAATCGGTTTCGCCCGTTAGAATTAAACAGCCATTCCAAAAACAATCTAATGCCCCAAACGTGGTGGCTGTGCGTGCTCCTGTGTTCATGTCTGCTTCGCCTATCCAATAGCCGTTGTTGGTATGGTCGCCTAGATAGCTGTTTATCCCCTTAAGAGAGGTTTCCCACATCTCTTTTAAATCGGCATCGCCAAACAGAATGCTTCCCTTGAGTAGGTACTCATAGTAGGCATCTATACCGCCTCGGATATGTGCACGGTTGTCTAACCATTCGCCAGTGTCGCAATTGATGGCACCAGCCACAAGACCTGTTTTACCGCGTCGGTTATAGAGCGCTACTACGCCTTTTTTACATTTCTCGTAGTAGATAGGATTGCCGGTTAGCTTACTGAGCATGCCATATTCTAATAGCATAGATCCTACTTCACAAGGATTTGTGGTGTTTTTGCTGATAGCGCCTGTTCTTAGGTTGACCATGCGATAGGGGATGCCCGTAGGTGTGTTGAAAACGGGTAGGAATCGGTCTGCCAGGTCGGTGGCTAACTGTAAGAAGCGTGCATCACCATCTAGCTGATAAGCAGAAATAAGTCCGCCTACCAATCGGATGGCTATCTCAAATTGCTGTACCTCCATGTCTTTATCGAAATTAAGTTGGGAGAAGATGAGTTTTTTGGCTCCTCTTTTTCTTTCTCTAATCCCATTAAGCACATGGTGCTGAAAGCATCTACAGGAGTCATCAGTAGTGAGGAAGTATACCAGTTGTGGCCGGTTTCACTTATTGGATTAACTGCATCCATCCCTGCTGCATAATTCATATAGGCATTCCATCCTTTTTTAAATGCTGTTTTAACGCGTTCTGCATAGATCTCTTTTTCGGTTGGTTTAGTAGAACAGCTTACTAAAAGCATTGGTATAAGACATAGGAGTAGTATACATTTTTTCATCGTTTAGTTAGGTTAAAGGTGTGTATTAAAAAGCTAGGTCAAGAGTAAAAAAAAGTGTAGCTTCTTAAATGGAAGCTGCTGGTGTGTTTTTGCTGTTTAGCGGATTAGCAACTCTTTGTTTGCGAGTAGCCCTCCTCTAGAAGTAATTGTGTGGCACGTAGCTTGAAATCGCCCTGTAAGATGATCTCTTGTTCTTTCACCGAACCGCCAACGCCGCATTTTCCTTTTAGCCATTTGCCGAGTTCTTTGCAGGTGTCACTATCGCCAACAAATCCGGTGACTAGTGTTACCACTTTTCCGCCGCGGTTTCTGCGATCTATGCGTACCCGTAGTTTTTGTTGACGTTTGGGGAGTGTGTCTGGTTCCTCTATCTCTTCGCCCACATATTCAAAGTCGGGATTTGTGGAATACACCACATTGAGGCGTTCTTTCCAATCGTTCTTGCTCATAATTCAGTATTTTTTTCAAAAGTAAGCAACTGTTTTCAAATAGTAAAGAATCAAATGTGTTTGTTTTTTTTGTTTAATCTCTATTAACCTTTAACGCAAAGCATTGTCATTCCCGAAAAATAGTGTATTTTTGTCTATCCCAATAAGATTTAATAAATGAGTCATTTACCTATAACAAAATTTCAGAAAATACCGGAACCCACCTTAAGACGGTTGCCATGGTATCTTTCTAATGCAAAACTCCTAAAAAGCAGGGGCGAACAATTTGTATCTACCACACAAATTTCAAAAGATATTAATATTGATGCATCGCAAATAGCAAAAGATTTGTCTTATGTAAAAATTGCAGGAAGAACACGTGTTGGGTATGAAGTAGATGATTTGATTGTGGTACTAGAAGATTTTTTAGGTTTTACCAACCTACATACCGCTTTTTTATTTGGCGTTGGAAATTTGGGTGGCGCACTATTATTAGATTCTGGATTAAAACAGTTTGGATTACAAATTGTAGCTGCTTTCGATGTAGACCCCACTAAGGTAGGGACCACCATTAATGGCATTCCAATCTATCCTATTGAGGAACTACCCAAGCGTATGAAGCAGTATGAGGTGAGCATTGGTGTTTTAACCGTACCGATTCAAATTGCACAGCAGATAACCGACTTTATGGTGAAAGAGGGGCTAAAGGCTGTTTGGAATTTTACCCCTTTCCGTATACGGGTGCCACAATCTATCGTGGTGCAAAACACCTCTTTGTATGCGCACTTAGCTGTTATGTTTAATCGACTGAATTGTAATAAAGCTAAAAAACGAAAATGAAAATATTTGTAGTAGAAGCAAATTATTCTGCACACAATAAACAAGATAATAGTTCGTTTGTAAAGAGTGAGGAACCTGTTTTTTTTATGAAACCAGATTCAGCTCTTTTAAAGGATAACAAGCCCTTTTTTATTCCTGATTTCTCCAAGAAGATAGTATATGGAGCACAGATTGTGATTCGTATTAATAAATTAGGAAAGAATATTGGCGAACGTTTTGCACACCGCTATTATGATGCAGTAACCGTGGGACTTGATTTAACGGCACGCGATTTGCAGGAGAAATTAATACAACAAGGACAACCTTGGGAAGTAGCAAAAGGGTTTGATGGTTCTGCCGTTTTAGGCAGATTTATACCTAAAGAGCAAATGGGAGATTTAAATAAACTAGATTTCTGCTTAATGGTTGATGGTAAACAAGAGCAACAAGGCTGTTCGGAGAATTGGATTTTTTCTGTCGATCGTTTAATTGCTTGGATTAGTCAGTTCTATACCTTGAAGATGGGCGATTTGTTGTTTACAGGAGCCCCTGTTGGAGATACAATAGCTACAGTGAATCAACATCTGCAAGGTTATTTGCAAGATCAACCATTATTTGATTTTCATATTCGCTAATAGAAATCATGTAATGTTAATTGGATGAAAAAGCTAAAAATACGTTTTCATTATTATATAATCACTCTTTTCTTATTGTTGTGCGTTAATTCTATAGCTGCGCAAAGCTTTGTTTCGCTCAATTGGGATCTACCAGAGCCTTTTTATATTGGTACAGAACGCCTACAACTAGATTTTCCTAGTTTCAAGGACGCCTCTTATCGTACCGACAGTCATTTACCCTATTACGTTCAGCAACTAAAGTTAGGTACTGCCTATTCGTTGTTCTCTTATCAAGCAACGGTTGAATATCCTGAACTGGAAGCTCTTTCTACAAAAGAAAGTGTGGCGCTTCAACGTGCCTTAAATAGGGAATCGATTGCTCTTGAGGCTTTTCCAAAGGTGATTACACATGTAGGTGCATCGGCCAAACAGGGCGTGTTAGATATTGCTTTCTTGCCATATGTGCTTCGAGATGGACAGATTTTTAAGCTTCTATCTTTTAAGCTTCGTGTTGAAAATCCAATAAAATCTTTTCGCGCTTTGGCTAAGAGTAGTGCAGCTACTCCAAAATATGCTACCTCTTCTGTGCTGAGTACAGGCAAATGGGTGCAGATAAAGGTGGAGGAGGATGGTATTTATAAATTAACCACTGCACAACTTAGCAAAATGGGCTTTAACTCACCAGAGAAGGTTCGTCTTTTTGGGTATGGTGGACATCAGCTATATGAAGATTTTGCTAAGAACAAGATAGACGATTTACAGGAGGTGCCGCTTTGGCGCTCTTCGTCGTCTCTACTGTTTTATGCCAATGGAACTATTCGTTGGGACGTAACAGAGGAGGGATATGTACATACACAGAACCATTTTTCCACCTATGGTAGTTATTTCTTAACGGAGGGCGATTCACCTTTATCTTTTCCAAAAGTTAGTTCTATTACTGCCACTGCATCTACGGTGGAGCAAACTACTTATCCAGATTATGCATTGTATGAGAAGGATGAGTTTGCTTGGTATGAGGGTGGTAGACGTTTGTTTGAAGCTTATGACTATAAAAACGGACTAAAAAAATCGTATACCTTTTCTCAATTAGAGGGCATAACCAATACACCGGGCAGCATCACTGTTGCTTCGACAGCTCATAGCTCGGGTGGCACCAATGTCTCGGTCACTATTGATGACAACATGGTGGGCTCTTTTATGATTGCTCCCTCTTATAGTGTATACGATCTTGCAAAAGCAGCGGAGATGACAAAGGAATGGGTGCCCACAGCGGGTCAAAG
>Ga0172378_10005258_pt1 | contig 12093 bp, 9 predicted proteins | sample GrowelOW332metaG_FD_119755 | JGI IMG/M metagenome (GOLD analysis project Ga0172378, IMG submission 119755) | Groundwater microbial communities from an aquifer near a municipal landfill in Southern Ontario, Canada - Pumphouse #3_1 metaG | ecosystem: Environmental > Aquatic > Deep subsurface >...
CCATCATGTGTATTCACGTTATTTACAAAACTAAAAAAGTTTTCTTGATAACTTTCATTATACCACATGGCCACTTCAAGAGGGAATTGACCATTATCAACGGAAATATGAATTGGATTTTCAAACAAAGGCTTACGATGTTCATCTATAAAACGAACAAAAGCAGAAACACCACCAGGGTAGCAGAAAGAATCCGTAATAATATTTTCTGGATTACGTTCATCAGAAACAGTAATCGTTAAGCCGCTCATTAAGAAAGCCATTTCACGGAATCGCGTGACAAGCGTTTCATAAACAAAAACGGTATCAGTAAAAATAGTGGCATCTGGATAAAAGGTGATTGTTGTACCAGTTGTTCCATCCGAAGGACCTACATCTTTCTGAGGACCTAAGGGCAAGCCTTTTGAAAACTCTTGTTCAATAATGCGGCCTTTGCTTCGAACACTGGCGATTAATTTTTCAGATAGAGCATTAACACAACTAACACCCACACCATGCAAACCCGCAGAAACTTTATAAGAATTACTGTCAAACTTTCCACCAGCATGCAACTTAGTCATCACCACTTCAAGAGTTCCGATGCCTTCTTTTGGATGCATATCCGTAGGAATACCGCGTCCATTATCAGTAACTCGAATTCCATTCCCAGGCAAAATAGAAACTTCAATATGAGTACAATAGCCAGCAAGAGCTTCATCGACAGAGTTGTCTACAACTTCCCAGATCAAATGATGTAAACCGCGTCCATCGGTAGATCCGATGTACATTGCAGGCCTAACGCGTACTGCTTCGAGTCCTTCAAGAACGGTAATACTCGATCCACTATATTCTTCAGCCATATTTCCTCAACGTCAAAAAAAACTATTACTATGTAAAGCGAATTTCCTTTACAATAGCTGCATTCAAAAACTGATTACACTTAGCAATAATAGCTTTTTTTTGCAAAAATAGCTCTGATTTCCACACAGCATTGCTTACTTTTAGCACTAAAATAGAGTCTTCTAAACTCACTAGAGAAACATAAGGAACAAGGCGTTCTCCGACAATTTCATCAAAGTGTTTTGATAGTTCAAAATAACCCACTTTAGAGCCTAAAACAGGACCTTGTAAGCATCTTTCTAGTAATACCGAGATATCTGTAGGCTTAGATGCAAAGCACTTTATACGCCGTCTTTTCATCATTTCTAAACCAAAAGAAGTTTTGAAAGAATAAAGCTTCCTATCAAAATACTTGTCATCCCTGCAACGACAGTGGCTTTTGTACTTTTTCCTACACCTTCAGCTCCACTATGAGTGGTATAACCAAAGAAACAAGCATAGCTTGCAATGAAATAGCCGTATAAAACAGACTTAATTAAACCAACGGCAAAATCCCAGTTTTCATAAAACATCCGGACGCCATAAAAGAAGACATGCCATGATACTTCTTTTGAAATATTAGCAACTACAAAACCACCTAAAATTCCAACAAAAATACTAAAGATTGTTAGTACAGGAAGCATAATCACAGTAGCTACTAAACGAGGTGCGAGTAAAAACTTAAATGGACTCAAGCCTAGTACTTTATAGGCATCTAATTGTTCTGTTACCGCCATTGTTCCTAATTCTGAGCACATGGCTGCACCCACCCTACCAGCAAGAACCATCGCAGTTAAAATAGGGCAAAGTTCTACCATTACTGATTTCCCAACAGCCATACCTACAAACACCATTGGAATCATGTCAGCAAACTGATACGCAAGCTGCCATGACATGATTGCGCCTGTCGCCACAGATGCTGCAAAAACAACAGGAATACTTGTCACTCCAGTCAAATACATTTGTTCTGCTGTTGTATGAAAGTTTGTTATTGCACCAGGAATATTTTTAAATAATTCCCAAACAAACAATAAATAATTCCATACAGTTCTAAAGAATCGACGTATATGGCGTCCAAAACTTTCTGCAGCAGCATCAAATACGTTTAACAAAAAAGTCATAACTTATTTTTTCTTAGAACCATTCGCCTTATTCTTGGTCGATTTTGCTTTTACAGGCTTAATGGCTTGTTCATAGAGCTTCATATTTGAAAGATACTTTATCGCTTCTTTCACTTGAACATCACTCTTAAGCATAAAAGCAGTGCTTACAGAATCACCCGCAATAGCGGTTAAAAGCTCTCTTTTAATTCCATCTTTAATGTACTGTTTATTCTGATCAAACTGAAGAGAACGCTGTAAATCAAGAGCCTTATTTAATTCAGAAAAACGCTTTGCAAGCACACTATCTGAAATTAATTTTGAGGAATCTCCCATATATTGTTGTTCTTTCAAGATTGTTTCTTTTAGAATATCTAACGTAACCAAGGCGTTACTTTTTACTTTGGTATAATTCGTATCCTGTTCACAATACTTTTTAAACTGTAAGAATAAAGAATCTGGAACGACCCAATTTGCATCTATCTTAGTGCCAGAGGCATCTAAAGCAGGCCTAATTTTAACAGCAAATTTAAAATACATTGCCATACGTTCTTGCACTTGAACAACCCAAGGCATCGGAGGTAGCTCAATATCTATATCTGGAGAGATACCACCAGCACCAAACATTTTTCGGCCATTATTTGTAGTAAATGTATCCACTTTTACAGTATCCTTTGCTGCAAGTGAATCTGTTGACATTTCCGTTTCCTGTTCTTCTAAAAGACTCTGCCCCTTAATTCCATTTTCTGGCTTATTGATGCAACGCCCAAAAGGCAAATAATAAAAAGCAGTTGTTAATTTTAGAGCATTTCCATCACGATCCAATGGGAATATCGTCTGTACTGAACCCTTTCCAAAAGACGTTTTACCAATAATAAGGCCTCGATCCCAGTCTTGAATAGCTCCTGCAACAATTTCAGAGGCACTTGCAGAACCTTGATTCACTAAAATCACCAAAGGCACTTCAGGACCAAGAATACCATCTCTTCGAGCAAAGCTCTCTGTCTTTTGAGTTCGTCCACGAGTACTTACAATGACATTTCCTTTTTTAAGGAATAATTCTCCAATTTCAATAGCTTGATTTAAAAGGCCACCAGGATTAAAACGAAGGTCCAAAATTAATTTTTTCATTCCTTGTTTCTTCAAGTTCTCAATGGCGCGTTCCACTTCAAAAGTGGTCTTATCAGAAAAAGTCGCAAGCTTAATGTAACCGATGGACTTATCTAACATACCGCTATAAGGCACTGCATGAACAACAATCTTAGCGCGCGTAATCGTAAAGTCCATTAATTCTGGAACCCCTTCACGTTCAATTGCTATGGTCACATCAGTACCAACCTTGCCTCGCAGTTGACTAACAGCTTCATCCAAGGTCATTCCTTTGGTATCTTTCCCTTCAATTTTACGAATACGGTCTCCCGCACGAATACCGAGATTGAAGGCAGGCGTACCAGCCAAAGGGGAAACAACCGTAAGTATGTTGTCTCGAAGACTAATCGTGATACCAACACCACCAAACTCGCCTTCCATGGATACTTTTAAATTTTCATAATCTTTTGGTCCGAAAACAACTGTATGAGGATCCAGTATGTTTTTGATTCCCTGAAGAGCAGCTTCAGAAATTTCTGCGGGATCGACCTCTTCAACATATTTTTTGTTGATTTCTGAAAGAACCTTATTTAAGCGAGAAAGTTCTTCGTAAAAATCACCTGGTTCCTTTTTGTCATTGGCACCAAAAGAAAGAGTGGCCATGAAAAATAAGAAAACTGTGATTATTGAAAAAAAGCGTATATATGGAGTTTGAAATTTCATCTTATAAAGATACAATTTCAACAAATCAAAGTAATTTAAAAACGGAAAAAATCCAGCTTTTCAGCTGGATTTATTAGATATTGAGAGAAAAAAGAGAAAAATAAAATCGAAATTAAGCCGCTTCGCCAATGATCTGCTCTACACGACTCGCTCTGAGTTTTGCTAAAGCAGTTTCCTTAACTTGACGAACACGTTCTTTTGATAATCCCATCATAGAGCCGATTTCTTTTAGATTCAAATCAGCATCCACGTCAAGACCATAATATAAACCAATAATTTGATGTTCCTGTTCTGTTAGGTTTTCTTGAAGAAGCTTCTTAAAAACTTTACGACGATTTTTTTCCATAGCGAAATCTTCCGTCATATCCGTTTCAACAGCGATGCACTCACCTAAAGTCATTTCGCCATCTTCACCAACTGGAGCATCCAAAGAAGAAGTACGACTTCCCATCATTAAAATCTTTTCAATTTCTTCAGCATTATAACGACTAGATCCTTCTAAACTTGCTGGATCAATAGTCACTTGACCGCCTAAAACTTGACGAGTTTTCACTCCAACGCGATTAAAACGACGAAGAACTAATTCTTTTTCTGCACTGATTCGAACAATTCTTGCTTTTTCTGAAATAGCACGAGTAATATTTTGACGAATCCACCATACAGCATAACTAATAAACTTGATTTTTTGATTAGGATCAAAACGACGCGCTGCTTCAATAAGCCCCATATTTCCTTCGTTAATCAATTCATTCACTTCAAGTCCCTGGCCCTTATAGAGATTAGCAATATTGACCACAAACTTCAAGTTAGACTTAACTAACAAATCTAAGGCTAGCTTATCTCCTTCAGATACCCGTCTTAATAAAATCGTTTCTTGTTCACGAGTCAAAAGAGGATATTTGGAGATATCTTTCAAATATTGAAAATAAATGTCACGGTCATTCCATTCTTTTGTGCTTTTAAGACTCATGTTAACCTCACGATATTGTTGATCTTAACTTGACTTTATTAAATCTAACTCACTTGAAACATCCAAGTGTCAGAACTCATGAGTCATTTCGCAATACTTCAATCGTATTTTTGTCGTTTATTTACGTAGTTTCGTCAAAAAAATGTCACAAAACACTATTTAGCACCAAATTTGTTCTTAAATTAATGAAAAAGAGGCGAAATAAGAGTCTAATATGAATCAAAACGACTATCAAGGTTTTTCTTTTTCTGAAAAAGATCGCAAAAGAGCTCTTCAATACGATGCTGATTTCGAGCATTTACTTACACATTTTAAGTCATTCAAGAAACCTATTCCGAACTTTCTTCCTGTTGTTCTTGCTTGGATTTTTATATTCACCTTTCCTCTTTTATTAATGATAGATTATAGAAACAAGCCCTTAATTGAAAATCTGACAAGCGTTATTTCTATTTATATTCCTCTTATTTTTGCCGCACTAATTTTTTTCCTAAATCAAGCTTTCTTAATCCCTCGTTACTTTATACGTGGTCGAATAAAATTTTACGTATTCATCAATATTTTTCTTGTCTTTATTGCGATGTCTTTTAGAGACCTTATGATTTTCTTATTAACAAATCCTGGTCCCATATCTATTACAAGCGCTATTGCTCATTTTTTTGATTCAAAAGAAGTTTTTGCTTATAGTCGAACAGAACGTTTTCAAGTATTTGTTTTGTTTTTAGTTCTAGTTTTTATTAATTGTGGAATTAACATTGCTTTTAGCGTTAGTCTCCGACAAACAAAGCATGCTCAATGGTTTAGATATCGTGAAAAAATGGCTTTACAAACAGAACTGTCTTTTCTAAAAACACAACTTAGCCCTCATTTTTTATTTAATACTCTTAATAACATCACAGCTCTTATTGATACGAACTCTTCTCATGCAAAAAAAGCCATTGTTCAACTTTCTAAATTACTTCGTACTATTCTTTATGAAACTAAAACAGATTACATCCTTCTAGAAAAAGAGCTTGAAATTATTAAAAAATACACCGATCTAGAAAGATTACGATTACCTGAAGATTTTGATTTTGAACTTACTACAACTATTGAAAATAAAGAAGCAAAAATCACACCACTTATTTTTATGCCTCTTGTTGAAAATGCGATCAAGCATAGTTTTTGCCCTTCATTAAAAAATTACATCCATGTTCAAATTCAAGAAAAAAATGGTTTTATTACTTTTATATCTGAAAATTCTTGTTGTCCATCTACAAAACATAAAAATACACAAGGTGGAATTGGCTTGAATACTTTTATAAAAAGAATGGATTCTTTTTACTTGAACGAATATTCTTATAAAGCAACGCAAGAAGAGAATTCATATAAAGTATTTTTGAGATTTAAAAGTAGATAAACAATTGAGATACGTAAGTTTTCCGATAAAGCGGCAGCCAATAAATTTGAAGTAAACAACAAAATCTGATAAGACGATTTCATAAAATTATAAAGTAAACAACAAAATCTGATAAGATGATTTCCTAAGATCATAAAGTAAACAACAAAATCTGATAAGATGATTTCCTAAGATCATAAAGTAAACAACAAAATCCGATAAGACGATTTCCTGAGATCATAAAGTAAATATTATTTTTCTTTTCTTTACAAATTAATTTTCTATTTTGGCACTCCGTCCAATCGGACGTTCTATTCTATATCGGCTTTGGCCTCTTCGCTATATTCACTACAGGGAGCTCTAATAATTCTTTTTTTGAAAAGAGTTGTTGACTAAACGTATCGAGAAAATAAAACTCATAACAAGCTTGTCGAGTTGATTCCTTGTTATTTTCCGAGTTAGTATAGCCACAATATTTTCTTGAATTGTAATGAGCTACCTTAATACACCTTAAGGAGACTCTATGCTTAATAGAGTATTTATTTGTGTATGGTTTACTTGCATTGTGTTAGCATCAAGTATCCATTCGGCTGAATGCAAATCCATTTCTCTTTACTCTTCAAATAATCCTTCTCCAGGTTTTCTAACGAATTCTTCGTTCCCAGAAAATCCTGAATGGCAAGCGAACTGGGGTAAATTAGGAGAAATGGAACCACCTTATATTCGCTTTTCAGGCCAACATAATCAAACTAAAAATTGGAAAGCGGTTATCTCTTTTCCTCAAATGCCATTTTATGTTTCAAGTGGATTTCTAGAGTTAAAAGTTCGGGCGACTCAAAAAGTCCAAATAAAAATAGCTCTTGAACAAGCTGAAAATAATGGCTTAGCATACACGACCTCAATCAATGCCAATCAAACACATAAACTAGAGATCCCTATAAGCTCGTTACTTTCAAAATCATCTTTAATAGTAAAAGGAGTTTCTATTGAATTGATTCAAATACCTGCGAATCAATACACCACTCTTTTTTTAGATGATATTTCTTTTTCTTGTACTTCAACAACTCCCATCACAAATACTGTTTTGAAAAGTTCTGATACATTATTTGTTTTTAGCGAAACTATTGCAGAGAAAGCCGCCAGAACGCCATTAGACACTGGAGCAATGCCCATCAGTTATGCCTTAAAAAAGCATTCGGATTCAGCTCAAATAGTTTTAAGAAGTCTTTCGGAAAATCAAATTGTGATGACTGAAAATGAGCATCATATTTTACAAGCAAAAGTTTTAGAAAAACCTTCTAGCCCAAAACAATCATGGAAAAGCTGGAATGAATGCTTATACTATATCAATAAAAATCGATTAAACGATAGTCTATTTGCAAACCCTAAAGTTTTATTTAGAGAAGCAAATAACTTTTCTGCTTCTTATAACTATCAAGTCATTCCAATTTTAGTGGGTCTCTTTAATTATGATTATTATCTCTGTAATCAAAAAAATAGTGATTCCATTTGCATTCAAAAACATTTGGAATCCTCAAAAATAATGGTTTCAGGCTTTAGTTCTTCTTTCATTTATGGTTCAAAAGTAGAATTCATTCTTGACCCCTACTTTATTACAACAAATCAAAAAACAATGCCAGAGATAGAACTCTTTCTTCATAATCAATGGGTCTCTTTGAAGATTCGCTCTAGAATTACCCATTCTTTTGATTCTCTTGGTCTTCACTCTATCCCTGTAAAACTTTATCATGGTAGTGATATCATTGAAACCACCCTTCTTTTGGAGGTTCGCTAATGTTTTTATTTAGACTATTACCTCTTTTCACTCTCTTGATTTGTGCTTGCCCTATTTTAGCCTCTTCTTTTGATTTATCCTTCTATGACTTAAAAAAAGATGGATTTTGCAGCAAGCAAAAAGCAAAATTCGACTTTTCTTTTCATAATAAATGTTTCACAGCAAATGGGAAACAGAAAATTCTTTCCCCGTTTGTTGCAGAACAAATTCGAATTCGATTCATTGATCCTCCTAAAAATGAGAAGGCCTCTTCGACATTCTATATAGAAAAGCCTTTTTTGATTATTGATGGGATTCATTTAAGTACAGAGGAGAAACGTTCTCTGGAAGATTTTGAACAAGACGCAAATGCATATGGTTTTCCTCAGGTTCTAAAAGCTTTTGGTTATACACCCATACTTGTTCAATTTCCAAGAACTGTAGAAAAAACGCTGCAAGCAAATGCAAATTCATTAAAAAAAATGCTTTATTATTTATCCGATAACAAAGTCTATTTATGGCCACAAATGAAGGATGATTCTTTTATTCTTTTAGGAATTAGTCAAGGTGGAGTCATTGGTCGTTATGCAGCATACTTATATGATTCACAAAAACCTTCTCATTTTCCTAAAATAAAAATGTTTTCTTCGCTAGACTCCCCTCATCAAGGAGCTGTAATGCCAAGAGGTGTTCTAGCAGCTATTGATTTTTGGGCTAGAGGAGCAAAACAAGGCGCCGCTGAAGATTTTTTAGATTTAGTTTCTGGCCCAGGAGCACAACAATTATTGATTTATAATACTAAGAAAACAACTTCTAAAAGTGCCAATGATTTTGCACCTAATTTGGATCAAAAACGCTTTTTATTTAATGAATATCGAAAAGCCGCTAATTATAAAGGATTCCCATCTATTTTAATAAGTCAGGGGCAACTGAAAGGCGTCCCAAATAAACGTCCTAATAAAGCATATTATCAATTAAATCGCTATGCTGAAAAAGGATCAAAAGTTTGGGGTCGTGCGACTAGCCTATCTAATTTTACTTCTGACAATAGCCAAGTTTTTGCAGAAAATAGAATTTACGAATATATGGATACTGATAATAAATGGACACTGAAAGGTAATACCACTTGGGACCTAGTTCAAGGGAGCACGTACCCATTTATAGAAACTCTATATAACGCTTTTGAAAGCGCCTATTTACAAGAGATTCCTAATTATTTCGAGAAAACTTTTTTTTCTCTCAATTTTTATGGAAAGTGGGATGCTCATGAATTAAACACTAAAAGTACGAGTTTTATTCCTACCACGAGCTCTCTTGATTTACTATGTGATGGGAAAATTTCCACTACAGTGAAATGCGCTCATTCTCAAACAGAAAGTGGTTTATCCTTCGAGTCTCCTGGGAATTCGTCTACAGCAAAGGCTTTCTACGCAGTAGATAAAACACACCCTCGTTATAAAGAAAGTTATAGTGGTCGTCATATTGAGCCACCTTATAATTTAGATGGAACCCCAAAAACAAACGTAATTCAAGGTATTCAAACTGATTTATGGCGATTAATGTGTGAACTTGCAAAAATCGATTATAACCAAGAAAATAATACTTTCGACAATCCTTATTTTATTGGTCAATTTAATCCAAAAACGAGTTGCCTAGATCAAGGTAAAATCCCTGAAGCCATATTGAATGCTGGTCGCATTCAACATGAAACGCCTCATTTTGCTCGTTATGACTATGCTCCAGAACAAAATGAAATGACAGAGAATGTTTCCTTTTTTGTTCCTGCACGGTGGCAAAAAGTCGCTTCTTTTGATTATGGGAAAAGTCTGCCTGCAGGCGGGCTATTTGAAGTTGTTCTTAAAATGGATAATCCTAAGTCTAATTGGCTCAAAGCAGAGATTCTCTTGAACCAAGTGAAAGACGGCTCTCATCAAATTCAACTAGAAGAAAAATCTATTTCTCCTGATGGATTATATCACACCATTCGATGGCAATTTCCAACTTCACCAGGCGCACTTCAAAAATTCAGATGGATCAGACTTGTACTAAACTCTTCTGGTGGAGATGTCACCATTTCTAAAATCCGATTTATTAAAAATACTGTTTCTGATTCACCTCAACCATCGCCTATTCCTTTTTCTAATATTTATCCTGGAAACTATACTTTCTATACTCCATGGAATACGAACGCTCCTCATGATTTAAATTATAAGAATTCTACCAGAGAGGGCGCTCGCTTTTATTTTGAAAAAGCCTATGATGGAGTTCAATGGTCTTTTAAAAAGTCCTATTCATTCAATCCATATACTAAAATTCGCGTCTCTTACTCACCAAATACTTGCTTAAATTCTTTCTTGTACATTGATAATCCTACAAAGTCTAGATCCTTCTTAAAAAATGGAACCTTAAATGGGTTATTCATGAACAAGGTGTTCTCCATAGAAGACTTAATTCCTACTGAATTAAATACGTCTGATATTCTAATAGGTAGTAAACTGGTATTACAATCTTCAAGAGCTAATGAGGAATGTATTATTCATAGTATTTCACTAGAACGTTAAACAGAATAAATCTATAGTATCTGTAACAACGATTTCAAAATATGATTTCGTTGTTATTAATTTATTATACACCTTATTTAATATAAAAGCCTACACAATTGAAGAGCTATACAAGATTATATTATTTTTTATATCGATATTTAAAAAAGCGGAGCAAGACTTTTAAGGTAAAAAACTTGAAAGTTTTATATGAGGATCAAACAAATAAAATTAATTTATACACAAAATATATGTGTATATAGCTATAATATAATTTATATTATTCGCATCATAAAATTTATTAAGGAGAGTAATGATGAAATCATTTAGATATTTATTTCCATGTTTTTTATTAATCACAATTTCTATTTTTTTAAGTGGTTGCGACACAGTGACACTGCATGCTTTAGGAAGCAATCCAATTCCTGTAATGCACGAACCTAGAACTGAAAAAACGGATTCCAGCGAAATGGTTCTTAGTGCAAACTTAAACGGTTCTATTTTAACTACTGGAATAAACATCAAAGAATATTCTTCTATCGGAGGTCATCTTGATGTCACTTATCGTTTAGGAAATCTTTTTTCTCCACTATTCTTTAACGGAACTGTATTTGGTTCGTATGGGAAATTAAAACTTACTTGTGATGATTCTGATTGTAATGAAAATTTCCGTTCTCTTACAGAAGAAGAGAAATCCTATTCAACGGCTTCCATTCAAGAACGCATTAGAGTTGGCGTTGAATTAATGCCATTTTTCCTCACCATTGGAGCAAGTGCAGGCCTTCATTTTTATCAAGATTTTTTACAATATGAAGATCTAAGAAAAAAACTTAAAGAGACTAACTATGTTAATGGTAATTATTCTTACGACGTATATCCTGAGATTCGCGTGTGGCTTGGTTCAAGACTTGGGTCAAAAGGTAAATATGGCACAATCAATTTTGAAGGCTCATACCAATTATATGCTGATAGCTACGATAATATTCTTTCTGTCAGCTTAGGTTACTTTCACCCAAGTGGCTGGCACGGAGGCGTAATAATTCATAACTCTATGATTCTTACTGCAGGAAAAAGCTTTAAGTTTTAAAATTAAGATTTAAGAAAAGAGTCTTTAATTAAATACAATTAGGGACTCTTTTTTTGATGTTACTAAATCCAAAATGTTTAAGGCAATCATTGAGTTAAATGTTTTAGAAAATGAATAGAAACCATAAATATTCTTTTTCTCATTTATTATAAAAAAAGGCTCTTCTAACGAAGAGCCTTTTTCTTAATCTAAAAAGATTAAGCCACAGACTTCACTAACTTAACAACCTCAGCAAAAGCTGCTGGGTCAGCAACAGCCATGTCAGCTAAAACCTTTCGGTTCATTTTGACATTAGCCTTACCTAGTAAGAAAATGAATTGGCTATAACTAACGCCATGTTCACGAACAGCGGCATTCAAGCGAGTAATCCACAATGTGCGGAAATCACCTTTCTTGTCACGACGGTGAGCATAGGCATATTGGCCAGCATGGGCTACAGCATCAATCGCAATACGAATATTGGACTTACGACGACCGTAGAAACCTTTTGCAGCCTTAAGTATTTTTTTACGACGTTCACGGGAAGGAACTCTGGACTTTGAGCGTGGCATATTTTAACTCTCCTTGATTAAGCCAA
>Ga0172378_10005259_pt1 | contig 12092 bp, 12 predicted proteins | sample GrowelOW332metaG_FD_119755 | JGI IMG/M metagenome (GOLD analysis project Ga0172378, IMG submission 119755) | Groundwater microbial communities from an aquifer near a municipal landfill in Southern Ontario, Canada - Pumphouse #3_1 metaG | ecosystem: Environmental > Aquatic > Deep subsurface >...
TAAAAAAATATATTAAAAAAAAATAATAAAAAAAGATTGATTTAAAAAATCAATCTTTTTTGTTATCTTTTTATTATTTAATTAAGCGTTAAAGTCGTAATTATTTACTATATCTAAAACTTCCTTAATATGTTTAGAGGCTATATCTATTTGTTGTTTAGTGTGTGTTGCAGTGTAGCTTGTTCTAAGTAGGCTTTGTCCTACTGGTGTTGCAGGTGATACAACAGGGTTTACATAAACTCCACGCTCTAACAATAACTTACAAGCTAAAAATGATTTAGAATCATCGTAAGTAAAGATAGGAATTATAGGTGTAATACTATCAATAATATCAACGCCTGCTTTCTTTAATTTCTCTCTCATATAATTAGAAATATTTTTTAATGCTAAAATTCTTTCTGGTTCATTTTTAAGAATTTTTAAAGATGCTCTTGCACATTCAACACTTACAGGAGTAATACTTGCACTGAAAATATATGGACGAGATGTATGTTTAACATATTCGCAAACATCATTACTTGCCGCCATATAACCGCCAAGACTTCCTAAAGATTTTGAAAATGTACCCATATAAATATCAACATCTTTTTCAAGATTGAAGAATTCTGCTGTGCCTCTGCCATGTTTACCTAAAACGCCTAATGCGTGTGCATCATCTACCATAACACGTGCACCGTATTTTTTAGCAAGAGCTACTATTTGATCTAACTTACAAATTTCTCCACTCATACTAAATACGCCATCAGTAATAATAAGAATTCCTGATGTGTCAGAAACAGATTTCAATTTTTCTTCTAAATCTGCCATATCGCTATGATTATAACGTAAAAATTTAGCAAAACTTAAACGACATCCATCATATATACTTGCGTGATTATCTTTATCGCAAATTATAACATCATTTCTGCCAGCTATTGCACTAATAATACCTAAATTTGTTTGAAATCCAGTACTAAAGGTAACAACCTGCTCTTTATTTAAAAATTCTGCAAGTTCTTTTTCTAAATTTATATGTATATCAAGTGTGCCGTTTAAAAAACGACTTCCAGAACAACCTGAACCATATTTTAAAATTGCCTGCTCGCCGGCTTTAATAACATCTGGATGAGAAGTCATGCCTAAGTAATTATTAGAACCAAGCATTATAGTTTCTCTACCTTCCATTATAACTTCTGTATCTTGTTTTGAACTTAAAGAATGAAAATAAGGATATAAACCCTTAGATTTAATTTCTTTAACATTATCCATATGGAGACACTTATTAAATAAATCCATTAGACCCTCCGATTTGTAACAATATTGTATGACAACAGTTTGATTATATTACAATAATCTTAAAAAATCAAGCAATTTATATCTATTCGGAGGGCAAATGTTTTATTTATTAAATAGTACAAAATAACTACTAATTTAATATGCGTTTATTTTGATTTCTTTCAAAAAATATTCTGCTATTGCTCTTTTCTTTTAATGTTTCATCATCTTGTAAAATTTTCATACGAATATTTTCATTTTCTAGTTTAATCAACCTTTCTTTTAAAGATTTGTTTTCGCGTTTTAAACTTTCATTAATTTTGTTGTAAAGCCCGTTAATTTCTTTTTGCAGTCTTCTAATTGCAAAATCAGAAAATATAGGAGTGGATAGATTTTGAGAAAAAAAGTTTTCTCCAAGTTCGCTTTTTAGTTCAGTCATATTTTTTTCTATTATTTCAGGACTAGTTCTTAAAATGTTTCTATACTTGTTTTGAAAACGCAACATAAGTTTATCGTTATTTTTCGATAATTCTTTTATTATGCTTCTTACACTTCTGCCTTGACTTTTGCCAATTAAAATACTTTTTACAAGTTCTTTTGTTTCATTCTCTTCAAACTCAATAATTTTTTCTGCTTTTAAATTTTGACCTTTAAGAATTTCTTTTGCATTATTGTTTATTTCTTGTTCTTTTAAAAGTTGGTAGTAAAAATTTCTGACACTGCCTTTAGCTCTGCCATAAGCATTTCCATAATCTTCAAAAAGCTTTGATAAACATATACCTTTTTCTTTGCCTTTTTTTATAAAGTCAATAAGCCTTATAACTTCTTCTTTGTTAAATCCATTTATTTTTTCCATAAAAAACCTCCGTTTTTTTAATATAATTAATTTATTGACATAATTTTGTTAAGATATACATAGATTTACATAAAAACAGGAGAAAATAATTATGAGAATATATTTTGTAAGTCCAATACCTGCCGCTTTAAAATTAGGCGGGATATATGCGGGTATTTTAGATAAAAATGAACAGTTTATGGATGTAGATTTATCTGGTAATATTTTTTGCGAAATTGTGCCTGCTGATGGCAAACGACTGCCAGTAAGTTTTATAATTGATGAAAAACTGTTAAATTCACCGCCAGAAAATATTGAAGTTTATAATTTGAAAGTATGTTATAAAATTGCAGTTAAAGACTTTTATAGCCCTTCAAATAAATTAAAAGTTATACATCAGACAAAAAAAGGTAAATATGATACCGTTATAACAATATTCCAAGAAAACAATATAAGGTTGATGCTAGAAAATAAATTTGGATTTTTTTATGAAGATATGCCATTAGATTTTGAAATGATAAATTGTATTCATAAAGACTATATGGGTGAAAGTTTAATTATAATTGAAGGTAAAGCATATGATAAAATACTTTTAATTTTTTCTGAAAAGAAAATGAAACTTTTATTTAAAAATATATATGATACCTATGAGTTCGATAATAATTTAGTTTTAAATTTTAAATTTAATGATATTGCAAAACATAAAGGCAATAGTGTATGGAAATTTGATGGCGAATTTAAAATGAGCGAGTACAGTGTAACAGATAACGATTTTAATTTTTATTCTTCAAATTTAAATGAAAAGTTATTGCCGTATTGTTTTTTTGAAGAAGTGTTATGTGGAGGAGAGCCAGAAAAATATTTAAGTGAAAACTTGAAAAAAAGAGTTAATGATTTAAAAAGCTTTTTAGGCGTTTTTGTAGATGTCATAGCACCGCCTTTTGGTATTGATGAAAATTATGTAGGTTTGATATATAGAATAAGCGATAATATGTATAATACTAAGTTTTTTAAAACTGAAACAACAGACAAAAAAATTACAAATATTATACCTTTAGATTCTTGATATTTTAGAATATTGGTGATAAAATATAAAAAAACAAAAGGAAAAAAATTATGATTTATTTATATTCGTGGTACTCATATATATTTTTGTTACCTGCAATTTTATTTGCTGTGTATGCAAGTTATAAAGTAAAATCAACTTTTGATAAATATAAAAATGTTCATTCTTTATCGAATTGGACAGCAAGTGATATGTCAAGAATGATGCTTGAAAAAAATGATTGTTTAGGTGTATCGGTTCAACGAATAAGCGGAAGTTTAACAGATAATTATAATCCAAGCTTAAACGTGTTAAATTTATCAGATAGCACATATAACAGTAATTCGATAGCGTCTTTAGGTGTTGCGGCACATGAAGTTGGGCATGCAGTTCAACATAGAGAAGAATACTTTTTATTAAAAGTTCGGTCTATTCTTGTGCCAATAACTAATATTGGTTCGAGGGCGGCTATACCTCTTTTAATTATAGGCGTATTAATTGAATTGTTTGCAGGTAATAATGTTTTTGGTTCTTTTGGTACAACATTAATCTTAATAGGAATTGTTGCTTACGCATTATCAACGATATTTGCACTTATTACTCTTCCTGTGGAAATTGATGCAAGCAGACGTGCAAGAAAAATGTTAATAGAAACAGGAGTATTAAACTCTTCAGAAGTTAAGCAGGCAAAAGAAGTTTTAGATGCTGCGGCACTTACTTATATTGCAGCTTTTGCGGTATCTCTTATGTATCTTTTAAGATTATTATGGATTTTGTCGAAGGTAAGAAGAAGATAAAAAATAAATTTTTAAATTATTAAAAAGCTAATTGTTAAATCAATTAGCTTTTTTTAACTTTCAAAAATAATAAATTAAATTAAAAGGCACAAAAAACATCCAAATGCAGAATATATAAAACTTGCAACAAGAGAAATTATAATAGGTGCTAAAAGTTTTTTATCCTCAATTTTAGCAAAATATACAGCCGCTACATAAAAAATAGTTTCACTGCTACCATAAATTACACTACCACATCTAGCTATATAACTATCTGCGCCATATTTAGAATATAATTCGCTTAACAGTGCTAAAGAACCACTTCCCGAAAATGGCTTAATAAGCATAAGTTTTGATAGTTCGACGGGTATTCCGCATAATTTTAACAATGGCGAAATAAAAGCACTTAAAAAATCAGAAAATCCGCTAACTTCAAATAATTCGGTTAAAACAAAAATTGTAACTAAATACGGAAAAATTCGGACAGCTAAAGGAAACGCACCTTTTGCGCCTAAAGCAAATGAATCGTACAGCTTAACTTTTTTAAAAGCTGCAAATAGCATTAATAATAATATTAATACTGGGAATATGTAAATTGAAATGTTCATAAATCCTTTCTTTTAATAAATATATTTACAAGCATACAGCCAAGTAATGTTGACATTAATGTGCATAAAATACAAGGCATTAAAATATCCGACGGCGTAGAGGAACCGTAGGTAGAACGCAAGGCAATAACTGAAATAGGAAATAGCTGTAAACTTGTAGCGTTTATAACAAAAAACATAGAAGTAGAATAAAAACTGTTGGGGCGTTTGTAAAGTGCCTCAACCGATTTTATTCCCATAGGGGTAGCAATACCTCCAAGCCCTAATATATTTGCAGATAAATTTGTAGAAATATAACCATTTGTTGTTTCGTCATCGCTTAAAAACAATTTTTTATTTAAAGGCATTAAAATTTTAGATAACTTTTTCATTATTCCAGAGTTTTCCATAATTTTAACTAGCCCCATTGAAACGGCATAAATTGCTATTAATTTTGCCGAAAGAAGAGTCGCTTTTTCTCCACCTGAAATCATTGCAGAAAATAAACTTTCAGGATTTATTATTAAAAGTATGATACCACTTGTCATAAAGACAATAAAAAATAGTCCATTCATATATAAACTTTATGCAGCAGAGGACAAGATTATACTAATAAAAGTTTTACAATTTATCTAAAATGATATATAATTAGCTAATAAATAATAGAATTTATGTTGGAGAGTGAAATGGATAAAACCTTTTATATAACTACACCTATATATTACCCTAGTGGAAATTGGCATTTAGGGCATTGCTATACAACAGTAATTTGTGATGCTATTGCAAGATTTAAACGAATGAACGGATTTGATGTATTCTTTTTGACAGGTACTGATGAGCATGGACAAAAAATAGAAAAAAGAGCACAAGAGACAGGTAAAGATATAAAATTGTTTGTTGATGAGCTTGTTGATGGACTAAAAGAAATTTGGAAAACTTTAGATATTTCGTATAATAAATTTATCAGAACTACTGATGAAGAGCATATAAAAAGCGTTCAAAAAATATTTAAAACATTGTACGATAAAGGCGAAATTTATAAGTCAGAATATTCAGGGTGGTATTGTACGCCTTGTGAAGCTTTTTGGACTGAAACTCAATTAAAAGACGGAAAATGTCCTGATTGCGGAAGGGAAGTTACTAAAGAAAAAGAAGAGAGCTATTTTTTCCGTTTAAGTAATTATACTGATAAAATATTAAAATTTTACGAAGATAATCCTGACTTTTTATTACCAAAAGCACGCGTTAATGAAATGGTAAACAATTTTTTAAAACCAGGGCTTACTGATTTATGTGTTTCTCGTACATCTTTTAAATGGGGAATACCAGTAACTTTTGATGAAAAGCATATTGTTTATGTTTGGATTGATGCACTTTCGAACTATATAACCGCTTTAGGTTATGGAACAGAAGACACAACATTATTTGATAAATATTGGCCTGCGGATTTGCATATGATGGCAAAAGAAATTGTAAGATTTCATACAATAATTTGGCCTGCTTTATTAATGGCATTAGATTTACCATTGCCTAAACAGGTTTATGGTCACGGTTGGTTGCTTATTGGTGGCGATAAATTGTCAAAAAGTAAAACATCTAATATAAAAACAGAACTTGTTGAACCTAAGGCATTAGTTAATCGTTATGGAACAGATGCAATAAGATATTTCCTTTTAAGAGAAATACCTTTTGGAAATGATGGAGTTTATACAAATGAAAGTTTGCTTACGCGAATTAATTCAGATTTAGCTAACGATTTAGGCAATTTAGTTAGCCGAACCACTGCTATGATATGTCAATATTTTGGTGGAGTGTTACCACAACAGTCTGACCTTGATGAAACAGATAAAGATATAATTAATATGGCAGAGGGGCTGTTTAACAGGGTTGAAAAGGCTATAGATAGCTTAAATATTCCTGAAGCACTTATCGAAATATTTAAAACTATACAAAGAGCAAATAAATATATTGATGAAACATCGCCTTGGGTTCTTGCAAAAGATGAAAGTAAAAAAGCAAAATTAGGTACTGTTTTATATAACTTATCAGAAACTATAAGAATATGTGCTGTAATGTTAAAACCATTTTTAACAAAAGCACCTATAAAAATATTAGAAAGTTTTAATATTGATGCAGAGAAAATAAACGATTTTGAATCAGTTAAAAAATTTGGTTATTTAAAAGCGGGAATTATTGTTGAAAAATGTTCTAATTTATTTCCACGAATTGATATAAAAAAAGAACTTTTAGAAATAGAAAAAATAACCGCGAAAAAAGAAGAAAAGAAGGCAGAGATAAAAATGGAAGAAATAAAAGAAGAAAAAAAGATTTCTCAAATTTCAATTGAAGATTTTGCAAAAGTACAGTTAAAAGTTGCTTTAATTTTAGATTGTGAAAAAGTTTTAAAATCTGATAAACTACTTAAACTTACCGTTAAAATTGGTGAAGAAACTAGGACAATAGTAAGTGGTATTGCAAAGCAGTATACTCCTGAGGAAATGAAAGGTAAAAAAGTTGTAGTTATTACAAATTTAAAACCTGTAAAATTAAGGGGTATAGAAAGTGAAGGTATGATTTTATGTGCCGAAAACAGCGAAGGAAAACTTGCATTGATAACACCTGAAACTGAAATTGAAGACGGAAGTGAAATATTTTAATGATTGTTGATACTCACGTTCATTTAACTGATAATAAGTTTGAAGATGTTGATTTAATAGTAAAAAATTACCTTGAAGCAGGAGTTGAGTTTGTTGTAAACGCAGGGTATGATTTGCCATCAAGCATTGGTGGTAAGATTTTAGCTGAAAAGTATGAGAGTGTATATTTTGCGGCAGGAATACATCCTTCAGATAGTTTGACAATTAAACCGAACGACTATGATGTAATTGAAAAATTGTTAACACATAAAAAAGCAGTAGCTTTAGGTGAAATAGGTTTAGACTATCATTACGACGATAAAGATATTTCCATTCAAAAAAAAGTTTTTTTAGAACAAGCAGAAATTGCATATTCGCATAAACTTCCTATTATTATTCATTCAAGAGATTGTACTGAAGATATGTTAAATATAATTAAGACTAATAAAAAACTGTTTGAAGGGTCTGTAATGCATTGTTATTCAGGAAGTGTAGAGACGGCAAAAATTTTATTAGGTTTAGGCTTGTATATTTCTTTTTCGGGAACTGCAACTTTTAAAAATTGTCGTAAACTTGATGAGGTAGCAAAAATAATTCCGAGTGACAGAATTTTATGTGAAACTGATTGTCCGTATCTTTCGCCTGAACCGTATCGAGGAAGAATCAATGAACCAAAAAATGTAGTGTTAGTTTTAGAAAAATTAGCATATTACAGAAACGAAAAAATAGAGGAGCTTGCCAAAAATATTAAACAAAATGCATTAAATTTGTTTAAAAAGATTGGTAAATGAAAATAATTTGAATACTTATGTTTATGAACTTGATAATAATTTATATATAAATTTAACTAACGACTGTTCAAACGCCTGCGAATTTTGTGTGCGTAACGGAAAAGATAGTTATTATGGAAATGAATTATGGTTAGAAAAAGAGCCTACAGTAAAAGATGTAACAGATAAATTGCAAGATATTTCTAAGTTTAATGAAATTGTATTTTGTGGATTTGGAGAACCGACTTATAAGTTAGATGTTTTAATAGAAGTCGCAAAGTTTGTTAAATTGAAGGGTGGAAAAACAAGGCTTAATACAAACGGACAAGGCAGTTTAATTAATGGTTTTGATATAACTGAAAAGTTAAAAGGCATTATCGACAAAGTAAATGTTAGTTTAAATGAAGCTAATTCAGAAAAATATCAAAAAATATGTCATTCTATTTATGGCGAAAAAGCGTATGATGAACTTTTAGATTTTGCAGTAAAATGTAGGGAAAAGGGTATTGATGTTATTTTATCAATAGTTGATAGTATTGGTAAAGAAGATATAAAAAAATGCGAAATTTTAGCAAAAAAAAATAATCTAAAATTAAAAGTTAGAGAATTTATAGAAAATAGCTAAAAACAAAAAGCCGAAAGATTATCTCTCGGCTTTTTGTTTTTAAAATTCTTTAGTAAAAAACAACTTTAAGTGTAAAGCAGAAAAAGTAAAAACAAATTTATTAATTATAAATAATTTTGTTTACATTTAATGTTTACAATAGTATCATGTGCGGATAATAATTTTTAATACATAAAAAATAGAGGAAAATAATGGTAAATTTAAAAGAAGTTTTAATAAAGCACGGTTTTTCATTTAAAAAATGTTTTGGCCAAAATTTTATAAGTGATGTCAACCTATTAAAAAGTATAGTAGAATTATCTGATATTGATAGTAATTCAACAGTAGTAGAAATTGGAGCAGGCGGCGGAACGCTTACAAGAGAAATTGCTGCAATCGCAAAAAATGTAATATCTTTTGAAATTGATTATAAATTAAAACCAGTACTTAAAGATATGACAGATGAATTTAATAATATTGAATATATTTTTGGTGACTTTTTAAAATATAATTTAGATGAGTTAGAGGAGAAAGCAGGCGATAATTATACAGTTATAGCAAATTTACCATATTATATTACAACGCCAATAATAATGCGATTTATCGAAAAATCTAAAAAATTTAAATGCTTAATAATTATGGTTCAAGAAGAAGTAGCTTTAAGACTTACCGCAAAAGAAAATACACCTGACTATGGTGCAATAACTGCTGCTATTGATATTTGTGCGAATGCAGAAATAGTTAAAAAAGTAAATCGTAGTATTTTTTATCCTATTCCGAATGTAGATTCTGCAATTGTTAAAATTACAGCAGATACTAATAAATACAAATACGCCGATTTAAAAACTTATAAAGATACTGTAAAATATGCTTTTTTAAATAGAAGAAAAACATTAGTTAATAACTTAATATTGAATTATAAATTTCCAAGAGATGTAGCAGAACAACTTTTGATAAGTGTAAATATCGATTTAAAGGCAAGGGGCGAAACATTATCAACTGAAATGTTTGTTCAATTATCTAATAAAATTTATGAAAAATTAAAAGAAATATAATAAAAAATAAGAATTATTATTTAAACTTGATTATTTTTTAAAAATTGATTTACACTATAGTAGATATAATTTTTAAGGAGATAATAATGTCAAGAATAGTTTTAAACGAAATTTCATATTTCGGAGCAGGAAGTAGAAGTAATTTAGCCAATGAACTTACAGAAAAAAATTTTAAAAAAGCTTTTATAGCTACTGATAAAGATTTAATTAAATTTGGTGTTACAAAATTTGTAACAGATGTATTAGATAAAATAAATTTTCCTTATTATGTTTTTGATGATATAAAAGCAAATCCAACAGTAGAAAACTGTAAAAACGGTTTAAAATTATTTATAGAAGAAAAAGCAGATATAATAATAGCAATTGGCGGCGGTTCTGTAATGGATACCGCAAAAGCAGTGGGGATAACTTTTGCAAATCCTGAATTTAATGATATTGTATCATTAGAGGGCGTTGCATTAACAAAAAATAAAAGTGTTCCGATAATTGCTATGCCTACTACGGCAGGAACAGCAGCAGAAGTTACAATAAATTATGTAATTACTGATGAATCAACAAAGCGTAAAATGGTTTGTGTTGACCCTAAAGATATACCGCTTATAGTAATAGTCGATGCTGAACTGATGTATTCAATGCCTAAAGGTTTAACAGCGGCTACAGGAATGGATGCATTGACTCATGCAATAGAAGGTTATATAACTAAAGGTGCATGGGCAATGACAAATATGTTTGAGCTAAATGCAATAAAATTAATTGCAAAAAATTTAAAAAATGCAGTAGAAAACGGAACAGATAAAGAAGCAAGAGAAAATATGGCACTTGCAAGCTATATAGCAGGTATGGGTTTTTCAAATGTTGGGCTTGGAATTGTCCATTCAATGGCACACCCACTAGGTGCTGTATATGATATACCTCACGGCGTTGCAAACGCAGTATTATTGCCATATGTTATGGAATATAATAAATCATCTTCAAAAGATAAATATCAAGATATTGCAGAAGCTATGGGCGTTGATATATCGTTGATGTCTGAAGCAGTTGCTACAGATGAGGCAATAAGAGCGGTAAGGAAATTAAGTATTTCGATAGGTATTCCGCAAAAACTAAGGGAATTAGGCGTAAAAGAAGAAGATTTAATAAAACTATCTAATGATGCTTTTTATGATGCCTGTACTCCTGGAAATCCTAAAGATACTAACGCAAATGATATTTTAGAAATATATAAAAAAGCATTTTAATAAATAAAAAAAGCTATACAATAAATCTTATTCGATTTAAAGTATAGCTTTTTAATTATTATTTTAACGAATTTAATGCTGAAACAATAAGTTTTGCATGTGTTAAAACATCTAATTGTGTAACTCCGTTTATTAATTTGCCGTTAACTGTTTCTGTTATTAAGTTATAACAATAATATTTATCATTCAACCTGTCTTTAGTTAATTCTGCTATTATTTTAGCAGTACTTTGTAAATTGTTTTTAATAACTATAGAAGAAAGAATACCTTCAACTGTAAGCTCTGAAATATTTAATGTAGCTATATCTCGTTTACCACGGATAAACTGTTCATAAAATATATAATAAACAGTGCTTATTCCGCCAATTTTAAAACCGTTTTTGATATTTTCAGTAGTTATTAAATTTACTATGTTTTTGTTCAAAAAAACATATAAATACAGTAAATAAACGCAAATTCCTATAATAAAAGGTACAAAAGTAACAATTTTTTTATATTTGTTTTTTAGTATTATCCTTTTTATAAAGGAAGTTAGTATAACGACAATTAACGCTAAAAAAAGTATATCAAAGCTATATTTTTCAAAAGCATTAAAAATTTGAAATAAACTCATTTTTTATACCCATCGGGTGTTTTAAACAAAAACTTTAAGCTTTTAAAATTGCCGTTTTTTCTCCATAATATTTTTTTATAGATTTTAATTTTATTTTTTATATGCACCCGTTCCTTTTATTTTAAATTTTTTCTAGACGCTTTGAGTCCATTATATAATTAAAAAATAAAAAGTAAATAGGTGAGTGCCATATTTTTTATTATGCAGTTTTTTCAAAAAGCCTAGTTGCAAGTACTGTCATATCATCTTGTGCAATGCCGCCATATAATCGAATTGCTTCTTTTAGAATTGTATCACATAATACTTGCGGATTTTTCGAAGGGCAATTTTTTAAAAATTCAAACATATCAGTTGAAGAACCAAAAGCAAGCGATATTCCATCACTAATAAGTAAAAGTAAATCGCCGGCTATCAGTGTTTCTTTTTTTGTATTAGGTTTTAATTGGTCTAATATTCCAATAGGTAGGCTATCGTTTTCTAAAATTTTTATTTCATCATTTCTTATAATAAAACCAAAAGGTGAACCAATTTTTATAATACCAGTTTCTCCGCTTAATAAATCGATAAGTGCAATATCAAGGCAGGCATAACTTTCTTCTTGATTAAAATTAAGCACACGATTAACAGTAGATAAAACTAAGTCTGTTGGCATACCTACTTTAAAAAATCCTTCAATTAA
>Ga0172378_10005260_pt1 | contig 12089 bp, 7 predicted proteins | sample GrowelOW332metaG_FD_119755 | JGI IMG/M metagenome (GOLD analysis project Ga0172378, IMG submission 119755) | Groundwater microbial communities from an aquifer near a municipal landfill in Southern Ontario, Canada - Pumphouse #3_1 metaG | ecosystem: Environmental > Aquatic > Deep subsurface >...
AAGCTGGAACTCGAGAATTTCTCGGGTCGTACGAAAAATGCCATATTACAGGATTTTTGGACTTGTATGCACCTCGCAAATATAGCGGCAATTGCTAAAGATGAAGCCAATGAGCTTGTTCAGGAGCAGCGTGCTGAGAAAAGCAACAAATACGTTTACACACCAAACATGAATCAGTTGATTGGTTCATTAAAGGATGCTTATATCGATGCGGTTTTCATGCGTTCTAAGCATAAACGCCGCAAGCGAATCGAAGCAGTCATTGCTCAAATAACACAAGCCGTTGTCCCCATTCGCCCCGGCCGTTCAATCCCAAGGCCTCTTTCTCCCAGAAATACAAAGTTCCATCATAATCATAAATCTAACTGTTAATCCTTAAGTTGTTGACATTGCATCTATATCTGTTACTACAATATATGACACAGTTGAGTCCAATTAAAATTATTTGGGCTGAGGTAAGAAAAAAGACATTAAAAATAAGATGTTTAACACTTTATTGGCAGTTTAATCGTGACTATGTGATACATTGATTTTTTAGTTTGATTACATACGCATGCATTCTATCACGGTTTTGAATAGGATCGTAGTATGTTTTCAAATTACGTTTTAAATTGAAATTATTATAGTGTTAGGTTAACCCCCCACATAATCGAAACAAGCTTACATATATCAATGGTCTGTGAAATTTACTGGAAAGCAAACAACTTAAGTTGTAACATACAAATATATTTGATGCTTATTTTGTTCGTTTAATATAAAATATCAGAAATATATTGTTAAATCATACAAACAATTCAGTATAATTAAAATAACTATTTACAAAAATATATAATAGTGCTAAAATAATGTCAAATAACAAAAGCAAATATAGGCAATATACACAAATAGAGTTGAAACGAGCGCTGATTTCATTACAACATTAGTTGTAACTAATTGCTAATGTCAGAAAGGTGGAAACAATATGTCCCGATATATGCATTTATCCATATATGACGAAGAAAATATAGACAAAATCATGGTGGCACTGTCTTCGAAAATCCGACGGGAGATTTTGCGCCTGGTGGATCAATCCAGTTATAACGTATTGGAGGTTGCGCGTGAGTTGAAAATTCCTGTATCCACAGCTGCTTTTCATATCAACAAATTACAAGATGCTGATTTAATAAATATTCAGATTAAGCCTGGGCAGCGGGGTGCGTCTAAAATTATCAGTCGTAAAATTGATGAAGTAAATATCAATTGCTCAGTTCCATCAGGCATTGCTGAGGTTGCAACCACAAATTTGAATATACCAATCGGTAGTTATGCAGACTGCTGCGTTACCCCTAGCTGTGGTATGGCATCGGAAAAAAATATGATTGGATTTGATGATACACCAGGAGTCTTTTTCAGCCCTGAAAAGCTGAATGCTCAGATAATATGGTTTACCTCAGGCTATGTGGAATATAAAGTGCCAAATTATTTTATGAACAAGGTAGCACCAATTGGATTGAGTTTTAGTATGGAAATATGCTCGGAAGCACCTAATTACCGAAATGACTGGAAATCAGATATTTCCTTTTGGGTGAATGGAAAAGAGATATGTACATGGACATCACCAGGTGATTTGGGAGGTAGACGTGGTCGCATGAATCCGGAATGGTGGTCAGAATTATCCACCCAATATGGATTGATGAAAACTATAAGAATCAACTGTGACGGAACATATTTGGATGAAAACAGAGCGTCAGATGTTAAAATAAATAATTTGAATATTGAAAAAGATGATTATTTTACTTTGCGAATAGGTGTTAAACCGGATGCAAAAAATTTGGGTGGTATCAATCTATTTGGCGAAAAATTTGGTGATTACCAACAAAACATTATGATGCGCATAGATTATAAAGCAAATTAATTGGAGGATTATATATATATGTACAAGGATATCGTAGCAAGGACAGAGTTTCCTAATCCTGCTTTTGAAAGAAAGCATTGGAAACACCTCAACGGGACATGGATGTTTGCCTTTGATGATGAAAATAAGTATGAATGTTTGGATATAGAAAAAATTGTATACCCTCTTGAAATACAGGTGCCGTTTTGTTATCAGTCGGCTCTTAGCGGAATTGGAACAGATAAGACTTGTGAAAACATCTGGTATAGTCGTTCATTTGATCTGAACCAAGATGAATTGTCTGGTAGTGTGATTTTGAAATTTGGTGCGGTAGACTATTCAGCTAAAGTGTGGATAAATGGTAGCTATGTTGGACGGCATGATGGCGGTTATACGCCTTTCTCTTTCGAAATATCCCATTTGGCTCTAGTTGGTGAAAATCGCATTACAGTTAAAGCAGAAGACAGTTATTCAAAAGAATATCCTCGTGGAAAGCAGATGTGGGACAAAGATCCGGATTTGTGCTGGTATACCAATAGCTCAGGCATATGGCAAAGCGTATGGCTTGAGTTTACAGGAAATAATTATATTACTAAGGCACATATTACGCCGGATGTAGATAAGAATCAGGCTCATTTTGAAATTCTCAGTCATAAACATAGTAATTCCACAATTAAAGTGCTTCTCAGTAAAAGCGGAGAATATATCGGTCAAGCAACCGTTTCGCCGGTGGATGGTAAAAGTGTTGTCAGCTATACCTTCGAAGAATGTAGCGCAAGAGCGGTTTTTGACTTGTATTGGTCTCCTCAATTTCCTGTGCTAATTGATGTCGAGCTTATTCTCACACAAGACGGAGTTGAGCAAGACCGAGTTTACACATACTTTGGCATGCGCAAGATACATAAAGAAGGCGACAAGCTATATCTAAATAATCAATTTCTTTATCAGCGATTAGTGTTGGATCAGGGCTATTGGCCAGACAGCCTGATGACTCCGCCATCCGATGAATCAATAAGAAAAGATGTTCAGTTAGCAAAAGATATGGGCTTTAATGGTGCTCGCAAGCATCAAAAAATTGAAGATCCCCGTTATTACTATTGGGCAGATAAATTAGGTTTGCTGGTATGGGGGGAATTGCCTAGTGTTTATGATTTTACTTACAATTCCCGTTATAGGTTGATGACAGAAATGTGTGGCTTTATTGAGAGAGATTATAATCATCCCTGCATTATAAACTGGGTTCCCTTCAATGAAAGCTGGGGAGTTCATCAAGTAGCGGATAATAAGCAACAACAAGATTTTGTACGGGCAATGTATTATCTTATCAAGGCAAATGATGCTACCCGTACAGTTAGTTCTAATGATGGATGGGAGCAAATTGAAGCAAGTGATATTTGCGGAATTCATGATTATGATATCACCGCGGAAAATGTTAATGAACGATATAAAGACGTTTATAAGGTTTTGGGTTCTAGCGTCAATTGTCGTCCGGTTTATGCACGTGGCGTTCAATATAACGGTATTCCAATTTTACTAACTGAGATCGGTGGCATCAAGCTGAAAGATGACAATGGCTGGGGATATAACCAAGCTGCGCAAAACTCCGAGGAATTGCTGAAACAGCTTAGTCAGATTATCGAGGCTATTCGTAATAACAAAGATATTCAAGGGTATTGTTACACACAGCTAACAGATGTAATGCAGGAAACAAATGGGTTGTTGTCCCCCGGACGAGAACCCAAAATCCCGATTCAGCGCTTGCATAAAATATTTGGTCAATAAAATCAGGAGGTATAGATATGAAATGGTTTGTCAAAAGAATATGTTTGGTTCTCGCCGCGGTGCTGATTGTTGCATCTGGTTTAACCGGCTGTGGAGATAAGAGCAGTAACTCATCTAAGTCCGACACTCAAGGCACACAGAAACAGGTCATTACCTTTGCCGGCTGGGGTTCGCTCGCCGAAAAAAAGATTTTCACTGAAATGATTTCTAAATTTACAGAAACATATCCGAATATAAAAGTTAACTACCAGCATGTACCTGGCACACAGGAAGACTATATGGTTAAGTTGGCTTCCAATTTAGCAGCCAACAGTATGCCAGATGTTTTCTATATACATAGTGATGATTTTTATGCATGGGCGGACGCTGGACGAATGCAGAATTTAGATAGTTACCTTGAAAATTCGACGGAATATACAGAAGGAAAAGTCTGGGATAAGTCGATTAGCACTTTCCGCTACAATGCAGAGACCAAACAAATCGGTATTGACGGCAACCTATATGGCTTGCCAAAGGATCTTGGACCTTGGGCTATGGTATATAACAAAACACTTTTTGAACAAAAAGGCGTTCCACTGCCTGACCCAAAGGTGCCAATGACTTGGGATCAGTTCATGGAAACAGCTCAAAAGTTGACGAGTGGTACAGGTCTTGACAAGGTTTTTGGCACAGCAAACTATACACTTGAATCAGCTGTTTGGTCAAATGGAGGCGATTTTCTCAATAAAGATAAGACGCAGGTGACGGTGGACACACCGGCATTTACCAATGCAATGCAGTGGGTAGCAGACTTATCTCTAAAGTATGGTGTATCACCAACATCAGACGAAAGTGCATCCAGTGGATGGTTTCAGCGTTGGAGTAACGGAAAAGTTGGCATGGCATGGATGGGCCCATGGGATCAGGCAACTTTTTGGGATACTGCCTCGTTTGAATGGGATTTGATGCCAACACCAGTTTCGCCTTCAACAGGAAAAGGCGTGTCTTGGGTTGCATCTGCTGCCCTTTGCGTTTCCACTACATCGGATTCCAAAGATGCAGCCTATAAGTTGGCAGAATTTCTTTCTATGAATGAAGATGCACAGACATACAACTATACCAGTGGTCAGGCTGTCCCAAATATTATCGAAATGGCAAAGACAGGCTATCTTTCAATGGATAAAGCACCAGCTAATAAACAGGTTTTTCTTGATATCATTGAAGACCCTGACAAAGGTCAATTTAAATCTACTTATTATACCTTGAATAACACTTGGTATGACTATTTTACATCCGAATCATCAAAAGTGTGGAGTGGCAGCCAGACTGCGGCAGACTTTTGCAAACAGATACAACCGGAACTTCAAAAACGGCTGAATGGGAACTAACCTCCAAGAAACGAAAGGGTGACTGGCTTGTCAAAGACAAATAATATCAGCATGATAAGAAAAAAAGAGCAGCGAACGGCGCTTCTGTTTATTTTTCCGCTCTATTTACAGCTTTTTGTTTTCTTGCTGTTCTTCATGGGATACTCCCTATATATGAGCTTTACTAATTGGAATATAGTAGCCGGCACCAAGTCAATAGTTGGTTTTGATAATTATATTCAGTTGTTTCGGGATTCACTCTTTTGGAAGTCTGTTCTCAACACTGTATATCTTATGATTGGCATTCCAATTGGAATGATATTTTCACTGTTGTTAGCAATGGCACTAAATCGAAAAATGCCCGGCAAAAAAGTATTTCGCGTCATTGTATACCTGCCGGCAGTTTCTTCTATGGTGGCAATTGCACTTTTATGGAGATGGATTTACAACTCAGAGTATGGTGTGTTGAACCTGATGATTCGGCAACTATTTGGGGCTCAAGGCCCCGGTTGGCTAACCGATCCTTCTTGGGTTAAAATTTCCTTGATAATCATGGGAATTTGGCATGGCGTTGGTGCCACGATGATTTTATTTTTAGCAGGATTGCAAAATGTACCAAAAGATTACTATGAAGTTGTGGATGTAAACGGCGGAAATTCCTTTCACAAATTCTGGTACGTTACCATGCCAATGCTTACCCCTGTGTCATTTTATGTACTAATTACAGGCGTGATAGGTGGACTCCAAGCTTTCGGAGACCAATTTATTATAACCGGTGTGGGACCCGAGCACTCTGCAATTACTATTGTCTATTATTTATGGGAAAAAGGATTTGTTTCACGCGATATGGGCTTGGCATGTTCGGTTTCATGGATTCTTTCTATTGGCATTATGATTGTTACACTGATTCAATTTAAATGTTCCAATAAGTGGGTATATGATACCAGCAACTAAAAGGTGGGAATTATATTTTGAAAATTAAAGCCAAAAATCGCACAACTAACGTGATTATATTCGTGATCATGTCATTTGTGTCTATAACAATGTTGTTTCCTTTTGCTTGGATGATATCTACCTCACTAAAGCAAAAAATTCATGCATTAGATTTTCCAATTCAGTGGATCCCCCACCCTCTAACCTTTACGGCATATGTGGATGTGTGGGATGTTTCTCCTTTGCTATCTGGCATGATAAACAGTCTAATTATTGCGATTCCAGTATTGGTGGCAGGTACATTTGTATCCGCACTAGGAGCCTTTGCTTTTTCGAAAATGGAAGTCCCCCATAAAAATGCACTTTTTATGGGATTGCTTGCTACTATGATGATTCCAGGAGCAGTTACGTTGATTCCTCAATATGTAGTTTGGGGGAAATTGGGCTTAGTGGATACGTTTATTCCACTGATTGTTCCCGGAATGCTTGGAAATGTGACAATGATGTTTTTCTTCCGTCAGTATCTCAACGGTTTACCAAATGAGTTTATTGATGCAGCAAAAATTGACGGTGCAAGTTGGATGACCACTTTTGTTAAAATATTTCTTCCCATGATGAAGCCGGCAATCGCGGCACAGGTGATTTTCTGGTTTATGGGCATTTGGAATGATTTTATAGGTCCGTTAATTTATCTTGATTCTGAAAAAAATTATACAGTTCAACTAGCACTTCGTTTACTTAGCAGCATGTCTGAGGCAACTAGCGAATATCCCCTTATAATGGCCGGATCGGTCATTTCCACTTTGCCTCTGTTAATGATTTTTATTTGCTTCCAACGATATTTTATGGAATCGATGGCAATTTCAGGTGTCAAGGGATAAGGAGGAAAAGTTTTGAAATTAATAACAACAATCCGGCAACATAAATGGCGGTTTATTATTGCAGGGGTTTCTCTGATTGCATTGGTTGCAATAATAGTCATAACTGTTTTGAGCTTTTCCAAAAGGCCCTCAGTTCTTGACAATTATGTAGCCAGTGATAATGACAATCCATTCATTGTGGATACTGGATATAAAAAGCCAGAAATAAAACTGGATGGAATAATGGATGATTCACAATGGACAGATCTGGCTGAGCTAACCTTCGGAGATACTACTTCTGCCGAAATAAAAGCCTTTTATGGAGAAAGCGGTATTTATATCGGTGCCTGCGTGTCAGATGCCGACTTGTGTGGAAGTAGCACAAATGTTTATGATAATTCCTCTTTTGAAGTCTATCTGGACTCTACAGGAACAGGCGACACTGCTCCTGTTAAAGACGATTTCCAGATTTTTATAGATGTAAAAGAGCAGAGCCTTGCTCGACGGGGCGACAATGGCGTTTGGGTCGAAACAAACCTGATTAAGAATTATGCAGTAGAAACAGACGGCACACTCGGAGATCTTGTGTCAGACACAGGTTACACTGTGGAGCTTTTCATTCCATATTCTCAGCTAGGCGGTAAGCCTCAAATAAATTATGGTGTTGCTTTTGGATTAGTGGAATGTTCATCTGGTACACGGAACGCTTGGGTGGGCCTCCCTGGTGTCAATGTTCAAAGTCCAGCTACATACTATAAATTTTATCAAGACACAAATACAATTGAGCCTACTCGCAAAGTAAACACCGCAGAAATTTCAATAGATGGCAAGGACGATGAAACGCAGTGGTCTGGAAAGTCATCATATGTCTTTGGTGACGGTGGACGCGGTGCAGTCAAAAGCTTTTACGGAGAAAAAGGATTGTACTTGTATTTCGATATGCAGGATAATAAAGTATTCTCGCAAGAAAGTACTCCTTACCTTAATGATTCGGTAGAAGTGTATTTAGATACTTTGAAAAATGGCGGCACGAAACCGCAGAGCGATGATGTTCAAGTTCGTGCGGATGTTGGCGGTAACATCGAAGTGCTAAAAGGTGATGGAACCGAATGGATGGATACTTTGAATAACGTATTTTGTGGCACAAAGGTTAATGGAACATTAAACGGTGAGGCCAGTGGTTACACACTCGAGCTGTTTATGCCTTGGAGTGATCTTGGAATGACGTCAGCTCCTGTCGGTATGAATATCGATTTCGGCTCTGTTGATTATGATGGTGAAAAAAATGCTGATGGTAGTCGCGTAACAGCTTGGAGCGGAACTGGCAGGGACGTTCAGGCTCCTGAAACCTATTTGCCGATTGACAGCAAGGGAGTTCAGGGTGCTGTTGCGCCTGCATCAACACCGGAAATTGTTCTGGATGGTGTGCTAAACGATGCCAAGTGGAGTGGTACTCCTGCTTTTGCATACAATAGTGGAAAAGTTAGTGTCAACTGGTCATGGACTGATCAAGGCTGTTATATGGGCTTTACAGTAAAAGATACATCTGTGCAAACTGACGGCGTAAAGCCTTATGAAAACAGCAGCATAGAACTTTATCTGGATTACAACAAAAATGGTGGAACTCCGGATGATGATGACCGTACAATTTTAGTTGACGCTGCGGGAAATATGCTGTTCCGAAAAGGAATTGACGGTGCTTATAAAGATTTCGGAACTCGATCAATCCTTTCAGGTGTCAAAAAAACCGATACAGGATATGTTGTAGAACTGTATATCCCATGGTCGGAATTTGGTTCGGAAAGTAAACCTAATAAAATGGGAATTGCTTTTGGACAAGTAACCAGAAATTCAACAGCTAAAGAAACTATATGGACAAATGACGGATTGTGTTTTGATCCTCAAAATCCTGATAAATATTCAATTTTTACCGCTGACCATATAGGAAAATAATCAGTAAATCTATCATTACTACAAATAGCTACTATACAATGGGCAGTAATGAGATTACGAAATAAGAGGTGTGGAATATGAGAAGAACTCCGATGCTTGTTTTGGCTGGGTGTGTCGCCATGTCAATGTCGCTAAGCGGATGTGGTGTAGTAAATAATGAATTTACAAAGCCCTTAAACGATAATGAAACCGCTTATGCATTTACTCAAGGTGAAACCTATCAAAACAATCTGGAATTAGATGGTCAGTGGAAATCGAACAAGTATACCGGTGACGGTGAATATGGTATAGGCGATCCATTTGTAATGCGCTTCGACGGGAAATACTACCTGTATCCATCTTCTTCAGAAAAAAGTAATGATGAGCAGGGCGTAAAAGTATTTCAATCCGATAATATGATTGATTGGACGTATGAAGGCTTTGCCGCAACCGGAGATGAGGTGGAAAAAGCTTTTGCACCAGAGGTTGTATATTACAATGGGTCATTTTATATGACCGAATCACAAGCAGGCACAGGTCATTATATTTTGAAAAGCGATAGCCCTACTGGGCCATTTAAAGTAATAACCGATAATTTTGGTAGAAACATCGACGGATCTTTCTGGGTATCTGATGAAGGAAAACTTCTGTTTATCTATCCTGCTAATAATGTGATTGATATTGCGGAAGTGGATACTACGACTATGCTCCCTGGCATTGAAACCTCGCTGTCAGCGACCTTAAACGGTTGGACGGAAGGTCCTGGAATGTTTCGTCGCGGAAGTAACCTTTTCCTAACTTATACAGGCAACTCCGTAATTAGTGATGGCTATAGGGTTGGTTACTCGTATCAGCTAGGAAATGACCCTTTGGGGCAGTTTGTGATGCCTAGTAACAACATCGTGTTACTGCACACCGGAACCGAAAACTTTAAGGGACTGGGACACAGTTCTAACGTTATTGGTCCAAATTTGGATTCTTGGTACACAGCTTATCACAATTTAATCAGTACAGCTGGCCCACAACGTCGTCTTATGATTGACCAGTATTGCACTAATGGTGGCGTACTGTTGGCAAACGGCCCAACGTTTAGCCCAGTTGCTTCCCCGGAACGGCCGGATTTTGAAGCCCGACTTTCGAGCAGTAATGATGGTTTCACCTCTCAGACATTGAATGAAGAGCCTGCGCTTATAAGCCAATCCGATGCGGAACAGGTTTTCACAGCTGAATATAATTTTTCGACTAAAGATGCATCTGCGGTGATTAATTTCCTATGTGGGTATGTGAGCGAGCAAAACTATCACAGTATCCGCCTTGATATGTCTGCTGGAACTCTTTCACTGGTGGCAACAGTTGATGGCAAGGAAACTATTTTACAAACTTCTGATATTGATGTTCCTGCATTGGGCTGTATTCATACAGTGCGTGTGGAAAATGGCAGTAATACAACTAATGTATCATTTGACTCAATGCAAAAAATCACAGCATCGGATGCCCGAATAACAGCAGGAAAAATCGGTTACAGCTCACAGGCGGAAGTCGCCTATTCTTACACAGCATTTTCGAACAACGCCTTTGGCACCAGTGATTTTGAAGCAATCAAAAATCTGCCCTCATCCTTTGCCGCGGTTCATTATCTTAAAGGGGAAAACCGTGGGTTCTCTATTGCCAACGCTAGTGTGAAAAGCGATGGCGTAAGACAAGGAGAAAAGGAAAACACTAATTACAACGAGGCAGACGGCTCATACTCCCTGGTACTTGATAAAACAAATGACTGGGTAAAATACGCAGTCAATGCGACAGAGACCTCATTTTATGGGCTTTCTGCGTATATCACCCCTCATTCGGTAGGCTCACAGTTTCAAGTGGTAGTAGATAGCAATGATATCTATACCTTTACCGTGCCCGAATCAGGAAATTCAACTGAAGAATATGTCAATCTATTATTGGGACAGTTTAAACTGGAAGCCGGCAATCATACCCTCAAAATACGGCTTGTTAGTGGGTTCATGGATATTAAGCAATTTGAAATGGTTCTTACCAATCCCACAACTCTGGATTATGAAAATGCGATGGATGAAATAAATGAGCAAGGTTGGTCTTATACTGGAAACTGGAAGATTATTGATGGCGCTCATACCGTCAAATCCGGAGATACAGCTTATGCTTTTACCGGTACTGAAAAATTGACAGATTTTGCTGTTGAAGTCAGCGTAGCACTTGGAGAAGAAGATTCAGTATATGATGGCGGTATACTGCTTCGCTGCAAAAACGAATCGGTAATGTCAGGTGAGTCTTATTACCTTCAAGGTTATTATCTCGCAATCCGCAGCGACCAGATCGTGCTCAACAAATATAACTACGACAGCAAAGCGTTGGATTTAGTTAATGTATCATTTTCAAAGGACGAATATCACCGTATTCGAGCCGAATTGATTAACAACTGTATTAAAATCTATGTGGATGATATGGAAACACCAGCGATTACATACTATGATGACTCAGCATTTCTTTCAGGGCAAATAGCCCTGTGCTCCAACAAAGTTGGCATGTCGTTTAAGGATGTGATAATTGAAACATATTAGTGGCTTTTGTAGTAATAACTTATCTATATTAAAAGGAGTGGTTTATTTGAAAAAGGTTATTTCAATGGTACTCTCAGTTGTAATAGCATTTAGTACTTTTAGTTTTATTTCTGGATCAATTTTTACATTTGCGGAAGCGGCAGATCCCTTACAAGATCATTTGATAGCTCAATACAATTTTGAAGATGCTAATAATTTGGGGGAAGACTCTAGCGGAAAAGGAAATAATGCTACACCATTTGGCAATGTTTCTTCTGTTGATGGTGTTCGAGGGACAGCGGTAAATTTTAATAGTGAAAACCACACGAACAGCGAAGCTTATATGGAAATTCCGGCAACTTTAATGAATCATGATCAAGTTACACTGATGACATGGGTGAAATTTGATCTTGCCACTGTGGGTGGATGGTCGCGCATTGTAGAATTCGATTGCAACTGGGGTGGACATTCGCTCTTTTATGTTGCTGCAAACAGCAAAAATGGTTGGGATGGCTATACCGCAAACTACCAAAACAGTGCAGTGAATCAAATGCTTATATCAGACACGCTTCGTACTGATACACCAAGGAATATGCCACCTGTTGGTGTTGCAAGTGCACAGGACGGTTGCTGGCATAACGTAGCAATTGTCTTGGATGGCACAACCATGAAAATTTATATAAATGGTGAATTTGCAAAACAGGTAGACGGTATACAGAAGCCGTCGAATTTGGATGACCTAACCAAAGCATATATTGGGAAAACTGGACTATTTGGTGATGGTACATATAATGGTGAA
>Ga0172378_10005263_pt1 | contig 12086 bp, 7 predicted proteins | sample GrowelOW332metaG_FD_119755 | JGI IMG/M metagenome (GOLD analysis project Ga0172378, IMG submission 119755) | Groundwater microbial communities from an aquifer near a municipal landfill in Southern Ontario, Canada - Pumphouse #3_1 metaG | ecosystem: Environmental > Aquatic > Deep subsurface >...
GCCTTGACACAGACCATGTAAAGCACGCATGCAATGCTTGCCGAGATGGCGAATACAGCCCAGAATATCACCTTGCCCCTAAGGCTCTGCTCAGCGGTTCGGCTTGGCACTGGCTTGACGATGGGCTTGAAGAATGGCGTCTGAAGGAGAAGGCCTGCCAAGGCCAAGGTTGCTGCGAAGCCAGAAGCCAGCATGATCAGGCATCCGATCTCCTTGAACCACCAAGCCTGGTCATAGGGATCCAGCCTTGGGCCTTGAATTCCAAGGTTCTGGTCTCTGACATCCATCAGGGTATAGTCGAAGAAGCTGACCAGATGGGCCAGGGTCTCCTTGTCATAAGGCTGGAAGGCATGGAGGCAGGCTTCGTTGTTAAGCTGGACATAAGTCAGGGCATAGCGATTTCCATAGCCCTTGCCTACTTCAACAGCATCGATGCCTGCATCAGAGGAGCCGGTAGCCGCATTGTTGCGCCTGATCTGGTAATTCACAAGATCTATGGCCTCTGGGGCATGGCGCAGGTCTGCATTGCCTATCTCAAGCCATCTAGCCTCTTCCTCGGTCAAGGCCTGAGCGCTGTCAGCCTTGGCCTGGGCTGCAAGGCGGGCCTTTGCGCTCTTGTTCTGGAAGGCACCCTCATCGTTTATCGAGTAGCTGATCCCTACATTGCAGGCTGTGCTGTTCCAGGACCACTCTCTCAAGTATCCTGTGATATAGATGCTCCTGATCCTGGATTCCTGCTTTTCTGCAGCGGCAGCCTTTCCAACCGCCTCTGCAAACTTCTGGCATCCGTTTCCTCCGGCTGAATGGCCGCAGGCTCCTATGTAGTCATAGTCAACCCAGTCGAAGAAGGCCTTGCCTTCGTCGGTGTACATATAGTCAAGCCAGTTGAAAAGGCCGTAGCCTTCATACGTCGCCGACTGGCCCTCATAGCTTGGAGAGCTGTCGCCCTGGGCATAGGGATCTATGCAGATTACGCCATAGCCCCTGCGCACCAGCTCAATGCAGAATGATGCCTGGGTCTCCTTCGTTCTCTGGATTCCAGGAGCGACCATTACAAGAGGAACCTTGCTTGAAGCCGAGGCGCTCTTGGGCATGTAGATGTCAGCTGTGTTCCAGCTTGGCCTTCCCGACTTGTCATACATGGCTATGGCCTTGCTTGTGACGGGCATGGTCTCTATGGTCTTGGATTTCACAGAGACCGTAAAGAAGCCTGTCTGCACAAGGCAGGCAAGCAAGGCGCCAAGAAGCAAGGCAGCCAAGGATGCTATCAAGATGATTCTGTCTTTCTTCATGCTGCCACCTATTTCAGATAGGAGTACATAAGCCGTGCAAAGGCATTGTCCGTAAGCAGTGCAGCCTTTCTTGCGGCTGCGACAAGGCTTGCCCTTATGTCGGCCTTCTCGATGATGACCACTCCGGCTGAGGAGTCTATGTTGTTGCCAGCTCCTATGACGATGTCAAAGGCGCCTTCATTGGTAAGCTTTCCAAGATCAGCTACCTTGTTTCCGGGGCTAGTGATCTCCACATAGTCTACCTGGAGTCCTGTTCCATTGACCAAGGCGGCAAAGCCCTTCTTTATCTCATCAAGCTCTGCCTTGGTCACCCATTCTCCATCCTTCGTCCATACTGCGACCTTCAAGGATATTGGGGCCCCGTCATCCTCAGCCAGCAATAGATCGTAAAGCCGGGAGGCAAGGCTGTTTTCCTTAAGAAGCGCAACCATGCGTCCAGAAGCCACTGCCGATAAAGGTATTTCTGCCTTCTTGATGATTGAGACGCCAGCGGTTGAGTTGACGTTGTTGCCGCAGCCTACGATTATGTCATAGGAGCCTTCATTGGTCCTTGCACCAAGGTCGGCGACCTTGTTGCCTTCAGTTGTGATTATATCGACTATGAACTCGATCTTGGTGATGTCAAGTCCTTCGGCTATGAGAGCTGCAGCGTATCTTTGGGCTATGCGGGCCATCTCAGCTTCGGTTACCCAGCCTCCATCCTTGGTCCACACTGCAACCTTCAAGGCTGAAGCTTCTGCCTGCGGCTCGACAGCCGGCTCGCTCGCAGCGAAGACAGGATAGAGAACAACCTTACCATCCACAAGGAGAGCCTTCACCGATTCATAGGTGATCTTCTCATCCGTAATGGCTGGAGCTTCGGCATCGGCCTTGTCAGCCCAGCCGATGGAGGACTGGGCAAGTGGGCCGTTTATGGAATTGCCCATAATGCTGCTTAGAGTCTGGAAGCTGTCCACCTCAGGATAAAGAGCAACCTGGGCACTGGCATCCTCGATTCCGGTCAGCCAGCCATAAAGGTCCATGGCATAGGAGCTGTCTGACAGCATTGCTGCCTGGCGACCGGCCTCCAGGGTTGCTATGTCAGCACGAAGGGCGCCCTTTGTAACAGCGCTCACTCCTCCTGTAGTGGAGATGTTGGTTCCGCTTCCGACTATCATTGAGAAATCAGAGGCCTCATTGACAGCGGCGCCGAAAGCTGCCACTGCATGATAGGCAGCATCATCAAAGTAAGCCCATTCAAGCTCATAGGCGCCGTTTACGTAGGCTTCTGCGCTTTGCTTGAGGGCTTCTAGGCCTTCAAGGCTTAAATAGCGTCCCCAGACAGCGACCTTGACCTTCGCCTCATAGACCTTGCCCGATTCAGAGGCGTAGAGCCTGATCTTCCCGTCGGGGCCTGCATAGCTGGATACGTCATACAGCGACAGCTTGGCGCCGGGAGCGATGACCACATCGCCGCCCAAGGCCAGAGACCAGCCATTGAACTGCTTGCCGATGTTATAGGGCTCCTCAAGGCTTGAAGGGGTTTCTGCAAGCCTTGCCAAGGCAAAGAGCGATCCATCCGAGCCAATGAGCTCAACCTCAATGCTCTGCTCCTCAGCAGCCTGGCTTGTCCAACCGAGAATGAGCTGATCGCCGCTGATGGCAAAGGCGCTGGACATTGTCACAGCATCCTTGAGGCCGACGTAGCTTGGGGGATAGACAAGAGCTGAGAGATTGTCTGGCTCGCTGTAGCTTTCTCCGCTGGCGCCATAGTCGCTCACAATCGCTGCTGTCAGCCCCAGGGCTCCCTGGGCTTGGCCATCAGGATTGGATGGCAGGCCTGCTCCATTCAGGCTGGAGGCGCTTATGTAATAGGCTGGGGCATCCTTGGTGAATCCAAGAACATTGGCGCTCACTGCACAGTCCTTTACTTTTCCAGTGTCCAGTCCTGCAATGCCGCCTACGTTGATTCGACCTGCAATGTAGGTTGTGCGTGTGAAATCAGTGTTGATCTCGTGAAGGGTGCCGGCAACCAGGCAGGCCTCGATGAGGCCTTCATTGCTTCCTGCAATGCCTCCAACAGACTCATCTCCATGGACCCTGATGCCGGTGAAGCTGCACTGCCTGATGGAGCCAGAGGCTGTATTGTAGCCGGCGATTCCGCCTATGCAGCTGTTGTTTGTGCCTTCAACCACGGCATCTGCACTAAGATAGCGCTGGGCCAGAAGCTTTGAGGAGCCTGCAAGGCTGCATCTTTCAATGACTCCTGCATTGATTCCAGCGATTCCGCCTGCATAGCTGTACTTTGACAGCGACTTGGATGAGAGTATGGCATTGGCTCCGCCAACGATGACCTCTCCTGTGCAATCGGCTATGAGACCCATATTGTAGCCGGCAATTCCACCTCCTGCTATGTTGGCAATCATGCGTCCTGTGGTGGTGGACTCTGTGGCGATCTTGCAGCCGCGTATAACGCCGCTGGCCTCATTGGTGCCAACTATCAGGCCTGCTATGCCTCTCTTTCCATCTTCAGCGCTCTGGTCAAGGGCGTTTTTCAGGTTGATCGAGCCGACCAGGCCCGCAGTGCTTTCCACCTGGGCTGTTGTGGTCACGTTCTCGATGAGGCCTGCATTGAAGTCAGCAAGCGCTCCTACGCTGTCCTTGACAGTGCTTATTGCGCCAGCGAGGTTGAGCTTGGAAACCTTGCCCTTCTCCCCGATCTTGTAGAAGGCTCCGCAATTTGCGTTCTGCAGGGTTATTGTCCTTCCATTGCCAAGCAAGGTTCCATTGAAGGTGAAGCCCTGCTGGAAGGCCCGGAAGCTTTCCAGTGTGATATTGGCATACAAGGAGAACACTGTGCCCTCAGGTACGTCTGCCTGGGACAGGGCCTCAAAATCCTTGGCGCTTGCAACCAGATAAGGGTTATCAGGGGTGCCGTTTCCACAGAAAAGCAGGTCCTTTGCTGTCACTGAACCCTCTGGCGTGGCAACCTCTACCTCATAGAGGCCTCCCTGGATGGCAGCTTTTGGGGTGAAGGTGACCTTCGAAAGAGCCTCATCAAGCTCAGCCTTGCCTTCAAGAACCTGGATTGCGCCAGAGCTGTCCTTTATGGTGACCTTGTATGAAGAGGAAAGCTGTCCCTGTGTCCAGGACAGTGAGCTTGCAAGGCTCTTGTCTGCCATCTTCAGCTCGCTTGGAAGAAGCGATACAGTTCTATAGGAGGCATAGAGCGTCATATCCTTGGATACTATGCCTAGCTTGAAGTTCCAGCTCTTGCCTTCCTCGGTCTGCCATTCAACGAATCTTCGTGATGGATCGGCAAAGACAGGATTCTCTGGCTCAGAGGCTCTTGTATCTGCATTGACGGCCAAGGTCCTGTAGACCGATCCGTCAACCATGAAGGTGACCGTGAATTTCTTTACCTCAGCAGCTGCCTGCGGTTGCTGGGGCTTGCTGCAGGATGCCAGGGACAGGATTGCTATGCTTACGACAATAAGAAGCAAGGCTCTGATGTTTCTCATTTAAGTTCCTCCATTTAATTGCTTCATCTTACCACTGGGTTTTTAGGTACGCAAGATAATTTCAGCGGTGGAGGAACTTATGGAGACTAGGCCTCGTAGAAGGCTTTCATGGCCTCCGTCATGATCAAGGTGTCTGCTGTCCCGCCTGTCTCATAGCTTGAATGCATGGCCAGCTGAGCTAGTCCAATGTCCACGCAGGGTATGGAGTACTGAGAGCCGGAGATATTGCCCAAGGTGCTTCCCCCTGCATTGTTGGAGTTGTTGTGGAACACCTGGTACTTGATTGAGCGGTCCTCCAGCAGCGCCCTGAGCCTTGAGGCAGAATAGCCGTCTGTAGTGTACTTCTGGTTTCCTGCATACTTGATGAGAACTCCTGCGTTCATTGAGGGCTTGTTTGTGGGGTCGCAATGCTCTGGGTAGTTTGGGTGCATGGAGTGGCCATTGTCAGCGCTTAGCATGAAGCTTCTAGCCTGAACCATGGCTTTCTCCTCGTCGTCATAGCCAAGGCAGCTGAGAATCCTGTTGAGGTTCTGGGACATAAAGTCGCCTGCTGCTCCTTGCTTGGTGCCAGATCCCACCTCCTCGTTGTCAAACACGCAGGCTACTGGGATGCTCCTAAAGCCAGAAGCTTTCATAAGGGAGACAAGGCTGCAGTACAGGCACTGAAGGTCATCGATCCTGGGACTTGAATAGAACTGGTCATCGATGCCCCAGATGGAGGGCTTCTGCCTGTTGTATAGGAAAAGCTCAGTGTCGACTATGGAGGATTCCTCGACGTTTAGGGTCTTCGCCACCAGGCCTTTCAAGCACCCCTGCTCAACACCCTGGCCGATTATGGGAAGCATATCCTTCTGGATCTTGTATTCAAGGCCTGAGTTGGCTTCCCTGTTCTGATGGATGCAGAGGTTCACAATCGAGCAAAGGTCGCGGTCTATATTCACAAGCCTTTGCTGTACGCCTTCAGAAGTGCGGATGAAAGCTCTTCCTGCAATGCTCAGGGGCCTGTCAAGCCATGGGGCCATGAGCATTCCGCCATAGCCCTCTACATTCAGCGTGGTGTAAAGGCCGCCGATCTCAGGATTCTCCTTTACCTTGAAGCTTGGGCTGTCGGAGTGGCTTGCAATGATGCTGAAGGACCTGCAATGCTCCTTGGGCAGGATGAAGGCCATCAAGGCAGAGCTGTTGCGCACTACATAGTACTTTCCGCCCAGCTCCAGCTTATAGGGCTCTCTCTCGTCCAGCCTGGAAAAGCCTTGCTCTTCCAGCATCCTTGAAGCGTTCTCAACCGCAAAGAAGCTGTTGGGGCTTCTTTCAATGTAATCCAGCATGGCCTTTGTGGCCTTCAAGCTATTTGTATCCATGAGTGCATATTACATGCTTGAGGCAAAGGTTTCAACACTGTCATTGCCTTGCAGGCACGCTGGTTATGAAATGGCATGACAAGCCTTGGCCCTAGGCCCTTCCCTTGTCCTCCATGGCATGAATCAGAGCCACAAGCATCCTATGGCAAGGAACCTCGATTCCCTTCTTCTGGGCTGCCCTTATGACCGATCCGCTTATATAATCGACCTCTGTCAGCCTTCCATCCCTTATATCAGCATAGATTGAGGTCAGACCGCCCTTGGCCTTGGAGATCAAGGCCTTTATGGACTCTATGGACTTGTCACGATCTAAGCCGTAGCCATAGGCATTGCCCACCTCAACAGCCTCGCTGGCTAGAGTCTCCATGACCGAGCAGGCATAAGGATCGTCGATTATGAAGCCCTGCTTGACCTGCAGCAGGGCTGTAAGGGAGCTCACTGAGGTATTGAGAAGCAGCTTGCTCCATATCTGACGCTCAATGTCGAGCGCTATAATGCAATCCAGGGCGCAGGCTGTGAAGGCCTGCTCTATGGGCCTTATGGTGGATGGATCAAAGCCAAGAAGCCCTATGACCGTCTGCCCCGATCCTCCATGGCTGACTAGGCCTGGCTCAATAACGGAGCTGTTATGCCGTGTAACGCCAAGAACTATCCTGTCTCTGGAGACGAACCTGGCAAGCTCCTCATCATGGCCCGATCCATTCTGAAGAGTCATGAGGAAGGTGGACTTTCCTATCAGGCCCTCATTGGCCTTCAAGGCGCTTATGCTGTCCATAGACTTGACGAAAACAACTACAAGATCCATGGGGCCCAGCTCTGTGCCTGACATATAAGCAGGAACAGAGGCCTGAAAGAGGGTGCCATCCTGCTCCCTGATCCTCAGGCCTTTTTCATTTATGGCCTTAACAGCCTGCTCGCTGCGAGCGATGAGAGAGACCTGGTTGCAGCGGCTCAAAAGTCCTGCAAATAGACATCCCATGGCCCCCGATCCAAGAATAGCGATCCGCATTTCGAACCTCCTATATGAACGCAGCCCCAAGAAGGGGCTGCTGCATCATCTACTTTCCAAGAATGGCCTTTGCATGGTGGCCGATATGAGAGAAGAGAAGATCGCTGTACTGTTCTCGATTTGCTCTCCAAAGCCTATAGAGCCTGTCCTTGAAGAGGAAGCTTCCATCAGGAGCCTTCTCATTGAGAATCAAGCCATAGGTGATGTGGATGAGCTGCCTGGCATCATTGAGCTTGAAGAGGCCTGCAAGCTCCTCATCCTTGAGACCGTCGATGCAAGGTATCTTGCTCAGGTCGGTAGTGACATGATAGTACTTTGTCGCTGCCTTGAAAGCAGTCAGGGCATACTTGTGCACCTCGCGGTAGAGGCTTGGATCCTTCATGGCCACAAGCTTCATAGCCTCGAGCCAGTTGGTTCCAGCAGTCTTGAGGTGGAAGCGTCCCCTGGTCTCCTTTCCAGCTGATGGGAAGATGGAGAACTTGTCTGATCCGCTGTGAATGCTCAGCTTATAGCCAAAGCGGCGTGCTATTTCAGAATGGACCTTCATCTCCTTGGCAAACTGGTCAAGGTCTCCTATGTAGTCGATTCCCTTCTGGAACTCTCCACAGAAGCGCGGAGCGATGGTTGCGTAGTGCACGCCTCTTCTTGCAAGCTCGTTGGCTACGAAGAAATGCTGGGCAGGCAAGGTCGGCGTCATTGTCTCATCGATGGATATCTCAAAGTCGGCGACCTGAGTGCCCTTTACCATGAGCTTGGTGTTGAAGATCGAGACAGCGTGATCGATAGCCTTTGCATAGATCAGCACTGTCCTTCTGAACAGGTCCTCGTCAAAGTGGATGCTGATGCCCTCTCCGACATCGAAGGACTTGTTGAGATAGATGCTCTCAAGCTCCTTGTTCTGGACATACTTGCGATCCACATCAGCCTTCGAGAGAGCCTCAATGGTGTTGTCGATCTGCTCGCTGCAGTCCAGGGTTATCATGGTATAGCCGCAGCCAAGGGCGTAATCAACCTCGGCAGGTGTCTTGAGATGGTCTCCATCAGCGCCGAAGCCTGTTTCAAAATCGTTGCGGAAGACCGCAAAGGTGGCGCTGTCAAGGACATCCTCGAATGTCCTGTTGGTAAGCGTGAGCTCCCTTATGGACTGCTGGGCGAAAACCGGCGTGATCTCTGGATAGGCCTTGAATACACGGATATGGCCATCGCAGGCGATTCCCAGCCTGTCGCCGACGCCCATTGTCTTGTCGCGCTCAAGAACCCTTGATGGGGCTGTGAACGGATAAAGGCGCCTGAGAATGCATGCGTTCTCATGGCTTAGCGGAGCCAGAACCCACTCCTTCTTGGCACTTGTGACCTTCTCTCCAGAAAACCCGAGCCTAGGGTCAGCTACAAGGTAATCCCTGTCAGCATCGCCAACCATGAACAGGCCATCATGTCTAGAAAGATCATAGACATCAAACTCTCTCTTATCATCTGTTTTCCACATTGTGCTTGATTCCTCTTTTCTATATATAGTATTCATTTTCACAGTGTTAGCCTAGACGGCTGGTAGACTTTGTCATGCTTTTTAGACCTCTTAGCTTCATGCTTCCACCTTGTCCTCTAAATTGCTTTTAATGTGCTGTCATGGCCGAAGGACAGAGAAAGATGGCCAAGGCAGATATCGCAATCCTGAAGAGCGTCGGCATAGCTGGCACAGCTGATAACAAGCCAGGAAAAGATGGACCCAAGAAAAGGAGGCAGCCCATGCAGCAAGCAGCCAGGTCCTCTTTTGTCCTAGTTCGCTTATCAGCGAAGACGCCTCGTCCATCAGACAGGGATCTTCACCACGACCTTCTTCACTGCCATTGGCTTAGAAGCAGCGCATCTTGGCTTGTGGGCATCTTCTGGAGCAACGATTACAAAGTCTCCCTCATTGAGAAGGACCTCGCCAAATGCAGCTGGATCCTCGTATAGGGTGCAGTCATCAGCCTTGTCATAGGGGCCCTTGGCCTTGAGAAGGGACCTGTCGACAACACCGATGATCTCAGTTCCCTCGATTAGGTACTGTACATCAAAGTGCTTGTCATGAGTCTCGAAGACCTGCTCCTTTCTTGGAGCAGTTGTATAGTGCTGCACCCCGGCTCTCACGCCATGGCCAAGCTCGGTCCAGCCTTCCGGCAAATTCTTGAGGTCCTTTCTCTTAAGAAACTCAAAGGCGACCTTGAACTTCGGCTCATTGAAATCATACTTAGCCTCACGTCCGATTCTTGTACTGAACATATTCTCTCCTTTATCAAGATCAAGGCCACCTCCAGTGGAGATGGCCTTTCTCTTCTCATCTTGCTGTGAAATACGCCTTGGCGTTATTGAACGAAATATCCTGGACCATCTTGCCAACCAGGTCGAAGTCTGGGGGTATCTGGCCTTCATCCATCCAGGAACCAAGTATGTTGCAGAGTATTCTTCTGAAGTACTCGTGCCTTGGATAGGAAAGGAAGGACCTGCTGTCAGTGAGCATCCCGACAAACCTGGAAAGCATTCCCAGATTGCCAAGGGTCCTGATCTGGCTGGTCATGCCATCGATATGATCGCAGAACCACCAGGCCGATCCAAGCTGAAGCTTGCCAGGGATGTCCCTCTGGAAGTCTCCCATCAAGGTGCCGATGGCGTAGTAGTCATTGGGATTGAGGGAGTACATGATTGTCTTTGGCAGGGAGCCGGAGCAGTCAAGGTGATCAAGGAAGCGTGAGAGCTTCTGGGCCACCTGGTAGTCGGACACTGCATCATAGCCTGTATCTGGTCCCAGCGCCTCGAATCCGCGGGTGCTGTTGTTCCTGCTTGCCTGCATGTGAATCTGCATCACAAGGCCTCTTCTCTCATACTCCTTTGCAAGCGATGAAAGGATGAATGTCCTGTAGGCTTCAGCTTCCTCAGCACTTACAGCCTGGCCGTCCATGGTTTTGCGGAAGATGCTGTTGACCTTCTCCTCGCCTGCCAGGATGAACGGGACATAGCTTACAGCGTGATCGGTTGCAAGGCATCCGTTGGCCACAAACCAGTCCAGCCTATTGCTCAGTGCGCTTACTACGTCGCCGGCGGAAGCGATCGTCGATCCTGAAGCCTTGGCAAGCTTCTCTATGTAGGCGGCAAAGCCAGCTGCATCGATGTTGATTGCCTTGTCGGGGCGGAAGGAAGGGATGACCTTGGTTTCAGTCCTGGACTTGACCCTGATATGGTGCTCAAGGCTGTCAATCGGATCATCGGTCGTTCCAACTGCATAGACATTGAACTTCTTGAAGATGCCAAAGGCATCGAGCTCAGGATCGGCCTTCAGCTTGGCATTGGCCTCGTCATAGATCTCTCTTGCCGTTGCCGGGCTGAGAGGCTTGGTGATGCCGAAAAAGCGCTGAAGCTCAAGGTGGGTCCAGTGGTAGATCGGGTTTCCAATGCTGTGGGCGATGGTATCGGCATAGTTGAGGAACTTCTGATAGCTGTCGCCCTGCCTCTCATCCATGCCGTTGGCCCTGATCATTCTCCACTTGTAGTGGTCGCCATAAAGCCAGGCGCTGGTTATGTCCGGCTCGCGCTTGTTGTCTGCTATCTCCTTGGGAATCAGATGGCAGTGATAGTCGAAGATCGGCATATCCTTGGCATATTCGAAGTAAAGCCTTCTTGCTGCCTCGCTCTGAAGCAGAAAATCCTCACCCATGAAACTTTTCATAAAAGCACTCCTTTACTGATTGAACTTCTCGCGATTTATCCAAAGCCCGAGAGCAGGATTTGGGATGAAGAAGACTTCCTCTCCATCAACCGTGTTGTATCCATACTTCAGCTTGGCTGGATCGTACTTGCGAGATATCTCATCATAATCGGCATCGATGAAGCCAACAGATGCAATCTGCTCTCTCATCTGGCTTTTCACAGCGTAGGTTATGGAGAAGCGGTCGTCAGAGGAGCCATGAATCAGGTGAGCTGCTACGCTCATGTTTGCCTTAAGGTCCTCCTTGCTGTTCAAGAGGTCAAGGGTATGCAGGCGTCCTCGATAGCCATACCTGCGTATGAGCTTGTCGTTCTCATTGTCCTCGCCGAACTTGTCAATGCCAGGGGCGAGCACGATGAGCTTTCCACCATCGGCCATGGCCATGCGAGTGCGATACACGCTCTTGTTGCCAAGCCAGGTGCTCTTGAACTCCTTGGGATCAAGGTACACAATGCATTTCTTCAGTCCGTGCTCAACGAAGTCGATGTTCTTCTCCTGGGCAAGCTTGATGGCATCCTCAAGGCACTTTCGACCCTCTCCGATGAACAGGCCATGGGTCTGGATCTCAGAGTTGGGAGCTGTGCAGACTGTGAGCATGTACAGGACATGGACAGTCTTGAGAAAGTGCTCGGCTGCGTAATCGAAGACCTTCCTGACCGGTGTGTAGTCGCGGCCCATCATGCGTTCCATCCCGTAGACAGCGCCTATCATGTGGGACTGGTTGATCATGTCGCTTCCGCCGACTCCTACAAAGAGGTTCTTGGAATGGTTGGCCATTCCGATTACCTCATGAGGAACGACCTGTCCTATGGACAGCACGAGGTCGAAGGCAGGATCCATTACCATGCGGTTGACCTCTACATCGACTCCATCCTTCCAGAGGCCCTCTGTGATGGTCTTGACATAATCGCCTGGGACCTTGCCGATCTTGACGACGTCCTTTCTCCAGTCATGGGCGTGGAATACGCTGAACGGTATGTCGCCGTACATCTCCTTGACCTGGGCCTCTGTCATGGGAACATGGGTTCCAAGAGCCTCAAGGATCTGCACCTTTGCGCCATTTTTCATGCACCAGTGGTATGCAATGCTGGCAATCAAGCCAGCATTTGAGAAGAAGCGGGTGAAGTCAGGAACGACCATGAGGACGTTCCTGGGGCTTCTGGCCTGCAAGGCCTGCTCTAC
>Ga0172378_10005265_pt1 | contig 12085 bp, 5 predicted proteins | sample GrowelOW332metaG_FD_119755 | JGI IMG/M metagenome (GOLD analysis project Ga0172378, IMG submission 119755) | Groundwater microbial communities from an aquifer near a municipal landfill in Southern Ontario, Canada - Pumphouse #3_1 metaG | ecosystem: Environmental > Aquatic > Deep subsurface >...
GCTGAAAAACGTGGAATAGATAATTCCGATTCTTTTCTTTGAGTTTCTAGATTTAAAAATTCTTCTTTGGTCATTGTGATTTATTTTTTTTACAAAACTAAAGATCTTAATAATCTAAAAAAAAATGTACTTCGTCGAATGCTTACGACTTAATGCAATGTGTAAATTAATTATTAACAATATCAATCTACCTTTATCCATATTCGTATCTACATTATCAAGACACAATTTCAGAAGCACATAGTAGCTCATCTCATTAAAAAGGACATTATAATATTAGTATAATGAACATCTGAAAAGAATAAGATAAATTTTGATATTTTCTTCATTATCTATTTTTCCCCCTTTTTAAATGATAATTAGATATTGTTCATTATATAATCATATACATTTGCTTTAACTCTTAATTAAAATAAATTCTATGTACAAATTTAAAAAACTTATCACAAGTATTGTCATAAGCATGTCCTGCTTTATGACATATGGACAGAACAAAGTTACTGGAAATGTGTCGGATTTAAATAGTGAACCTATTATCGGCGCAAATATATTAATAAAAGGTACTCGATCTGGTACTTATACTAATATTGACGGTAATTTTACTATTAATGTAGATGAAGGATACATACTTCAGATTAGCTACTTTGGTTATATTACACAGGAAGTAACTGTTCGTGGACAATCATTAAAAATAATAATGAAAGAAGATACCCAAACTTTAGAAGAATTAGTTGTCGTCGGTTTCGGTACACAAAAGAAAGTAAACTTGACAGGTTCTGTCGGAATAGCTACAGCAAAGGACTTAGAAGCCCGTCCAGTTGTAAATGCTACACAAGCCTTGCAAGGTTTGGTACCAGGCTTGTTCATTACTACTAATACTGGTGAAATGGACAAGAATATGAGTATTAGTATTCGTGGAACTGGAACTATTGGTGATGGTTCTAGTGGCAATCCGTTGATTTTAATTGATGGCATGGAGGGCGATATTAATACGGTTAATCCACAAGATATTGAAAACGTATCTGTACTAAAGGACGCTGCAGCCTCTTCTATTTATGGTTCGCGCGCCCCTTTTGGAGTTATTCTAATAAGTACGAAAAAGGGAAAATCAGGAAAAACGACTATTAACTATAACAACAGTTTTCGTGTAAGCAGTCCTATAAATATGCCAGAACAAATGGATTCTTATACCTTTGCCAACTTTATTAATGCCGGTTATGCAAATGAAGGTTGGGGCACATTTTTCCAAAATGATGTTATGCAAAATATGCTGAATTTTCAAGCCGTCGGAGGCACGAACACGGGAGGGCTACTTAATGATGGAAATCTATGGGGTAAACCCGCAGGAGACCCATTCTCCACCGCATATGCCAATACAGATTGGTATAAGGAGATATATAAGAAAAATAATTTCTCTCAAGAACATAATCTAAGTATAAGTGGCGGTAGTGATAAAATAAATTATTATACTTCGTTGGGATATTTAAATCAAAGTGGTGCACTTCGTCACGGAAGCGATGGTTTGAAACGTTATAACGTTACAGCAAAAATTAATGCAGAACTTGTCTCATGGGTAAATTTTAGTTACAGTTTGCGTTTTGCTCGCACTAACAACTATCGTCCTACTAAATTCAATGGAGGTTTATATGAAAAAATTGGACGTCAGACGTGGCCAAACTTGCCAGTGTATGACGAAAATGGCTATTATCATAATAGTAACGCAGATACTCCAGCCATGCAATTAGCTTTGGGAGGTAAACACAATGTGCAATCCGACAATTTGGCTCAACAAGCAGCTTTTATATTTGAACCTATCAAAAATTGGTTGACTCACATTGAGTTTAACTACAATACATATACTGCGCAAGTAAAGGAAACTTCATTACCTTATTATAACCACGATGTGACTGGTAATCCTCTGACAGGTACTAGTTCATCAAGTCTTTATCAGGATAGCAAAAAAGAAAATCATTTGAATTTGAATATATTCTCGGAATATAAACATACGTTCAATAATGTACATAATTTAAAAGTTATGGGTGGATTTCAAGCAGACGAAATGAAACAATCTTTTTTCAGCGCCCTAAGATATGGCTTGCTATTGGATAATCTTTCAGAATTTGATTTGACTACTAGTTTGGGGGGCGATGGCGCAGTAAGAATTCCAGAAGTGAGCGGATACAGTAACGAATGGTCAACCGCTGGTTTCTTCGGACGTATGAACTATGATTATGAAGGAAAATACTTAGCTGAGTTAAATATGCGTTATGATGGTACTTCCCGTTTTCGAAAAGGCAACCGTTGGTCTTTGTATCCTTCTTTTTCTTTAGGTTGGAATATCGCTCGTGAAGCTTTCTGGGAACCGATGAAACATACAGTAAATATGTTGAAACTTCGTGGCTCTTATGGGGAACTAGGCAATCAGAATACCAACTCATGGTATCCTACTTACCGCACAATGAATTTGGGTTCTGCTGATGGAGAATGGCTACAAAATGATGTAAAAACTAGCACTGCAAGAGTAGGCGACTTGGTGAGTAGTGAACTTACTTGGGAAACAGTACGTTCATGGAACGTTGGTATTGACTATGGTTTATTCAACAATCGCTTGAAAGGTTCGTTAGACGTATTTACGCGGTATACCGACAATATGGTAGGCCCAGCACCTGAGCTACCGAATATATTAGGCATCAGCCCTCCTAAAACAAACAATTGCGACTTGAAAACGGCTGGCTGGGAATTCCAAATCGGTTGGGATGACAGGTTGAAAAATGGATTAGGATATGGAGTGAAATTCTTACTATCTGATGCAAAAACTACTATCGAAAGTTACCCTAGTAATACAACCAACTCTATCTGGTCGTATGTAGAAGGACGAGAAATTGGTGAAATCTGGGGATATGAAACAGTAGGAATTGCTAAGACGCAAGAAGAAATGGATACACATCTGGAATCCGTAGGTGGACAATCTTTTGGCTCTGAATGGAGTGCAGGAGACATAATGTATAAAAATTTAGATAGTAAACCAGGAATTACAGAAGGTGCAGGTACTATTGAAGATCACGGCGATTTGAAAGTGATAGGAAATAACACACCTCGCTACCAGTTTGGTATTGATCTTTCTGCAGATTATAAAGGAATTGATCTGCGGATATTCTTACAAGGAGTAATGAAACGTGACTACATGTACAGTCAATACAGTAATCTATTCTGGGGAGCTGTGGAGAGTGAATGGTGGTCAACCGGTTTGAAAGAACATGCCGATTACTTCCGTGCCGAAGCTTCTGGATTGAATGGAGAAATTCCAGCCAATTTAGATTCTTATTATCCTCGTGTACTATTTGGATGGAGTAGCAATGGTCCCGGTAAAAACCATAAATCTCAGACCCGATATATGCAAGATGCTTCTTATATACGTTTGAAGAATTTGCAAATTGGATATACTTTACCTGCTAAATGGACAAAGAATATTGCGATTAGCAAGGCTCGTCTATTTGTTTCTGGAGAAAATCTATGGACAGGTACTAAACTTTCCAAACTCTACGATCCAGAAACACTCAATGGTGGGAATACTGATAGTGCGGCTGACAATGCTGTAAAAAGCAATGGTAATGCCTATCCACTCTCTAAAACTTGGTCTTTTGGTATTAATGTAACCTTTTAAAAAAAAATTAATATGAAAATAAATAAAATTAAATGGTCGTTATTAACATTAATGGTTCTAACAACTATCTTTACGTCTTGCAATGATTTTTTAGACAAAGAACCACAGTCAAAAATAACACCCGAAGCCTATTTTTCCGATGCTTCTCAACTGGAGAATTATGCAAATCGCATGTACGTAGATATTCTCCCCTCGCACTCTAATTGGAGCTATGGTATTTTCGGTGAAGACAATAACACTGATAACCAGACAGGAGTATCGATAGATGACCGCTATACGGCCGATCGTTGGAAAGTTGACATGTCAGAAAACAGCTACTGGAATTTTGAACAAATCTATCGCTGCAACTTCTTCCTTTCACAAGCATTGTCCCATTTTGGAGAAGATTTGAGTGGTTCCGAAAATACAATCACTGGCAATTTGGCTAATGTTAAACATTATATTGGCGAAGTCTATTTTCTACGTGCTTATGAATACTTCAAACGTTATCAGCTATTCGGAGATTTTCCTATTGTTAAAGAACCATTGTCTAATGATAAAAAAACATTGCTAGAAGCGATGAAGCGCAGTCCCCGTAATGAGGTAGCCCGTTTTATTCTTTCAGACTTGGACAAAGCGGTAACATTACTTGAAGGTAAAGACTTAGCTACGACACGTATTAATAAAGATGTAGCATTATTGTTAAAATCTCGTGTTGCTTTGTACGAAGGAACTTGGCTGAAATATCATAAAGGTACAGCGTTTGTTCCCAACGGCGAGGGATGGCCAGGTAAGACAAAGGAATACAATGCAAACTATCAATTTCCAAGTGGAAGTATTGAAAGTGAAATAGAGTTCTTTCTAACTGAAGCAGTTAATGCTTCCAAGTTGGTAGCCGACACTTATAAAGGAACTCTGACAGAAAACACAGGCGTCTTACAGCAAGATGCAACTGAACCTGTAAATCCCTATTACGAAATGTTTGCACAGGAAGACCTGTCTGATGTAAAAGAAGTGTTGTTATGGCGTCAATATGCCCGCGGTTTGGAGACTCATAATGTAAACTCTGCGGCAGGACGTGGAAACTATCGTATTGGTGTTACGCGCGGATTGGTAAACAGTTACTTGATGGAAGACGGAACTCCAATATATACACATGGCAGCTATGCTGATGGAGACAATTATTATAAAGGCGATAAAACAATTGCTGATGTTAGATCCAACCGTGATTCTCGTCTCTCTATTTTCTTGAAAGAACCAGGACAAAAGAATATACTCTACGATATGGATAATAGTGAAGGAACGGAAGCCGTACTTGTAGAACCTTATCCTGGTATTACCGTTGGAGATGGTGAACGTGGATATGCAACTGGCTATGCATTGCGAAAAGGAGGCTCTTTCAATAGAAAGCATTATGCCAATGGCGGCGGATTTACTGCAGCCGTTTGTTTTCGTGCTACCGAAGCACTACTCAATTACATGGAAGCAAGCTATATATTAAAAGGATCTTTGGATGCTACAACCCGTGAATACTGGACAATTCTTCGTACACGCGCTCATGTGAATCCCGACTTCGACAATACAATTGCCAAAACCAATTTAAATAAAGAGGCAGAAAACGACTGGGGGGTATATTCCGCAGGAACAATGATAGACCCAACATTGTATAATATCCGTCGCGAACGCCGCGGTGAATTAATAGCCGAAGGACTTCGCTATATGGATCTATGTCGCTGGTGTTCTATGGATCAACTAGTTAACAATCCATATCATATTGAAGGCTTCCACTTGTGGGGTACACCTATGGAAGACTGGTATTCTGTTGAAGATTTAGTGGCCGATGGAACAAACGATGCTAAAGTATCTTCCAAAAACAGAAGCAAATATCTCCGTCCATACGAGCGTTACACTGGTCAAAGTGGATACAATGGAATGACATGGAAGATGGCGCATTACCTACACCCGATTATGGTGAAGCAATTTCAAGTATCAGCTTCCGAGGGTGCCGATGTTTCTACTTCTACACTTTATCAGAATCCATTTTGGCCGACGGAAGCTGCACAACCTGCGGAAAAATAAAGGGGACTTTAATTGTTTAGATTTGAATTTTTTATTGGGGATGGATATTTATTCTGTCCCCATTTATTTAAAAATAAAAGACTTATATGAAATATATTTTATTTATTATAATGGCTCTACAATCATTTATATTGCAAGCACAGAATAACACGTTTTTTCCAGGGAAAATTTTACTTGATAATCGAGGAATACAAGTAAATGCCCACGGTGGAGGAATGTTATATTACGACGGAAAATACTATTGGTTCGGAGAACACAAAAGTGAAAAATCAAGTGCTGCTTTTGTAGGAGTTACTTGCTATTCTTCCGATGATTTATATAATTGGAAATACGAAGGAGTGGCGTTACATGTGGAAAAAAATCCTAAATCTGACATTACTGAAGGGTGTATATTAGAACGTCCTAAAGTTATCTATAATAAAAAAACAAATAAATTCGTCTTATATTTCCACCTAGAATTAAAAGGTAAAGGTTACGAAACTGCTCGAGTGGGTATTGCTATCAGCGATAAGGTAGTAGGACCTTATACTTTCCTTAAATCGTATCGTCCTAATGCTGGCCATTGGCCCATAAATATGAAGAGAACACAATATTCGGCAACACAAAAAGTATCAGACTTCAAAGACTGGTGGACGGATGATTGGCGCAAAGCTACCATTGATGGTATGTTTACAAGACGTGATTTTGATGGAGGTCAAATGTCACGCGATATGACTTTGTTTGTTGATGATGACGGAAAAGCTTATCATATTTATTCTTCTGAAGAAAATCTAACGCTGCAATTAGCCGAATTATCAGAAGATTATTTAAATTATACAGGAAAATATATTCGAATTGCACCTGGTAGACAAAATGAGGCACCAGCAATATTTAAAAAAGAAGGAAAATATTTTATGATAACCTCTGGCTGTACTGGTTGGACTCCAAATAATGCTCGTCTATTTACTGCCAATAATATTTGGGGACCTTGGAGAGAATATTCTAATCCCTGTATAGGTGATGATAAGAATTTCACTTTTCACTCCCAAGGTACATTCATTCAACCCGTTATCGGTAAAAAGGATACATTTATCTTTATGGCTGATCGCTGGACTCCTAAAAATCCTATTGATGCCAGTTATATTTGGTTACCTATTTTTTTTGAAAATGGATTACCTGTCTTGAAATGGTTAGATCAATGGGATTTAAGTATTTTTAATTCTTTAAATCAAAATAATAGTTAAACACAATACTAATAAAATAAGTTGGTTATCAAATATTATTTGTATCTTTAAATATAATTTTACCTAAATGAAAAATATTCTATTAAAAATGTCTTTGATTTATCGTTTTTCTTTAATATTTATTATTTTCTTTTCTTCTTTTTGCACTCTTCATTCTAAAAATATATCTAGAATATCACAGCTAAATTTCAGAATATTAAACACAAAGGAAGGTTTACCAACTAGTGAAGTACAAAAAGTATATCAAGATGATGAAGGGTTTATGTGGTTTGCCACACGCAATGGTTTATGTAAATATGATGGATATAGACTCACAGTATTCCGATCAGATTTAAACAATATCCACCATCTTAAAGACAACAACATTTACTGTATAGCAGATGATCATAAGGGAAATTTATGGATTGGAACTGATAATGGGATAAATAGATTTAATAAAGCAAAGGGAATTTTTGAAGATGTTAAAATTCATAATAGTACTAGTAAAGTTGTTTCCTCCATTCTTATTACAAAAGATAGTACCATATTAATTGGCTTAGATGATGGGTTATTTGTTTACGATACTATTTCTGGCAATTTTGTACACCACATTAAGTTAAACATGGGAGATATTCCAATTAAAGCAGCTGTGAAATCTATTTATGAGGACAACATGAATGAAATATGGATTGGGACATGGAACAGAGGACTTTACAGATATGACCTATCTAAAAATATTATATTTACTTATCCTAAGTTGAATACACGCAACTCCGCCCATGTTATTTATCAAGATAGTAGAGGAACTATATGGGTAGGAACATGGGGAGAAGGGTTGCTTAAACTTAAAAATCCTCTTAATATGAATAAATTTAGTTGGAAAACTTACTTGCATAATGATTCTATTCCTACCAGTTTATTGGATGATATTGTATATGATATATGTGAGGACAAGCAAACAGGTACACTTTGGATTGGTACCAGAAGTGGTCTCAGTATTCTTAATTACGATAGTCCAGGAAAATTCATCAATTATAACACATGTGAAAAAATAAATAAACTACCAAATAACGAAATCAACTCAATCTTGAACGACACCAGAGGTAATATTTGGCTTGGCACAATAGGTGGAGGAGTAATATTAACTAATACAGCAAAATCTAACTTCAATATTTTTCAGGTAAATCTTCCTAAAATTCCTACCACTGCGATACGTTCTATAGAACTAGATCAAGAAGATAATATGTGGTTAAGTGTAGGAAGCTATGGAGTAGTTTTATATAATAATCAATCGCAACAAACAATACCACAATCTGAAATACCAGAATTTAGTAATGTACAACAAACTACTATTTATGATATAAAAAGATATGATAAACATGATTTACTTTTCGCCACATATGGCGATGGACTATGGAAATATAGCAAAGGAGAACCAATTAAAGTTTATACATCACATAACAGTGATTTTATCAAGGAGGATAGAATAAGGAGTTTATATGTGGACCATCACAATAATTGGTGGGTTGGTACTCAGCGAGGTTTAGGCATTCGTTTCAATGACAGCAAAGGAGCTACATTTAATAATATTACTGTGGACGGAGAAGATTTGAGCTACCAAACCATGGTTGATATCATTGAAGATAAAGAGGGGAAAATTTGGATATCAACCATTCATAAAGGAATTATTAGCATAGAAGGAAATCCCCATAAACAGAATAATCTAATTTTTCGCAATTATAATAAGGAAAACAAGAAAATTACATCCAATTCTATCAATGTATTATTTTCAGATTCATCAAATCGTTTATGGGCAGGAGCGGAAAATGGTAAACTTTACCTTTACAATAAAAAATTAGATAAGTTTATCAATCAATCACAAAATTTTCATAGTCAAGGAAGTATGATTAACTCTATAGAAGAAGATAGTCTTGGTAATCTTTGGATTGGAACTAATAACGGACTAGCTAGGCTTTCATTGGATAAGTTTTCTAATTTTTCCGAATATCGTATATATACCGCTGCAGATGGAATACATGACAATTTTTTTATTCCTCATTCTTCATACAGTCATAAAGGAAAATTATATTTTGGTGGATATAAAGGATTAACTAGCTTTCAGCCTAGTCATATTAATAGTAATGTGGTACAGACTCCATTTTATATTACAGATATAGATATTATGAACCACTCATTCACTGACCTTGAGCCAGAGACAGCTCATTCCATTTCCAATTTCACTCCAACTTTTTCAAAACATATTACTATACAACATAAAAATAATAACTTTAGTATATATTTTGCTTCTCTTAATTACATTAATCTTGAATTGAATAGATATACCTATAAATTGGAAGGATTTGACGATGATTGGCGATTTAGTGATGCAAAACAAAATTTCGCATATTATAACAATCTACCTGCAGGAAATTATACATTTCTTTTAAGGGCAACTACACAATATGGAATATGGAACAAGGAAACAAAACATCTTAAAATAGAAGTATTACCCCCATTATGGGATACTTGGTGGGCATTTTTAATTTATATTTGCCTATTGTCTTTTATAGGATATATTATTCATAAAAATGCACTCAATCGATTACGCCTGCGTAATGAACTACGATATAGAGAGATGGAACAATCTAAATCAGAGGAAATAAATCATGCAAAGCTACAGTTCTTTACTAATATAAGCCATGAAATTTTAACTCCTCTAACTATTATTTCTGCTACTGTTGATGAATGGAAAAGAATAACACCTTGTAAAGAAAATCTTTATTCGACCATTACTAAAAATATTAATCGTCTAACGCGCTTATTACAGCAACTCCTTGAATTTAGAAAAGCTGAATCTGGAAATCTACACCTAAAAGTTTCATACGGCAATATATCAGAATTTATCGCGAATTCGACAAATGCTTTTTATCCTTTAATTAGAAAAAAGAAAATGCATTTCTCTTATATAAGCAATCCTGAAAATATCCAAGGTTTGTTCGATATTGATAAAATCGATAAGATACTATATAACCTCATTTCAAATGCTGTTAAATATGTTAATGAGAACGGGGCAATACAGCTTGAACTTTCCTATCTTTCAGAAAAAAAAGATTATATTCGTATATCTGTAAAAGATAATGGAGAAGGCATTTCCAAGGATGATATGAAGATGTTATTCAAACGCTTCTACGAAGGAGATTATCGTCGACATAACACTACAGGAACAGGTATCGGACTTTCATTGGTAAAAGACCTTGTAACCCTTTCCCATGGTACTATTGATGTAATCAGTGAGGAAGGACAAGGAACTGAATTTATAGTAGTCTTACCTATTGATATTATCCACTTTGATCAATCAGAAATTGAGTTATATAATAAAAACGAACAATCTGAAAAGAGTAGTGAAGAAATTGTAATAGACTCAGGGCAATCAATTACCAATCAAAACAATATTCCTTCTTTGCTAGCAGTAGAAGACAATGAAGAAATACTTCATTTAATTAATCAACTACTAAGCAAAGATTACAATGTATATACTGCAGTCAATGGAAAAGATGCTATGTTGATCTTAGAACAAGAAAGGATTGATATAATTGTTTCAGATATAATGATGGATGAAATTGACGGGATTGAATTATGTAAATTATTAAAGAATAATATCGAATACTGTCATATTCCTATTATCTTGCTAACTGCAAAAACAGATGAGAAAGATCGCGCTGATGCATATAAGTCTGGAGCTGACGCATTTATCAGTAAACCATTTAATCTAAATGTACTATATGCTAGGATTAATAATCTACTTAGGAAACGTGAACGTATAGCTCATGATTTTAAAGGTAATATAGTTTTTGAGCTTAAAGATATGCACCTTACCAATCTTGATGAAATATTCATCAAAAAAGCAATCGAATGTGTAAATTTACATCTTGATGACTCCGAATTCGATCAACAAAAGTTTGCACAAGAAATGAATGTTAGTAAGTCTACGCTATATAACAAGCTAAAGACACTTATGGGATTAAACACATCAGCTTTTATCACAAATATACGAATGAAAGCTGCATGTCACATTATAAATCAGAATCAAAAAATTAGGATTTCTGATTTGGCATATGCTGTTGGTTTCAATGACCCCAAATATTTCAGTTCATGTTTTAAAAAAGAATTTAATATGAATCCAAGCGAATATATTGAACGGTTTTCTAATCAATAAAATTTAAATTTATGTATACCTGACTTTACAAAATATACTTTATCTAAATAAACAGTTTCAGTAGTATTTGCAGGAATAGAGACTCGAAGAATTATTTTATTTTTTTTACGTTTCCATTCAGATCTTATTAAGCCGTTAACAGAATTATATTCTCCTTTCACCCAGTCTAGTTCTTTTACGAAATAAGGATGTATAATTATGTGATTAAAACCTGGTTCGGAGATATCAAAATTTATACCTGCTAAATTGTTGGTCATCCATGAACTTATATCTCCCATGAAAACATGATTGATAGATGCATCATGAAATTCAGGAGAAAGTTTCCATGTTTCTGCTAAAGTTGAATATCCTTTTTCTGTAACCCAATTTCCCAATGAAGGCACTTTTACTTTAGTAAGCATTTTAAATGCATCTTCTACAAATCCATATTTAGTAAGCATCGCCGGTACAGTTTTACTTCCCAATAATCCAAAATCGAAATAATAATTTGTTTTCAAAACTGCTTCATGTAATTTATTAGCTACCAATAATTCTTTTTCTTTGGGAACAATCTTAAGATAAAGAGCTAAAGCTTGGGCTGTCTGCGAACCATTAGCATAAATACCAGTCTCTTTATTAAAATACTTTCTATTAATCAAGTCTTTTATTTTATCAGCCTTCTGTTTGTAATCTGCAAATTTTCATCGGCTCTTCTTCAAATTTGGTGCAATATGTTATCCACATTTAGATAAACAGATCTTTCTTCTTAGCAACTCGAATCCAGCTCTATTATACATTGATCGTTTTATGGCTTTTAATCGTAAGCATCCGACGAAGTACATCTTTTTTTAGATTATTAAGATCTTTAGTTTTGTAAAAAAAATAAATCACAATGACCAAAGAAGAATTTTTAAATCTAGAAACTCAAAGAAAAGAATCGGAATTATCTATTCCACGTTTTTCAGC
>Ga0172378_10005268_pt1 | contig 12084 bp, 15 predicted proteins | sample GrowelOW332metaG_FD_119755 | JGI IMG/M metagenome (GOLD analysis project Ga0172378, IMG submission 119755) | Groundwater microbial communities from an aquifer near a municipal landfill in Southern Ontario, Canada - Pumphouse #3_1 metaG | ecosystem: Environmental > Aquatic > Deep subsurface >...
CAGAGAACCCGAAAAGAGATTTTATCTCCCTCGCAGAAAAATCATAAAACCAATAGTGGACGCACTACAAGAAATTGAAGATGACAAAATCGATTTATTAGCAATTTCTCAGCCCCCAGGAACAGGAAAGAGTACACTAGGAATATTTTATCTAACTTGGATTATGGGAAAATACCCAAATATGCCGAATTTAGCTTCTGCCCATAGTGATAAATTGACAAGAAGTTTTTATGATGGTGTTTTAAATATAATAACCGATCCAGAATACTTATGGGCTGATGTATTCCCCGCGGTTGGAATTGAGAGCACGAACTCAAAAGATGAAAGTATCAATTTGGATAAAAATAAACGATTTAAAACACTTACTTGCAGATCAATTGACGGCTCATTAACCGGTGCCACCCGTTGTGAAAAAATTCTTTACGCGGACGATTTGGTAAGCGGAATTGAGGAGGCCTTATCTAAAGAAAGACTTGATAGTTTATGGAATAAATATACAAACGATTTAAAATCCAGGAAGAAACTAGGATGTAAAGAAATCCATATCGCTACTAGGTGGAGTGTACATGACCCTATCGGAAGACTTGAAAGACAGTATGAAGATGATCAACGGGCTAAATTCCTTGCTTTTCCAGCTCTTAACGAAAATGACAAGAGTAATTTTGACTATAAATATGGTGTAGGATTTGACACAAAGTATTTTTTAGATATGAGAGATAGTCTTGACGATGTCTCCTGGAAATGCCTATTTATGAATGAACCTATTGAACGAGAAGGGTTGTTATATGTTGAGGATGATTTAAGGAGGTATTATGAATTACCAAACAGTGAGCCGGATGTAATATTGGGGGTGTGTGATACAGCCGAGGGCGGTGGAGATGATACATTTTTACCAGTAGCTTATGCCTACGGACAAGATTATTATATCGAGGATTGTGTGTGCGATAATGGTCTACCTGAAATAACCGATGCTTTATGTGCAAAAGTACTTTTAAAACATAAAGTAAAACAATGCCAATTTGAAAGTAATAGTGCAGGAGGTAGGACTGCAGATAAAGTACAAGAGAAGGTGAAAGAAAAAGGTGGGATCACACATATCACTAAGAAACGTACAACTTCTAATAAAGAAACCAAGATTATAGTAAACTCTACGTTTGTTAAAGAACATTTTTTATTTAAAGATAAAAGTTGTTATAAACCTAATTCACCATATGGGAAGATGATAAATAAAATGTGTTCATATACAATTATGGGTAAAAATAAACACGACGACGTACCAGATGGGTTGGCTCAATTAGCTGAATATATTCAATCTCTTAAAAGCAGAGAAATAGAAGTTTTTAGACGACCATTTTAAAAGAAAAATTTGACAGATTTTATTTTCCATGTTATTTTTAAATCAGTGATTCATTTTATTGGTTTCCCTCTTTTTATCGAGCACATTATTGTGAGGTGTTTTCATAAAACTTTAATGTGCTATTTTTTTATAAAAAAGGGTGTGATAAGAATGAGGGCTAGAAATATGTTCGGAAGAACTGTAATTTATTCCTCCGAAATAGAAATAACTAGAGATAATATTATAGACGTATTAAAAAAAGTAATACCGGTTCATGCGAAAAATATGAGTGAAATAGACTATCTTTACAAATATTACAGGGGAGACCAACCTATTTTATATCGTGAGAAAATTGTTCGTCCGGAAATTAATAATAAAGTTGTTGAAAATCATGCTTTAGAGATCGTATCATTTAAGACAGGTTATGTTTTTGGAGAACCGATACAATACGTAAGACGTGGGGAAAGTGAAGATATTTCAGAGAAAATAACTAGATTAAACGAATATATGTTTTCGGAAAGTAAGGCCGCTAAAGATAGAGAATTGGCAGAATGGTTTTACATATGTGGAACAGGATATCGCATGATATTACCAGATGAAGAATTTTTGGATGAAGATGAAAGTCCATTTGAAATGGATGTATTGGATCCTAGATTTACTTTTGTAGTTTATAATAATGGTTTTGGAAAGCGTCCTTTAATGGGAGTAAAATTTATAAAAACAGAAAATGATGATTATATTTATAGTGTTTATACCCCTACAACCTATTTTGAGATTAAGAATTTAGAAATTATAAAAGAAAAGCCTCATGTGTTGGGGGATATCCCGATTATAGAATATCCAGCTAATAATGCGAGGTTGGGTTCTTTTGAAATAGTATTAGGATTACTCGATGCACTCAACAAAACCTCATCTAACAGAATGGATGGAATAGATCAATTTATTCAAGCTTTTGTAAAATTTATAAATTGTGACATAGATGAAGAACAATTTAAAGCGTTGAAAGATTTAGGAGCAATCAAGGTAAAAAGTGATCAAGGAGTTCCAGCGGATGTAGATATTGTGTCCAATGAACTAAATCAAACTCAAGCTCAAGTGGCGAAAGATGACATTTATCAGATGATATTAATCATATGTGGTATGCCAGACAGAAACGGTGCTAATCGCACCACAGGGGATACAGGTCAAGCAGTAATTTTAAGGGATGGATGGAGCTCCGCTGAATCAAGGGCTAGAGATACCGAATTAATTTTTAAATGTTCTGAAAAAAGATTTTTGAAATTAGCATTGAGAATTGTAAGAGATTCGGTAGGACTAGATTTAAGAATGTCAGATATCGATATTAAATTTACAAGAAATCGTACAGATAATCTTTTGGTGAAGACACAAGGTATGCAGAATCAATTAGAATCAGGGGTTCATCCTCAGATAGCGATTGCGAACAGTGGATTGTATAGTGATCCAGAACAAGTATATCTTGATTCTATACCTTATTTACAAAAATGGTTAAATGCTAAAGCCAGTGTTACTCCTAGTAATAATAAGCCGGATCCAAATAATTCAGATGAAAGAGGAGAATAAAATATGAAAATACCTGAAAAAGTAAAAATTGGTGGAGTTAATTATGAGATTCGCGATGTAGAAAATTTGAATGATGGACAAAGTGTGTTATATGGAAAAATAGATTATGAAAATTTTATAATAGAGCTAAACACTAAATATAATCAAATAGATCATAAATGCATAGTATTATTACACGAGATATTACATGGTATTTTAAATCAGGTCACTTTAGAGGTGGAAAATGAAGAATTACTTGTAGAAGTTATGTCTAAAGGTTTATATCAAATTATAAAAGATAATCCTGAAATATTTAAGGAATGATAAAATGAATAAAGTAAGATGTTCAAAGTGTGGTAAATTATTAGGCAAAATAAAAGGAAGGGCAGAAATTAAATGCCCTAGATGTAAGAAAATAAATGTTATAAATACAGAGCGCCAAAAGAGTGCCGTTTAATCTAAATTTATTAGATTGATGATGCTCTTTTTTATTTATATGTCCAGAGAAGGACGTTAATCCCACACTAGCCAGAGAAGGCCTAAATCACAAGAAGGTGAGAGAACACCTAGAAAACGCGGGAGGTATGAAATGGAACTTAAAGATTTATTAGGTGAAGCATACAAAGAAGGAATGACAGTTGAAGAAATTAACGCTGTGTTATCGGATAAAACATTTGTGGATCCCACCACATTACCAAAAACAGTAGATAAAACAGTATTTGACAAAACAGCCTCTGAATTAGCAAAGGTAAAGAAAAACTTGAAAGCATTGGAACAAAAAAACATGACAGATGATGAAAAAATTCAGGAAGAATTAAAAAAAGCTCAAGAAGCTCAAAACAAGTATAACAAAGAATTAGCAAAATTAAGGGCAAAAGAAATATTTGTAGAAGCTGGACTTACTGAAAAAGATTATGAAGGGATTTTAGACACCGTTGTAACAGAAGATGAAGAACTTACAAAAGCAAGGGCAAAGACAATGATTGATTTAATTAACAGTCAGAAGAAACAAGCTGAAAAAGCAATTAAGGCTCAATTATTAAAGAATACACCAAAACCACCGGCAGGCGGAAGTTCAGAAGATGTTATTACAAAAGAAAAATTTGAAAAGATGAATTGGAGGGAACGCACAGAGTTAAAACAAAAAGATCCGGAGCTATTTAAAGAACTCTCCAAAACTGAAAATAAATAAGGAGGAAATAGATTATGCCATTAGATGAACAAGCTACAAAATTAATGAATTTAATTGACCCAGAAGTATTAACCCCAATGGTTGAAAAGAAAATGGTAGATTTGATGAAATTTGCACCATTGGCAACACTTGACTACACATTGCAAGGCAGACCAGGTAGTACAGTAACATTACCTAGTTATGCTTATATTGGTGACGCTGAAGATGTTACAGAAGGCGGAGATATTTCTATTGCACAACTTACACAATCTAGCAAAAAAGCAACCATTAAAAAAGCTGGGAAAGGTGTGCAAATTACAGATGAAGCTATTTTAAGCGGATATGGAGATCCTGTAGGAGAAGCAATAAATCAATTAGGTTTATCTGTAGCAAGTAAAACTGATAATGATGTATTGGGTGTACTAAATACTATTCAAGACCCAATGGTTCATGCTTGCACTGGGAAATTAACTTCCGATGAAATTGCAAATGCGCTTGTAAAATTTGGTGAGGACATAGATGGGGAAAAAGTATTATTAATTGCTCCTGAGCAGTTAGCACAATTAAGAACTACTGAAAATTGGATACCCGCTACTGATATGGGGGTGCAAGCCCTTATGAGTGGAGTTGTAGGGATGATTTGGGGATGCCAGGTTGTGATTTCTAATAAAATTGTAAAAACCGGTGTATCACCTGATATAAGTTATTCCAACTTTATAGTGAAACCGAGTGCGTTAGCAATTTATATGAAAAGAGATACTTTACTTGAAATAGATAGAGATATTATAAATAAATCTACAGTAATGACCGTGGATAAACATTATGTCACATATCTTTATGATGCTTCTAAGGCGATTAAGATTACCACCGTAGAAGGTTAGAAAGGAGTGATACCATGGGTTTGTTGTTAAGACGTCATTCGGTTAAAAATATGACAACTTTGAAGGACATTACTCCTAAAGAGAGCATACCTTCTTCTATTGAAAATAAAATAAATTATAGAGAATTAGGGTATAACGAGCTAAAAACATTTGCAAAAGATCATGGAATAGATTTAGGAAAATATCGCAAGAAGAGTGATATAGTATCTGAATTAGATTGTGTTTTTGGACAGGAGGGATAGAAATGTCAATCTTAAGTCCGTTAGATCATTTAAAAATTCAATTAGAAATGAAAATCGAAGATACAGCAGAAGATCTTTTATTAACCGATATCCTGGAAAGTGCTAAAAATGCAATTCTTGTGAGAAGATACCCGTATAATGAATATCCAATTGATGATGCGGGAGAAACAATTCTTGAAAAAAGATATGAAGATTTACAGATTAGAATTGCGGTCTATTTGTACAATAAGCGTGGAGCTGAGGGACAATTATCTCATAGTGAAAATGGAATTGATCGTTCTTACGAAAGTGCGGATATTCCGGAAAGCATGTTAAGGACGGTAACTCCTTATGTTGGAATTTTAGGGGTTTAACTTATGAGAATTTTAGAAAGAAATAAACAGTTGATGTATTATTCTTTATACGTCAAAAAAGAAGCTATTTTGGATGAGTATGGAAATAGTACAGGTCAATATAAGGTGATTTATGGAGATCCTACTCCATTTAAAGCAAATATAGCCTATACACAAGGCGAGAAATCCATTCAACAATTCGGCATCGATATCAATTACGATAAAGTAATAGTAACAACGGATATGGATTGTCCTATAGCAGAAACTTCTATCCTGTGGATTGACAATTTGGATACATCCAAACCTCATGATTATATTGTTTCACAAGTTGCAAGAAGTTTGAATAGTATTTCAATCACAGTGAAGAAGGTAGATATAAATGCGTAAGCTTTCTATGTCATTATCTCCAAAAGAAATAGATAGAGGGATTAGATACCTTCAGAAATATAAAAAAGAATTGAATCATAAGGTTCTTGCACTTGTCGAAGCTCTTACAAATGAGGGCGCTAATATTGCAAAACTTCAAGTGAGACAATTAGGAGCTATCTATACTGGTGAACTTGAATCTAGCATTACAGGAATTTTCAACGCTTCTACAGGAATAGGGGTTATTCTGGCAGGAGCTTGGTATGCTACAGCGGTAGAATTTGGTACCGGTGTTGTAGGAGAAAATTCTCCTCATCCTAAACCAGACGGCTGGAATTATGATGTAAATAGCCATGGAGAATCAGGCTGGTGGTATATGAATAATAAAGACGGAATTTTCCATTGGACAAAAGGCATGCCGTCTCGTCCGTTTATGTATAATACCGTAAAAGAATTAGAAAAACAGTATACAAAGGTCGCAAGGGAGGTATTTGGTCGTGATTGATATTGAAAATGAATTATTTACAAAATTAGAGACTAGATTGAGATCCGAATACTACCCGCAAGAAATATCGGTATATGGGGAGTATGTTCGTGTTCCTGCGCTATTTCCTAGTGTTATAATTACGGAAAGTGATAACTATGTACTTGAAAGAACTCAAACCGGAACTGAAGTTGAGAATCATGCTATTGTAGTTTATGAGATAAATGTTTATTCAAATAAAGAAATTGGAAAGAAAAGTGAATGTAAAAAAATATTCAAGATAATCGATGAAGAAATTGGAGAGTTAGGTTTTACAAGAATTATGCTAAATCCAGTTCCTAATTTTGAAGATTCTACTATTTATAGAATGACCGGTAGATATAGAGCGGTTGTGTCACTCGATAAAATAATTTATAGGAGGTAATTGTATGGCGATCAGTACTTATGGGGTTGTGTTAAAGTGGGGTACAGATTCTGCAACTTTAACCAAAAAGATAGACATAAAAAGTTTCCCAGATTTAGGTGGAGCTCCAGAAATGTTGGAAACCACCACTTTAAGTGATAATGCCCAAAGTTTTATAAATGGAATTCAATCTCTTGAAGCTTTTGAATTTACTGCGAATTATACTAAAGCTGATTTCGAAGCAGTTTCCGCAGATGAAGGGAAACCTTTATATTACACACTAGAATTTGGGGAAAACGGATCAGAAGGTGTTTTTGAGTGGGAAGGGGAACACACTGTGTGGGTCGTAGGGGCAGAAGTAAATGCGGTTGTTGAAATGACTATGAGCATTGCTCCATCCACAAAACCAAAACTTAAAGAAACTGTATAGGAGGAAAGAAAATGAGTAAAAAAATTAATTTTGAATATGAAGGCGAAAAATATGTTCTTGAATTTACAAGAAGATCCATCGAAACAATGGAACGGCAAGGATTTATTGCTAGTGAAATAACGGAAAAACCGATGACTACTCTCCCTAATCTGTTCGCTGGGGCTTTTATAGCTCATCATAAAGGCACTAAAAGAAAATTGATTGATGAAATTTATAGGAAGTTGATAAATAAAGATGAACTACTTCAAACATTGGCTGAGATGTACAATGAACCAATTGAAGCTTTAATGGGAGAGCCAGATGAAGATGAGGGAAACATAACATGGGGAGCGAGCTGTTAAACTCAGCTCCCCGTATTTCATATAGTAAACAATTTTATGATCATTTCCCTTATTATCTATCCATAGGCATGACATACGACCAATATTGGAATGATGATTGTACACTAACAAAATATTATCGAAAAGCAGATGAAATAAATAGAAGCAGAAAAAATGAAGAATTATGGCTACAAGGAATGTATATCTATGAAGCACTTTGTGATGTATCCCCCATATTACATGCTTTTGCTAAATCTGGAACAAGACCACAACCGTATTCTAAAAAACCCTATGCGATTACTGAATTTGATATAGAACGTGAAAAAGTCAGAAAAAAAGAAATAGAAAAACTTAATCGTAAAAAAGCTAAAGCATTATTTTCAGCATGGGCTTCAAAACTGAATGTACCAGAAAATAGAAAAAAGGAGGGAGAAGATGGCGGCAACAATAGACAGTTTAGAAATTCAAATAACAAATGATTCGAAACAAGCAACTAATGGAATAGACGCTTTAGCTTCTTCCCTTCAGAAGCTTAAAACAACAGCTAAAGGTGGAGCCGGATTAACGGCTACGGTAAATCAGTTAAAGAAATTAAATAATGTTTTAAGTGGAATACAAAGTCCAGGAGCTAAAATATCGGAAATTGTTAACTCACTGAAACCTTTAGAGACAATCGGTAAAACAAACCTTAATTCTACATTAAATTCATTAAGAAAATTGCCGGAAATAACCACTCAATTATCCGGTATGAATATGGGGAATTTCGCTAATCAAATTAATAGGGTGACCAGTGCTTTAAGGCCATTGGCTACTGAAATGGAAAAAGTCTCGAGAGGTTTTAGTGCTTTTCCATCCAGAATCCAAAAAGTAATTACTCAAAATTCAAGATTAGCAAACTCTGGTAAAAAAGCAAGAAATTCTTTTGGTATTATGGGCACCGGAATAAGTAGTTTACAAGCTAAGATGGGTATTTATGGTGTGGGTTTGCGTAGATTAGGAAGTATTATGGCCGGATGGGTTATGGAAAGTAATGCTTATGTGGAGGATCTTAATCTTTTCACAGTAGCCATGGGTCAATATGCAGATGAAGCGTTGAGGTATGCACAAAGAGTAAATGACGCTATGGGAATAGATATTTCAGAATTCATTCGGAATCAAGGTATCTTTATGCAAATAGCGACAGGTTTCGGAATTGTTGAAGATAAAGCATACACCATGAGCCAGGGACTTACTCAAATAGCATATGACATATCTTCTTTTTACAACCTGCCAATTCAAGAAGCATTTTTAAAAGTTCAATCCGGTATTTCGGGTGAACTAGAGCCATTACGACGCTTAGGCTATGCACTTGACGTAGCAACATTACAACAAATAGCCTATAACTATGGTATTGATTTATCGGTAAATAAAATGACACAGGCTCAAAAAGCACAATTGAGATATATTGCGATTATGCAACAAAGTAAAAATGTTATGGGAGATATGGCAAGAACAATACTAACTCCTGCCAATGCTATGAGAATTTTAAGTCAACAAACAGTACAGTTGAGAAGAGCATTAGGAAATTTATTAATTCCAATCTTGATTAAGATTATTCCTTACGTTCTAGCGTTTGTTGAAGTCCTTACAGATGCTATAAATACACTTGCCGTTTTCTTTGGATTTAAATTACCCTCGATTGATTATTCAGGGCTTGATAGAGTCAATACAAGTGTTGCAGGTATAGGCACGGGAACAGCAGATGTAAATAAAAACGTTGGAAACATAGGAGCTGGGACAAAAGATATAAGCACTAACGTTGACAACATTAATTCTGGAGCTGGTAATATTGGTAAGTCAATGGATAAAGCCAATAAATCCGCAAAAGAATTAAAACGTACTATTATGGGTTTTGACGAACTTAATATTTTGACGAAAAATGGAGTTGTGACAGATGAAACCCCGAACACAGGTGGGTTACCATCCAATGGTACCGGAGGAAACGGTAGTGTAGGAGATGTAGGAGGAATAGGAGGAATAGGAGGAATAGGCGGGAGTGATTTAGGTCTGCCCATAGAAAGTTATGACTTTTTAGGTAAATTAGGAAAACAAACAGACGAATTGAAAGACAAAATGAAAAGCCTTTTGAAATGGATTGGAATAGTAGGTACTGGATTTTTAAGTTGGAAAATTGCAGATAAACTTTATAATTTTTTCACAACAGGTTTGGGTGGAGCTGTTTTTCCACCATTAGTTACTGGCATTAGTAATGTAACCCGTGCGTTATACGGAACGATGAAGGGAAGTAATGCTGCTAAAAGCGCTTTATGGATGATGGCAAATTCCTCTGCTGCTAAAATATTCATGCTGTCAAGTGTAATAGGAATAATTGGTTGGCGCCTTATAGATTTAAATGAGAATAGTGAAAGTTTCCGAAAAGGTATAGAAAGAATCGGAGATATGTTTAAATGGGTGAAAATTATAGCAGATGGTGTATGGTATGTCGTTAAAGATATTGGATTTGCACTTTTAGGTTTATTACCTGAGGGTTTACAAGATAAAATTATGTCTATGTTTCGAGCTATGCAATCCGGTATTACTTTTGTAAAAGAACTTTTGGGGAAGCTTGATTTAGATTTTTCTGATCTAGGAATCACTGCATTAGGTATAGGTTTCCTGTTTATGCCGGGAGGTAAAATACCCGGGATGATACTTTTAGGTTTTGAAGCAATAACCTTAGGAATTAGAGCCTTTGGAGCTTTTAGCGATAAAACTTGGGGAAAAATTAACGACAGCGTGTCAGAAAAAGCGACTGGAATTCGAGATAAAATCGTAGGAAAATGGACTGAGATAAAAACCAATACATCTGAAACCTGGAATAATTTTAAAGGGAAAATAGATTCTGCCATAGGTGGTGCAGATTCAACAGTTGGTAAAAAGGCTTTAGGTATTAAAAATAAAATTACGAGTAAATGGTCTGAGATTAAAAGTAATACTGGAACAACCTGGAATAACTTAAAAACGACAATCGGTGAAAAGTTATCTGGAACTTTTTCTACAGTTGGATCGAAAACATCCTCTATTAAAAATACGATTGGTGATAAATGGAATGATATTACTTCAAAAACAGGAAGTAAATGGAGTTCTATTAAATCTTCAATTTCAGAAAAGATATCAGGAGCATATTCATCCGTTAGTAAAAATTCGGGTTCCATCGGTAGTATAATGTCTAGTAAATTCGGTGGAATACTCTCATCCACTCGTTCTAAATGGGGGGACATTCAATCAAATATAAGCAACAAAATTAATTCCGCAAAAGACACGGTACGTTCGGCTATATCTAAAATAAGAAATTTCATGGATTTCCATTGGTCTTTACCAGATATACGATTACCACACTTCTATATAACCGGCAGATTCGATTTATTTCCACCTAGTGTTCCACGTATACACGTATCCTGGTACGCAGAAGGCGGACTCCCAGATACTGGGGAATTATTTGTAGCTCGAGAAGCAGGGCCTGAAATGGTTGGTTCTATTGGTGGAAAAACAGCAGTAGTGAATAATGATCAAATTGTAGAAGCCGTATCTCAAGGTGTAGCAAGAGCGGTAGCAAGTGTAAGTCAGCAAGGTGGAGAACCGGTTGTTGAAAATTATATTTATTTTGGAGACGACAAAATATATCAATCAGTACAAAGAGCTCAAAAAAATACAAATCGCAGATATAAGACAGTAACGAGTGTATTATAAGGAGGGTGTGATGATGATTAAAATTAATGGAACAACAATAAAAACGCCTTCCTCCCTTAGTTGGGGGTTACAAGATTTATCAAGTCAAGACAGCGGGAGAACTTTAGACGGAGTTATGCACAAAGATCTTGTTGCACAAAAACGAAAATTAGAGTGCAAATGGAACAATTTAACAAAACAAGAAGCTTCCACACTATTAAGAGCGGTTAATTCGTCAATCTATTTAAGAATAACATATCCGGATCCCATGAGTGGGAGAGACGAGACAAGAACTTTTTATGTAGGGGATAGAACCGCCCCATTCCATATGTGGACTTCTGGTAAACAAATATTCGATTCCGTATCTTTTAACTTTGTAGAAAGGTAGGGTGGTATCATGCTAAGTACAGGAAGAGCTTATAAAGACTATATATTTGAATCAAGGGTGTTTGAAATAGAAGCGGAAATCACGTTAAAAGATGGTACCGTCCTGACTGTTGATAACAGCAAAATAGCCGAAGGTGGATTTAAAATTGACGATGGAGTATCAGAAAATGACTCATTTACAATCGGAAGTGCTATCATCGGTCAACTTACTTTATCTTTAAATAACTTGAATGAAGAATTCAATGATATTGATTTTACAGACGCTACAATACGACCAAAAATAACAGTAATAGACAGAAATACAATATCGGGAGGAAGGAATTTAATAGATTCCGAACTAATCTCAGTCAGTGGGGGGACGTTAGATAAGTCAACCTACGCTACTAACGGAATTATAACCTTAGATACGGGAGCAGGTAAGTATAATGGAGTTATGATACACGCCTCCAAATTAGAACCAAACA
>Ga0172378_10005269_pt1 | contig 12082 bp, 4 predicted proteins | sample GrowelOW332metaG_FD_119755 | JGI IMG/M metagenome (GOLD analysis project Ga0172378, IMG submission 119755) | Groundwater microbial communities from an aquifer near a municipal landfill in Southern Ontario, Canada - Pumphouse #3_1 metaG | ecosystem: Environmental > Aquatic > Deep subsurface >...
CAGTAGAAGGTGCATTAGTAAGTGCAGCATTTGCTCCAACCATATAACGGAAAGCCGTAGGATTAGTAGGAGTAGTGCTGCCACTACCTGAGTTTACGTATACTAATTGATTATTAGCATTTTTTGTAATATTGAGGTGACCAAATAAAGTACCACAACCCCAGGTGTGATTGAAAGGATCTTTAGAAGAATCGGAATTTCCGCAATACCAACTGTTGAGAGAGGAACCATCGGTGTGGGTTGCAGTGATGTTGTTCCAATTGATATATTTGGGTTCGATAACAATGGGGACGGGGGCGGCTGTAACTGTTACTACATAGGTTACACTGGCACCAGGCAGAGAAACAGTGTAGTTTACAGCACCGGCACTGAAATCCTGTGCACCGGAGAGAGAAACTGTTGCTCCTGTTGACGTGGTAAACGTAGGGGTCAGAGAAGTCAAGTCGGTGCCATTTGGCACAACGAAGGAAATGTTGTTTCCACTAATAGTACCGGTTATATCACCAATTTTTGCTTCGGTAATTGCGGGAGCGGCTGTAACTGTTACTACATAGGTTACACTAGCACCAAGCAGAGAAACGGTGTAATTTACAGGATTGGCACTGAAATCCTGTGCACCGGAGAGAGAAACTGTTGCTTCAGTGGGAATAGTTCCTACTGCTGCTCCATTAGAAAGGATGGTTGAAGTAGTAAACGCAGGGGTCAGAGAAGTCAGGTCGGTGCCATTGGGCACAACGAAGGAAATGTTGTTTCCGCTAATAGTACCGGTTGTATCACCAATTTTTGCTTCGGTAATTGGGGAAGAAACATTGTTAATAGACAGTTTGCTAAATGTCATGGTATAGCCTTTTTGTGTGGTATCCACAACTACACCAATGCAGTATACACGCACACTGGTGCAGCCCGAAACACCGTTTGCCATTGCGGCCAACGAAACACGATCATTAATAGTCGAGTCAGCATCCATCATATTTTTGGTGCAATTAAATGGAACTGCATTAGTGGCCGATGCAGCACTAACTTTTGTTGTATCGGTAGTGCCATCAATAGTAGCTAAGTCTACTTTTGTGTCGTAGGCGACAAGCTTACCATCTGTATCTTTGGAAATTTCCATATATCCCGTTTTTACAGCGGCACCTGTGGAATCGAGTGCATCGTAGCCAATAACATATTTGAATTTGATGTTTGCTGTTACGGCTAAATCAAGATAGGAATCTGGAGAGATTGGTAGAATCTTGCTCGGAAATAGCTTGGTACCGAACGAGTACAAGAGGACTGGTGGGTTAGTGCTAGTACCATTGTTTTTGATGACAAAAGAACCATCTGCTTTAGAAACAGTGATATGTCCCCAAAGATCGTTGGTTCCCCAGCCTTTCATCGCAAACTTAATGTAATCACTATTACCACACATCCATCCGGTTCCATTAGCCGAACTAGTAGTAACAGTACTGATATTGCCGAGTTCCAGATAGGATGTGTTTGATGCTACTGCTGCCGTGCTAGTAAATGCTAATTGATTTGAAAATAGCGTTGTACATAGCATAGACGTGACACAAATGGTTGCTATAAGTTTTCTTACTTTCATTATGATTAGACACTCCTTTTAATAAAATTATATTTACACGCTGACTTCAGTGTATAAATTTTAACAATTGGGGATATAATGGTCTGCTAATAAATGTCATAACAAATAACAATGATTCACATAAATAATAATAAATAAATAAAAAATGACAACCATATTAATGTAATAAATATCCGTTACAACCATTATCACTTTTTCCAATGATACATTCACTGCAAGTAAATGTCAATAGATTTACTAAAAAATATTATGTAATTGAATGAAATTCGATAATAAAATCTAAAAACAAAAGTAAATGCTAAAAATTATGCGCTTTACACAATAATCATGACAAATAAAAAATAAAGTCATAATAAATAATTAAAAAAGACTTGCTTTTAGTCAACCTAGAGGCTTATAATAACAACAAAGAAGATTTAATTTTAGGGGAGTCGTATGTTAGATAGTTATATAGAAATGACGGTACAAAAGGTGCTGCGTATGATCACAACCTATCACTCATGTTTATGCCGAGAATTAGTGAAACTCCACTGCGAGATTTGTCGTATTGATCCGCCTACTAAAGATATCAAACATATGGAAGAATTTGTAAGCAAAATGCCTACTGACGGCTGGGAGCCGGTAGCATCAGGGGATGGCTGGGGGGGCAATGGCGGATATGCATGGTTTCGCACTACCTTTGTTGTACCGAAGGCACTGGAGGGAAAGGAACTATGGCTTAAAGACGATGTTGGCGATGCTGAATCACTCTATTTTTTAAATGGCGTGCCAAAAGGTATGTTTGATTATAACAAAGAGGTTTCCAGTCCACCCCGTCTCCATTGGAGACAGCTTATTACCGATTGCGCAAAAGCGGGAGAATGCTTTAGTATTGTATTAGAGGCATATGCAGGGCATCAAACTCCAGGGTGTATGCCATTTAGCGATTATAATAATAATGATAATATTTATCCTTATAACAATAATCGTGTGTATGGTGGCATATCGGTAATCGAAATCGACCAGGTTGTGGCAGATTTTTTAATGGATCTTCGAATGCTGAAACAGCTGTATGAGAATTCGGCGAAGGACAGTTATACTTATGGACATGTGTCACGAGTGCTACAGGATGTATTTTGTTTCTTGCCTCAAATTCCTCAAGATTATTCTCCCGAGGTTTGGCACGAAGGAATGCAAAAGGCATTAGATGCAATGAAACCGATTGTTGCCAATCGTCGCAATGAATGCGAGAGCGACTATGGTTATGTGGGCTTAATCGGCCATTCTCATTTGGATACAGCATGGCAATGGCCAGTGCGAGAAACACTTCATAAGGCGGCACGCACCTTTTCCAATGCATTATCGGTGATGAACTATTATCCTCATTATACTTTTATGCAAAGTTCGGTGCTGTACATTGAATGGATGAGAATCCATTACCCAGCTATCTATGAGGGAATTAAAGCACAGATTGCTGAAGGACGCTGGGAACCTAATGGTGGCTCATGGGTTGAGAGTGATAATAATATACCTGGTGGCGAATATCTGATTCGCTCATTTTTACGAGGACAACGATATTTGAGAGAACACTTTGGATATAAGGCAGATTGTTGTTGGCAACCTGACACTTTTGGATATTCAGCGGCATTGCCACAAATATTAAAGGGATGCGGTATTCACTATTTTCTCACGACTAAACTATCATGGAATGAGGCAAATAAGTTCCCTTATGATTCCTTTGTCTGGCGAGGCATTGATGGCAGTGGTGTGTTGACGCATTTTAATCTTACGCATTGTTGGCCTGATGTGGAAACGGTAAAGAAAACCGTGAAAGACATGACGTACAATAAAGATGTTACGGATATGAAACTGGTTGCCTATGGCTATGGTGATGGTGGCGGTGGGCCAAGTTATAGCATGGTGGAGTCTGCCAATCGTATACATAATTTGCGAGGTCTTCCTTATTCAGAACATACGACGGTAAGTGAGTTTATGCATCGTTTGGAGAATACTGCCAGAGATTTGCCTGTATTTAATGGTGAGCTGTATTTGGAATTACACCGTGGCACCCTTACACAAAAGCATGAAATTAAGCGATCTAACCGAAAGCTGGAATTGGCAATTCGTAATATGGAAATGATCAATGTTCATATGCATGTACTTTGTGGTGCTGTACGGGTGTCTGAGACGCAAGATTTAATAGATGGTTTATTGATTAATCAATTTCACGATATTTTGCCAGGTACCTGTATTGCTGAGGTTCATGAACTGTCAATTAATCAAAATTATACGGCTTGTGAAAAGGTACTGACCTATACTAAAGAATTATTAGCAAACGGCGATGGAGCAGTGACACTTTATAATACGTTGTCGTGGCAGTGGAACAGGCAATTGACGTTAGATGCGGCTATTGGTACACCAGCGGATATGCCTGTTCAAAGGTATGTTGATATAGATGGTCGCGAAAAGCTGGCGATTGGTGGCGTATCAATTGCGCCGTTGGCAGCGATAACATTGCCAATAGGCAAAGCTGCTGAAAGCAGCAGCTACAGACCATTCCAACTGGATGGGCAGACACTAATCACTCCTTTTGCTACGGTTATATTTGATGAGGCGGGAGCAATAGCTTCCTTTATTACAGCATCTGGGCGTGAGATTGTGCGAGACAAAGATTGTCCGCTGAATAGCTTCTACATGGGAGAGGATGTTCCTGCTACATGGGATAATTGGAATATTGATTTTGATCAACGGTATAAGATGAAAGTACAACGTCGTTTGTTAAGCCGTGAGGTGGTAGCAAATGGCATGTTGCAACTGCGAATTCGCAGTACATATTTGTTAGGACAGCGTTCCAAGCTGATACAAGATATGGTGTTTTACTCTGATGATTCTCGTGTTGATTTTGAAACAGTAGTGGATTGGCAGGATCAACATAACCTTTTGAAGGTGAGTTTTGATGTGGAAGTACGTGCCAATATTGCTCGCCATGAGGTACAATTTGGCTATGTGGAGCGACCTGTCCATGATAATTATGCTCGCGAAAAAGTGCAGTTTGAGGTATGTAACCATAAATGGACGGATCTGTCAGATGGGCGTTTTGGCGTGTCAATTCTGAATGATTGCAAATATGGTATATCAGTAGATGGTTCGGATATGAGGTTGTCGTTGCACAGGGGCGGTTGTCGGCCTGACACCGATGGAGACAAAGGTGTACACAGTTTTACCTATGCTTTGCTACCGCATGAGAACAAATTCAGTGTGGAATCGGTAACACGGCCTGCTTATGAATTGAATTTACCGCCAGTGGCTGCGACAGGATATTCTACAATGGATTGTGGGAACTCATTTGTAACAATAAATGCGACAAATGTGGTGATAGAAACGTTGAAATTTGCCGAGGATGGTGACGGATATATTTTACGATTGTATGAGGCGGAGGGTGCTCAGGCAGATGGAATATTAAAATTCGGCATTTCTTATAAGGCAATACAGATCACTAATATGTTAGAGGATGTGCAGGAGATCTTGCAGGTGGTAAATAATGGCGTGACGTTACATTTTAGCCCTTTTGAAATCAAGACCATTAAAATTGTGTGGTAAGTGGCATCTTTAGCTAATCGCCGCATTTACTGATAGGAGGAATCAATATGTTTGTTAAAAAATGCTTATCCACTATTATGTCAGTAGTATTGTTATTGAGTTGTATAATGATTTCTGCAGGTACGATTAAAGAGGTGACAGTTACCACAGGAACAACAGTAGATCAAGCAGATGGTAGCAATTCAACACCGAACAGCACCTCCTTTGTGGAATATTTATCCAGTGAAACAGGTTACGATACCAATCCGAAAAACATTGTGCTGACAGCAGAGAATATCGTGGAGCACAGTGCAGATGCCGAGTTACATAACACATATCAAGAAAGCAATACTACTGCGGTTATTATTAACGACACTGCTTCTGCGACTTGGTATGTTGAAGTACCAAAAGATGGATTGTATGTAATAGCAATTCACTACATATCGGCTACGGATCATAGTGGAACACTGGAGCAGGTGTTGAAAATTGATGGTACGGTTCCTTTCAAAGAAGCTAGTTATTTTTCCTATAAGCGCACTTGGAAGGATGCCACGGATATTCAAGTGGATTTGGATGGAAACGATTTGAAACCGTCATCGCAAGAGGTATATGTTTGGAATACTCAAGAGGTATCTGACCCGTCTGGCTATGTGCAGCATCCGTTTACCTATGCGTTATCGGCGGGTAGCCATAATCTCACCTTACAAGGACAGAGTGGCGCGGTGGCAATTGATACTATTACTCTGCAGGCAGCCGTGGAGGCCCCCTCCTATGCAGATGTGCTGGCCGGTTACCAGCAAGCAGGATATACAGCGGCGGATGCGGAAGCCATAATCGTCGAGGGCGAGAATACGCTAAATAAGTCGGATGTAACTATTTATCCTATTAGTGACAGGACTTCGCCAGCGACATATCCTCAAAGTCCATCTGTACTTAAATTGAATACGATTGGCGGCTCAAAATGGAAGCAGTCGGGACAGTGGATTACATGGGAAATTAAGGTGCCTGTTGACGGATTATATCAAATAGCACCTCGATTTAAGCAGTCATTAGTAGATGGCACTTACGTAAGCCGTAGTTTACGTATTGATGGAAAAATTCCCTTTGCAGAAGCCGAATCACTGAAATTCGAATATCAATCCAATTGGCAGTGTAAGGCGTTGGGAAATGACAAAGATGGAGCATATCTGTTTTATCTCACTGCCGGCGAAACTCATACGCTGACTCTGGAGGTGTGTTTGGGCGATGTAAGTGAATATTTAGGTCAAGTACAAACCTCGTTAACTAATCTAAACTCGATTTATCGTAGTATTTTAATGATATCTGGTTCTGTACCTGATACCAATCGTGATTATAGCTTTGATCGATTGATTCCTGATTCGCTGGTGCAGATGGAAGCGGAATATAACCGTTTGTGCACCGTCGCAAAAGCTATTACAGATGAATCTGGACAGGGAAGCTTTGTATCAATTATAAACAAGCTCACTTTCGAACTTAAAAATATGTATGAAAATCCCCGTACCATAGCGAAAAATCTTACTCAGTTTAAATCTAATCTTGGTTCTCTGGCTACCTGGTTGCTTACTTCTTGTGAACAGCCACTTACGATTGACCGTTTCTATGTGTTGTCGCCTAAGGATAATGTGCCTCAAGCAGATAATAACTTTGTATCGCAATTTATCTTTGGTGTCCAATGCTTTATGTCGTCCTTCATAAATGATTACAATCATATTGGGCAATCGGCGGTATTTAACAGCGGCAAAGAAATTACTGTATGGATGCAATCTGGTCGTGATCAGGCGACAATATTACGACAGCTTATTGATAACAAGTTTTCTACTGTATATAACATCAAGGTGAATTTACAATTGGTAGCGGGTGGCAGTTTGCTGCCATCGGTGTTGGCGGGTACTGGACCTGATGTGTCGCTTGGAAACGGGATGGGAGATCCAATAAATTTTGCTATTCGTAACGCCAATTTCGATTTATCTCAGTTTGGTGATTTTAATCAGGTAATACAGAGGTTTTGTGCAGAATCTTTGGTACCATATACTTTTAAAGGTAAAACCTATGCACTACCGGAAACCTTGACTTTTCCAATGTTCTTCTATCGGACGGATATATTTGAAAATTTGGGTTTGTCGGTACCTACTACATGGAATGAGATGATGGCACTGATTCCCTTGTTGCAGCAAAACAATATGAGCATGGCCTTTCCAACGGGACAAACAGGTTATTCTTTGGTGCTGTATAAAAACGGCGGTGATTTATATCAGAATGAAGGGGAATCTACCAATTTAGATTCGGATGTGGCATTGAATTCCTTCCAAGAGTTTAGCGAATTGTTTACTCTGTGGAAACTGCCAGTTTCGTATAATTTTCCTAATCGTTTCCGAACTGGTGAGATGCCCTGTGGTGTTGTGGATTACACAGTTTACAACATACTGATTGCCTATGCGCCGGAAATTAAAGGACTATGGAATTTTATCCCTGTGCCAGGTGTTAAGGATGAGAATGGCGTAGTACAAAGTATTTCGGTAGCCAGTGGTACAAATGTAATGATGATGCGTGGCTGTAATGATTCAGCCAGCGCATGGGAATTTATTAAATGGTGGACCAGTACTGAGGCACAGAGCATATTTGCTATTGAAATGGAAAGTACACTCGGCGCGGCGGCAAAGCAACCAACAGCAAATGTGGATGCGCTAACGCAAATGTCATGGACGAGCAAGGATGCAAACAATATTATTAGTCAGTTGAAGAGCGTTAAGGGTATTCCCGAGGTACCCGGAGGCTATTATACTTCTCGCATTATCGATTTTGCCTTCAGTAAAGTATATAATAATCTAGATAACCCTGCGGAGGTTTTAGGTGATTATATTGATGAGTTAAACGAGGAACTGACACGAAAACGTGCTGAGTTTGGCATGTGAGAAGAGGAGGAATTTTTGTGGCAAAGATAAAAAGACGATCCAGGCATGAGGTATGGGTAGAAATGAAAGGCAACAAGATCTGTTATCTTTTTGCCTTTCCATATATGTCATTATTTTTAGTGTTTACTGTTTTTCCAGTACTGGTTTCCATATTCTTTAGCTTTACATCCTTCAATATGTTGGAAGCACCGAAATTTATTGGTATTGGCAATTATTTTCGCTTGCTTTTTGGTGATAGCATTTTTCTAATTGCGCTAAAAAACACGTTAGTGTTTTCTTTAATTATCGGTCCTGGCGGATATTTATTATCACTGCTGATGGCATGGACAATCAACGAGCTTTCCCCAAAGGTACGGGCGCTGGTGACGCTGATTTTTTATGCCCCTTCAATTTCCGGTAATATGTATCTCATATGGAGCTACCTATTTAGCGGCGATGAATATGGGCTGTTGAATGGTACCTTGATGAATCTGGGCGTTATTCAGGCACCTGTTTTGTGGCTGAAAAACCCCCAATATATTATGACCATTGTCATAATAGTGTCCTTGTGGATGAGCTTAGGAATAAGCTTCTTGGCGTTTATTGCTGGTTTCCAAGGAGTAGACAGGACCTATTATGAGGCAGCTTCCATCGATGGTATCAAAAATCGGTGGCAGGAGCTATGGTATGTAACCTTACCGATTATGCGACCTCAAATGATGTTTTCTGCGGTAATGAGCATAACGGGTGCATTTGGCGTGGGTGCTGTGGTTACCGGTTTGTGTGGATTTCCTTCGGTGGATTATGCAGCTCATACCATTATGAATCATTTGGATGATTATGGCGGGCAACGGTTCGAGATGGGTTACGCTTCTACTATTGCTACCTTCCTGTTTTTAATAATGATACTGAGTAATCTGGTAGTTAAACGCCTTATTGCAAAGGTGGGTGAGTAGAAAATGATTCAATCTAAAGTAATGAGAACGCCTGTTTATCATCACCATAAAAAATTGTATCTCAACCGTTCGCTGGGTGGAAATATAGCTATAAACATTTTTTTGTTAGTCTTTGGTTGCTTTATGGCTTTACCCATGGTCTATGCGATTTCCAGCTCGTTAAAACCGTTAGATGAGCTGTGGGCGTTTCCGCCTCGATTTTTTGTGCAAAATCCTACTTTAAAAAATTTTACTGACCTGTTTAATATGATGTCGGATTCTTGGGTGCCCTTTTCTAGGTATCTATGGAACACGATTATGATTTCTGTTGTTGGTACCGGCGGCCATCTGATAATTGCCTCTTTGTGTGCGTATGTGTTGGCAAAGCATAAGTTTCCTGGTCGCAATTTAATGTTTCAGACGATTGTATTATCTCTCATGTTTAGTGGTTCAGTAACTACAATTCCTTCATTTATGATTTTTTCAAAGCTAGGACTGTTAAATAGCCAGTGGGCACTTATTCTGCCGGCGTTTTGCTCTTCACTCGGCTTGTATTTGATGAAACAGTTTATGGAACAACTCGTTCCTGATGCTTTGTTGGAATCTGCTCGTTTGGATGGCGCAAATGAATGGCATATTTTTTGGCGGATCGTGATGCCCATTGTGAAGCCAGCGTGGCTTACTTTGATCATTTTTTCCTTCCAGGGACTATGGAATATAGGTACCAACATTCTCATTCAGAGTGAACAGTTGAAAACACTCAATTATGCACTATCTCAGATTGTGTCTGCTGGCGTTGCGCGGGCTGGCGCTGGCGCTGCTGCAGCGGTAGTGATGATGATTATACCGGTTACCATTTTTGTACTATCTCAAAGCAATATTGTAGAAACAATGGCTACATCCGGCATGAAAGATTAAGAAGGAGGCGACGGTCTGTGAAAAAGAAAACTATATTCATGCTTATGCTGCTGCTGTTGTTTCCTGCGATGTGTATGCCTGTTGCAGCCGGTGATGCGCCATATACTACATATACATATTCATATTCCGGCGACTATCAGGTGTCTCCTGATGCATTTTTGCCAACGAATTCCATTCAACATATTGATATTACGGAAGATTCCGGCTTCGTAGCATCACAAGCTACTGATATGGATACAGCTGACTATTTAACATTAAAAGATCCCTATGACATTTCTTCAGATAGCAAAGGTAATATTTATATTGCTGATACAGGGAACAATCGCATTGTTATATTGGATGCTAACTATCACTTGAAAAAGGTGTTAAGTTCTTATCCTAAGGATGGCACAATCGTCACTATGAATGCACCACAAGGATTATTTGTTGGTGATGATAATCGACTGTATGTAGCAGATACGGGCAACGGCAATTTAGTCGAATTTGCTGCGGATTATAGCTTTAATCGAGTTGTGCAGGCACCATCTATTGATGTATTGCCTGAAGATTTTACCTATACGCCCACATCATTAGTTGTGGATTCCTATAATCGCTTTTACGTTATTTGTAGTGGTACAGATATGGGTATTATTACCTTCGACCAATATGGGATATTTAAAGGGTTTATCGGTGCAGAAAAGGTGATCAAGAATCCAGCTGATAAATTCTGGCAGTCATTAATGTCGGAGGAACAACTGTCTCAGTTGAAAAAAAGTGTACCTAGTAGCTACAACAATATTGCTATTGATTCAAAAGGGTTTGTCTATGTGACTTCATCTTCCATTGGGGCATATACCTTAAAGCAGATTATCAATTCCAGGAGCACTTCGAGCACATATATGCCCATTAAGAAGCTAAATCCCTCCGGCACCGATGTGTTGAAGCGTAACGGCTTTTTTGCCCCAGTGGGCGACTTGAATTTTGATGCCTATTCATCTGCAAAAGGTAAAGGACCCTCTGCTATTACAGAGATAACTGTGTTGGATAACGATGTATATTCTGTGGTAGATTCGCAATACAATAAGATCTTTACTTATGATGAGTATGGCAATTTGCTATATGTGTTTGGTACTTCAGGTAAAGTGGATGGTACATTTGACTTGTTACAATCAATTACCTATCAAAATGACAATACCTTGATAACATTGGACCGAAATCGAAATGCTATTACGGTTTTTGAAAAGACGGAATATGGTAAACAAAATGATGCGGTTATCAACTTACAACGGGAACGAAAATTTAGCGAAACTGTACCTATTTGGCAGAAAATTCTAAAGAGCAACAACAACTATGATTTAGCTTATATGGGAATAGGAAAAGCATTGTTGAATAATGGAAACTACCAAGAGGCAATGAACAATTTTCAAGCCATTAATAATAAAGAATACTATTCAAAGGCGTTCAAAAAATATCGCGCCATATTTTTGAAAAACTGGGCCATTCTAATTCTAATAGTCATTATTCTAGCAGTGTGGTTGATTCTTAAGTTTTTCCGGTATAGTAGGAAATACAATACGGATACTCACCGTTTACCCGGTGGCAAAAATGGCACTCGGACAGTGCGTGAAGAGTTTATGTATGGATTTTATGTTATGTTTCATCCATTTGATGGCTTCTGGGATTTAAAGCATGAACGACGAGGAGGCATGAGAGGCGCTACTTTGTGGCTGATTTTGGGCACTTTTGCCATGGTGTGCAAAAGCTTTTTATCTAGTTATTTGATGATAGACTTGACATCCTTGAGTTCTTCGAGCATTATCTCCACATTAATCAATGTATTTGTTCCTTTTTTACTGTGGTGTATTGCTAACTGGTGCTTGACGGCTTTAATGGATGGAAAAGGTACGTTTCGAGATATCTATATTGCAACATCTTATGCGTTGGTTCCTTTGGTGTTGTTGATTATCCCTTTTTCTCTCATTAGTAATGTCATGATTTTGGAAGAACTTTCTTTTGTAACTTATGCAATAAATTTGGCATTTTTCTTGTGTGGGTCGTTGATCTTTGTTGGTTCTATGGTTACCCACGATTATTCTCTTGGCAAAAATGTATTGGTATGTTCGCTGACTATAGTTGGTATGGGTATTATCCTGTTCTTGGCATTTTTGTTTGTTACTGTTGTTGGTCGCTTTGCA
>Ga0172378_10005270_pt1 | contig 12081 bp, 9 predicted proteins | sample GrowelOW332metaG_FD_119755 | JGI IMG/M metagenome (GOLD analysis project Ga0172378, IMG submission 119755) | Groundwater microbial communities from an aquifer near a municipal landfill in Southern Ontario, Canada - Pumphouse #3_1 metaG | ecosystem: Environmental > Aquatic > Deep subsurface >...
AATGGGATTAATTTTAAATAAAGATATTATCGATTTATTTAATGACTTTAAAGGAAATATTCAAGAAATAATTTATCTTTCAGTTCTTGCAAAGAAAAAAATAATTGAAGTAGATTGTTATGACAATAATGTCAGAATGTGTTTAAATTTTGGACACACAATAGGTCATGCTATTGAAGCATATGAATATAATAATAGCAATCCTATGTATCATGGTGAATCTATAGCTTGTGGAATGCGTTACTTTATAAAAAATGCGCAATTGCTACAAAAAATTGATAAAATCCTAGACAATTTACATATTAACTATCATATAGATTTTAATATAGATCAATTATATGAAAATATTAAAAATGATAAAAAGATAAGAGATGGTAAAATCAATATTATTATTGTTTATCAAGCTGGTAAATATGAAATTAAAAGGATGAACGTAGAAGACATACAAAAATATTTATAGGAAGTGTATATATGAGTTTTGTTTATAATAGAGCCCTAAAATTAACAGTTTTTGGCGGTTCACATAAAGCGTTAATGGGAATTACAATTGATGGTTTAAAGGCTGGTCTTAAGATAGATACTGATTATATTGATTCAGAATTGGCAAGACGACGTTCAATATTATCTATTTCTACTTCCCGTTTAGAAAAAGATAAATATGATATTATTAGTGGACTTTTTAATGGTTATACAGATGGTACACCATTAACATTTTTGGTTCATAATGAATGTTTTGAATCTAAAGCATATAATAAGGATATAATAAGACCATCGCACGCTGATTATACAGCATGGTTAAAATATCAAGGATATCAAGATTACCGAGGTGGTGGTGCATTTAGCGGAAGAATGACAACTTTAATTACTATTGCCGGAGCAATTAGTAAGCAATTACTTAAGAGCAAAGGTATTAATATATATTCACATATTAAGTCAATTGGTACGATTTGTGATGATGCATTAAGTGATGTCAATTCTGATAAAGCTTTGTTAATGGAAAAGGACTTTCCTTGTATAAGCGAAGAAAAACGCGTTGAAATGATGAAAGAAATCATGAAAATAAAAGAAGAGGGTGATTCAATTGGGGGAACAATTGAAACAGTCATTAGTGGAGTTGATGGTGGAATTGGGGAACCTTATTTCAATTCTATGGAGTCAGATATAGCCTCACTAGTTTTTTCTATTCCAGCTTGTAAAGGAATTGAATTTGGGAAAGGTTTTGCTATAACTCGCCTTAAAGGAAGTGAAGCAAATGATGAATTTGTATCCGTTAACAAAAAAATAATTACTAGTACAAACAATAATGGTGGCATAAACGGAGGCATTACTAATGGAATGCCAATTATATTTACAACTGCATTTAAACCGACTCCTAGCATTAGCAAATCACAAAATTTATTTAACATTAAAACTAATAAAAATATTAATACAAAATTAGAAGGTAGTCATGATCCATCAATAACACATAGAGCACTTGTTGTTGTAGAGTCAGTAGGAGCAATTGCCGTGCTTAATGCCTATTTAGAAAGGTACGGATACATGTGGCTATGAAATATGGATTAATAGGGGAGAGGCTTGATTATTCATATTCTAAATTTATTCATGAAAAAATGCATTTTACTGAATATACATTAAAGGAAATCAGTAAGGAAGATTTAGCTGAATACATCAAGGCTAAAAATTATAAAGGATTAAATGTAACTATTCCTTATAAAGAAACAGTCATAGACTATCTAGACGTTTTAAGTGAGAATGTCAAAAAAACTAATGTTGTTAATACAATTGTAAATCATTTTGGTGAGTTAAGAGGATATAATACAGATTATGATGGATTTATGTATTTGATTAAGTCCCATAATGTAGACATACATAATAAAACATGTATTATTTTAGGTACTGGAGCAACATCTAGAACGATAACTTTAGTGTTGAATGATTTAGGTGCTAAACTAATTAAATATGTAAGTAGAACAAAAGTAGGTAAAAATATCATTAATTATGATAGGATTGACATGCAAGAAGCTGATATTTTAATTAACACTACTCCAGTTGGTGTATATCCATCTTTTGCTGATTGTCCAATTAATATAGACAAAATTACAGGACTAAAAACAGTTATTGATGTTATATATAATCCGCTTAGGTCTAGATTGCTAGTGAATGCTGAATTGAAAGGACTAAAAGCTATTAATGGACTATCTATGTTAGTTTATCAAGCTAAGTGTTCTAGTGAATTGTTTTTTGATAAAATTATTGATGATTGCAAAGTACAACATATTATTAAATCTATTCAAAAGAATAACTGTAATATTGTATTAATAGGTATGCCAGGGGCAGGTAAAAGTAGAACTGCACATGAATTAATGCATGCTATTTCGTTTAGATTATGCGATTCTGATAATATTATTATTAAAGAAGAAAAAATATCAATTAAAAATATTTTTAAGCAATATGGAGAACAATATTTTAGAGATAAAGAAAGTAAAGTTATTTCTAATTTAGCTCTTAATAAAGGAATGATTATTGCAACTGGTGGCGGCGTTGTTCTTAGAGAAAATAATATGAAGCTTTTAAAGAGCAATGGAATAATATTATTCTTGGATAAAGATGTTGAAAAAATTGCACATGATACCCAATTAAATGACAAACGACCATTAACTATGAATAAAGAGCAATTATATGAATGTTATAAAACTAGATATCCTCTTTATAAAAAATATAGTGATATTATAATTAATATATCTAGTAATCAAGAAACTAAAGATATTGTTGAAATAATTAAGAAAGCGTTAAATGAAATATGATAATAATGACAATTAAGCATAATATTCAAATAAGTGAATTAAACAAACTTATAAATCTTATTAGAGCAGATGGATATCCTTACGAGCTAGATAATAAAAATGATAATTATTTACTCACTATTAAAGGAGATACTAACAATATAAATTCAGATAGTTTATATACTTTTCCTGAAGTTATTAATATAAATGAATCTAATCCAAGTTATAAATTAGTATCAAGAGCATTTCATCCTGAAGATACTGTGGTGGATGTTTGTGGTATTAAAATTGGTGGTAATGAAAGCTTAAAAATCATAGCTGGTCCTTGTGCTGTTGAAAGCGAAAATCAAATTAAGACAATTGCAAAAATGGTCAAAGAAAGTGGAGCTGATATTCTTCGTGGAGGAGCTTTTAAAGGTCGTACATCTCCATATTTTTTTCAAGGTCTAGAATTAGAAGGATTAAAATTACTTCATGAAGCTGGAATAATTAACAACATTCCTGTTGTTAGTGAAATTATGTCTGCTGATATGATTGGTGAATTTGAAAAATATGTTGATTTAATTCAAGTTGGAACTCGTAATATGCAAAACTATGCTTTACTTAAAGCTTTAGGTCATACTAATAAACCTATTTTACTAAAAAGGGGATTTTGTAATACTATAGAAGAGTGGTTGCTTAGTGCTGAGTATATTATGAAGGAAGGAAATAAAAATATAATACTTTGTGAAAGAGGTATTAGAACAATTTCGGAAATGACTAGAAACACATTAGATATTTCTGCTGTTCCTATTATAAAAAAGATTAGTCATTTACCAATTATTGTGGATCCTTCTCATGCAACTGGTGATAGTGAAATTGTAGATAGTGTTAGCTTAGCTGCTGTAGCTGCAGGATGTGATGGTTTATTAATTGAGGTACATAATCATCCTAAATATGCATTAAGTGATGGTAAACAATCTATTAAACCAGATAAATTGAAGGAAATAGTGAAAACAAGTAAAAAAATTGAACAAATAATTAATGGGGAAATTAAAAATGAAAGTAAAAATATATCCGACAACGGTTAACGGGAGTATTGAAGTTCCCGGTTCTAAAAGTATTCTACATAGATATTTAATAGCATCTGCTCTTGCTGATGGAACAAGTACTATTATTGGATCTTCTAATAGTGAGGATATTAGAGCAACTATGTCAATTATAGAAGGCATGGGTGCTAAAATAAGCCAATTTGGAAATATGACATATGTTAGTGGCATTGAAAATTTTAATAAAGAAATTACTGCAACTTTAGATGCTCATGATTCAGCTTCAACATTACGTTTTTTATTACCAATATTGAGCTTATTTAAAAATACTAAAAACAAATCAATATATGGATCTAAAAGACTATTAGAGCGTCCTATAGGTGATTTTGAAGAAATGTTAGGTATAAAGAAAGATAAAATTAAAGTATCAGTTTCTAAGAATTTGATTCCGGGAATTTATCATTTATCAGGAGATATATCTAGTCAATATGGCAGTGGGTTAATGATGGCATTACCTCTTTTAGATGGTGATTCTAAAATTATAATGGATAGTGAACCGGTATCAAAGCCATATATTGATTTAACTATTTCTATATTACATGTTTTTGGTATTAATATCGAAAGAGAAAAATATAAAGAGTTTACTATAAAAGGTAATCAAAAATATATTCCAACAACAGTTTATAATAAATCTGATTATTCAACAGCATCAATATTTATATGTCTAGCTGCTATGAATTCATTTCTGGAAATTAGAAAATTGTCCAAAATATCTCGCCAAGCTGATGCGGCTATTTTCGGTATTTTAGATAAATTGGGTGTAAAATATGGTTGGAATGATAATAGTCTATATATATATAGTGCGAAACAAATTAATTCAATAACTGTAGATTTGAAAGACGATCCTGATTTAGCTCCGGTATTAATGGCTTTATGTGCTAAATATCATACATTAGTAACATTTATAAATTATGAAAGATTAATGTATAAGGAGTCTTCTAGAATAAATGTAATGATGGAGGAATTATCTAAATTAGGCGTTCAATTCTATGAAAAAAATGGTGTCATAGGTGAAATGGGTACTCCGGAAATTGATTGTGATGAAGTACTTGATAGCCATAATGACCATAGAGTTTGCTTTGCTTTATCAATTCTTGGAACAGTTTCTAAGAAGGGACTTATAATTGATAATGCCGAATGCATTAACAAATCTTACCCTAATTTTTTCAATAAGTTAGGAATGTTAAATGTTAAAGTGGAAAAAATATAGAATACATAAAACAATATTACAGTTAATGTAGTATTGTTTTTATTTAAATAAAATACTTTAAAATACTTTTATATAATGTTATAATAATAAAGAATAGAGGAAAAAATATGAACAGAAGAAACAGCCGAATAATTGCCATGATGTCACTATATACTAAAGATGTGAATCCGGAATCTACATTAGATGAAGTATTAAGCATTGCAATAGAAGATGATTATATTGAATATGACAAAGAATTTTTAAAAGAAATTTATGATGGGGTACTAGCTAATCAATCGGATATTGATTACTATTTAAGTATTTGTTTAAAAAATTATACTTTAGATAGAATTTCTTATATAGACCGAGCATTACTTAGAATAGGCTCATATGAATTAATTTATACAACTACTCCTAAAAATATTGTTATTAATGAAATTGTAGATATAAGTAAGGAGTATAGTGAAATTGATGATTACAAAACATCAAAATTTAATAATGCTGTATTACAAAGTATAGCCGATAAAAAGTATGAGACAATTTTAAATGTCAAACGATAAATATATAAGTGTAAGTGCCTTAAACAAATATTTATACTATAAATTTGATACTGATCTTAATTTGAAAGTAGTTTATTTAAAAGCTGAAGTATCAAACGTTAGATTTTCTAAAGGCATTTTATATTTTGTATTAAAAGATGAAAATGCCGGTATTTCTGCTATTATGTATTCCTCACTAATGGATAAATTAGATTTTGAACTAGAAGACGGTATGACTGTTTTAGTACAAGGTAAGGTTGGAGTTTATACAAGACGAGGTACTTATTCCATTAATGTAACTAATATTGAACAAGTTGGCTTAGGAGTAGCATATTTACAATTTTTGCAATTAAAGGATAAACTTGCAAAAGAAGGATTATTTAATGAGAAAATTAAACTATCATTACCCAAATATCCTAATAATATAGCTCTTATCACAAGTGGAAGTGGTGATGCTATGCATGATGTAATTTCCACAATTAGTAAACGTTACCCTTTAGTTAATGTATTACTATATCCAGCTATTGTGCAGGGAGACAGCGCCCCCAAGTCTGTAATAAATGCTATTGATAAAGTTCATCTTGATGGAATATGCGATGTAATTATAATATGCCGTGGCGGTGGATCTATTGAAGATTTGTCTTGTTTTAATGATGAAGAATTAGCACGAGTAATTTATAATAGTTTAATACCTACTATATCTGGTGTTGGTCATGAAGCTGATTTTACAATTTGTGACTTTGTTGCATCACGTAGAGCACCAACTCCAACAGGAGCGGCTGTAGTTGCAACACCAGACAAAGTTGATTTATTGAGATATATAGATGAAAAACAAGTAGAATTAGTTAGAAATATTAAAAATAAATTAATAGATGGATATAATAAATATAAACAATTAAGTGATTCATATATTTTGACTAATTTTCGAAATGTGTTTACACCTTATGAGGAAAGACTAAGTAATTTAGATAAACGTTTATTAATGGCCTCACCAAACAAAAAAATTGATGATTATGGTGAAAAATTAACAATAGAAATGATTGCCTTAAATAAGGTCTATATTCAATTTCTAAAAAATAAAGAAAATAGTTTTAAGAAGAACTTAGATAAATTAATCATTTTAAGTCCTCTTAATATTATGAGCAAAGGATATAGTGTTACTTTTCAAATGGATAAAGTAATTACTAAAATAGATGATATTGATAGCAATGTCTTATTAACAACTAAACTTGTTGATGGTATAGTTATGAGCAAAGTAATTAGTGTGGATGGAGAGAAAAAATGAATGAAGATATAAAATTTGAAGAATTATTAAAACAACTTGATGATGTAGTCAAATCTTTAGAAAGTGGAGATTTGAGTTTAGATGAATCAATAAAGCAATATCAAAAAGGGATAGAATTAAGTAATAAATGTCGACAAAAGCTTGAAACAGCTAAGGAAGTTGTTGTAAAGAAGATGGATGACTAATGGAGCGAAAGTTTAACATACTTAATATAACATCACCTGATTTTTTAAAAGAATTGAGTATTGCTGAGCTTATTTCTTTATGTGATCAAATTAGAGAATTCATTATTGAAAACGTCAGTATAACTGGCGGGCATCTTTCAAGTAATTTAGGGTCTGTTGAATCAATTGTAGCAATGCATTATGTGTTTGATAGTCCTAAAGATAAATTTTTGTTTGATGTAGGTCATCAGGCTTATACTCATAAAATTTTAACGGGGAGAGCTAAGGATTTTGTAAATCTTAGAAAAAAAGATGGATTAAATGGTTATCCTAAATATTCAGAAAATGAAAATGATGTTTGGGAAAGCGGCCATTCTTCAACAACGATTTCAGCTGCTGGAGGATTCATAGAAGCAAAAGAAGTAAATAGTAATATAGGTGATGTCATTTGTTATATAGGAGATGGTGCCATTCAAAACGGTGTAGCTTTTGAGGGATTGAATTATTTAGGTAGTCAAAAAGATCAAAAAGCTATTATTATTTTTAACGACAACCAAATGTCTATTGGTAAAAATGTAGGACGTGTAGCAACTAAGTTTTCAAGATTTAGAATCAAAAAAAGTTATATTCTTATGAAAAAGACTTTTCCTAAAGGAATGGTTAGACTTAAAAATGCAGTTAGATCTTTTGTATACGGAAAAAATATTTTTGCAACAATGGGTTATAAGTATTACGGGCCAATTGATGGTAATAATATAGGTGAACTTATTAAATTTTATAAATTTGCAAAAGGATTGAAAGGCTCAACAATATTACATATTATTACAAAAAAAGGTAAAGGATATCAATTTGCTGAAGCTGATACAAATGGAAGTTGGCATGGTGTCAAACCTTTTGATATTGCAACAGGTGAATCTTTTTCGAAAAAAAGTGATCAATTTATTACTTGGAGTGAAGGAATTGCGAATATTGTTAAACCATATTTAGATAAATTTAATACTAGATTAATATCGCCAGCCACTTTAACGGGTAGTCACTTTGATGCTTTTTTGAAAGAATATGACGAAAAAATTATTGATGTAGGCATTAATGAAGAACATGCCATAGTAATGGCAGCAGCAATGTCTAGAAATGGGATTATACCTATTGTATCTATTTACTCAACCTTTCTTCAGCGTGCATATGATTATATTAATAATGATATTGCGAGACAAGGTAATCACGTTATTATGTTAGTTGATAGAGCAGGTTTAGTACCAGAAGATGGGTCAACTCATCAAGGTGTATTTGATATTTCAATATTAGCCCCTTTACCCGGTATTATTATAGCTAATCCAAGAAATTTAGATGAGGCACAAGTAATGATGGACTTAGCTTATAAAGCTAATACATTATTTGTTATACGTTATCCAAAATGTTTAGTTTCAAAGACAATATTTGGAGATACAACCTTTGATGTAGGTAGTTGGGAAGAAATATATCCAATTAATGAAATTAATATTATAACGTATGGTGATGAGATTAATGAGATTATTGATTCTTTAAAAAATCAAAATATAGGTTTAATTAATGCGAGATTTATCAAGCCTATGGATATTACTATTCTTAAAAAGCTAAGTAATAAACGTGTCATAGTATTAGAAGAAGTTATTAAAGTTGGTTCTTTGGCTAGTATGATCATGATGTATAATTGCGAAAATAAGCTAAATATGGATATAATGTCCCGTAATGTAAATGATTTTTTAGATGTTAGTAGTAGAACAGAATTAAAAAAAGAAATTGGAATAGATAAACAGAGTATTTTAAACTTATTAGAGCTATAAATTATTCAGTCTTTGTTTTTTGATAGGAGATAATTATGTTAATATCACTAAATGTGAAAAATTTTGCTATTATTGATAATATTCAATTAGATTTTACTAATACCCGTGATAAAGGGTTGTATGTTATGACTGGTGAAACTGGTGCCGGAAAATCTTTAATTATTGATGCTATTGGTTTATTATTTGGGGCACGTGCTTCAAGTAATTTGATTCGTTATGGAGAAGACAAAGCAATAATTACCGGATTATTTTCGGATTATAATAATCAGATGATAAATATTCTTAGTAAATATTCTATTACTTATGATGTGAATGATTATTTAATCATTCAAAGAACACTTTATAAAAGCGGAAAGAGTATTTGCAAGATTAATAATGAGATGGTAACCTTAAGTCAGTTAAATGAATTGAGTGCCTATATTGGTGATATTCATTCTCAAAATGATTCATTTGGTTTAATTAATGATAAAAATTATTTAAATTTCATTTCTAATGATGATGTTAAAAAGCAATTGGTTGCTTATCAAGTTAGTTATAATGAATATAAAAATATGAAAAATGATTTAGAAGAGCTTAAACGTAAAAATGATGAAAACATTAAAAAGAAAGATTTTTTAATGTATCAAGTTAATGAACTTGAAAAAGCTCATTTGAGCATAACTGAAGAGCAGGAATTAAAAGAAAAACTAAAATACTTAGCTAATTTCAATAAAATTAATGATGAAATTCAATCTTTTAGAAAAATATATGATGATGAAAATGCCCTTGGTCTTATTCAAAGCTCGCTTTCTTCATTAGAAAAATTAAAAGAAATGGATTCAAGATATCAAGAAAGTTATAAAACATTAGAAGAAGCTTATTACAATATTGAAGATTTATGCAATAATTCTTTATTATATGTAAATGATGGTGATGTAAATAGCAAAGACATTGATTCTATAAATGACCGTTTAGGCAAATATTCTGACTTGAAACGTAAATATAAAATGGATATATCTGAGATTGTCAAATACTATGAAACAATTAAACAAGATTTATATGATGTTGATAATTATGATATACTACTTTTAAAAAAAGAAAAAGAATTAAAATCACAGTACGATAAAACTTTTGAACTTGCTTATGCAATTAGAAAATCCAGAATGGATTATGCAAAGCTTTTAACTGAAAATATTTTAGAAAATCTTAATGATTTAGAGCTACCTAATACTAATTTTATAATTGATTTTAATAAACTAGATAAAAAGAAGGTTGCCTTTTTACCAGATGGTATTGATATAGTTGATTTCTTAGTTAGCTTTAATAAAGGAGAACCGGTTAAACCCTTATATAAGGTGGCTTCAGGTGGAGAGTTATCAAGATTTATGTTAGCTTTAAAAACAGTTTTAGGAGACCAATTGCCCCTTCAAATTAAAATATTTGATGAAATTGATAGTGGTATTAGTGGAAAAGTTGCTCATAGTATTGCTTTGAAAATTAAAAAAATCAGTAACAAAAGTCAGGTTCTATGTATTACTCATTTGCCCCAAGTTGCGAGCGTTGGTGATATACAGTACAAGATATCTAAAGAAATTAAGGAGAATAGAACTTTCACAATTATTCATAAATTGAATAAAGATGAAAGAATTATAGAAATTGCTTCTATGATTTCCAATGGTAAAGTTACTAATGCAAGTGAAGCACTTGCAAAAGAATTATTAAATAAAGACGAAATGTAAAATTTCGTCTTTTTCCTTTTCTTTTTAGAATTGCATTGATATAATAGCTATTGTGTGGAGGTGTAGAAATGAAGAAAATTAAATTATTTACAACTTTGATGTGCTTTTTGTTCATCGTTGTTGCAGGATTTAGTGTTTTTGTTAATGTTAGTGCAGTAACAATTTCTGGTATTGGTACGGTAAAGCAATCTTATACTAGAAATATTTTAGATAATGTTACTTATACTTATGTACAAAGTGATAATGATGGAAGTCCTGAAAAAAATTATGTTTTAGAGTATGACCCTGCTGTTGCAGGTGTTGATGCTTTAGCTGTTTATGGAACTGATCAATTTGGAGCTGATACAATAACTGAAAATATTGCTCTCGCTGAATCGCAAGGGTATACAGTTATAGCAGGAATCAATGCTAGTCCGTTTGATACTAGTAATGGTACAACTGTCGGTGTAATGATACAAAACGGAAAATTAATCAGTGCTCCTAACGGACTTTTTGGTTATGATAGTTTTGCTATTAATGATGATGGATCAATGTTTATTTCGCAAAGTAATCTAGATATGAGTTATAGCGTTAATGATTCTAGTTATACAATCAATTATTTTAATAAACAAAAGAAAAGTGCAGAAAATAATGTTTATTTGCTCGATAGTGACTGGTATAGTGATACAAGATCTAACGTCGATAGTTGCGAAGTAGTGTTAGACATTACTAATGGTCAAGCGGCAATTGGCGGAGTTTTAGAAGCTAAGGTTAGTACTATTAATGAATCTACGCAAAAAACAGCTATTGGTGAAAATCAATTAGTGCTAATCGGTAGTGATTTGGCTGCATTAGGTAATTTAAAAGTTGGCGATGAATTGTCATTTTCTTTTGATGATAATGATACCGCTAATGATTGGTCAAAAGTTGCTCAAAGTACTTGTGGATTTTACCAAGTTCTAGAAGATGGTAACGTTATAAATTCAAGTAATACAGATGTCCATCCGAGAACATTAGTTGGTTATAAAGCTGATGGTACTATTGTTTTTTATGTTGTTGATGGAAGACAACCTGGTGTGTCTATGGGATTAACTACGAGAGATGCAGCCCTTTATATGAAATCATTAGGTTGTACTAATGTAATTAATTTAGATGGTGGCGGAAGCAGTAATATGACGGTTAGACTTCCAGGATCAGATAATTTAACTACTGTAAATGTTCCATCAGATGGTGAAGAGAGACATGATGCTGATGGTATTCTTTTAGTTTTAAAAGATGATTATGATACATCAATTGGTGATGAGACTTTATTACATGCTTACCCTAATAATGCTATCCTTTTAAAAAATACTGTTTTAGATATTAGCGTATTAGCTACTGATGAAAGATACAATACTAAAGATGTTCCTGCTTATACAATGGAAGTAATTGGTAGCTGTGGTTCAATAACTGCTGATAATAAGTTTAAAGCGAGAAACGGTGATGGTAGCGGTCAAGTAAAAATATCAAATGG
>Ga0172378_10005271_pt1 | contig 12080 bp, 6 predicted proteins | sample GrowelOW332metaG_FD_119755 | JGI IMG/M metagenome (GOLD analysis project Ga0172378, IMG submission 119755) | Groundwater microbial communities from an aquifer near a municipal landfill in Southern Ontario, Canada - Pumphouse #3_1 metaG | ecosystem: Environmental > Aquatic > Deep subsurface >...
ATCCCGTTGCGGCTCTATCTCACGCCGCGCGGAATGGTCAAAGTTGAAATCGGCGTTTGCCGGGGTAAGGCGCAGGAAGACAAGCGCGAGAGTATCCGGCAGCGTGATGCGGATTTAGAGGCGCGACGTGCGGTTGCGCAACATTATCGAGGATAGGTTAGGAGTAGGAGGTTATCATGATGCCAGTCGCTTTTCTTCAGAATATCGGTCCGACGCAGCTGCTGTTGGTCCTGATTATCATTTTAGTGCTTTTCGGCGGGAATAAGCTGCCGGATTTGGCCCGTTCGCTCGGACGCAGTCTGGGTGAATTCAAGAAGGGCAAGGATGAGGGCGACAAGATCGCCCGTGAATCGGTCAAGGAAATCGTCGACGACATCAAGAAAGACGAACCGAAGAAGGTTGAGGAGCCCAAGGCATAAGCTGGAGCGGTCCTCGAGACCAGCACAATTAAGTCTTGAACGTGGTTCCACACCGTGGAGCCACGGTGTTCGCATTGCGGCGTGTTTTTCCTTGGCACCAGCATGTGTATAGCTGGTTAGTATCAAGGGAAAAAAGGTAAAGCATGCAGAATCAACGCAATGAAAGTCGCGGAAATTTTCGTCCGCGTCCGCCGTTTAGACGGCAAAGAAATCGTCATCCCGGACTTGTCGAGCGGCAAGTTCCGAAGGAAATCCCCACACCGACCAATGAGATCCCCGAGGCGTTTGCTTCCTCTGTTTTTGGTCAGCTCAATCCTCTGATTCAACACGCGGTTGCCGCTGAAGCGTACGAAACACCTACGCCGATTCAGGAAAAGTCGATTCCTGCACTTTTAGAGGGACGCGATCTGTTGGGGTGCGCGCAGACAGGTACCGGCAAGACGGCTGCGTTTCTGTTGCCGATTTTGCACCGTCTGGCAGCTAATCCCAAAGAGGTCCGGATCGGTCATCCGCGCGCCATCATCCTTGCGCCGACGCGCGAGCTGGCTGCACAGATCGCGACGAGTGTGACCACGTATGGCCGTTTTCTCGGAACACCCTTCGCGGTTGTGTTTGGTGGCGTGAGCCAATATCCGCAGGTACAGGCGCTGAAGAACGGCGCGGTGCTGGTCGTGGCTACGCCTGGTCGTCTGCTGGATCTCATGGAGCAGCGGTATATTGACCTCGATGCCATTGAGGAGTTTGTGCTGGACGAGGCGGATCGCATGCTTGACATGGGCTTCATGCCGGACATCAAGAAGATTCTGTCGCGCCTTCCGTTGGAACGCCATTCGCAGTTTTTCTCCGCGACGCTTTCACCAGAGGTGCTGCGCCTGGCCATGTCCATGGTCAAAGATCCTGTGCATGTGACGATTGAGCCGGATAAACCGACCGTCGATCGCATCAACCAGCAGCTGATTTTCGTGGATAAGCCGAACAAGGATGCGCTGTTGGTCCACCTGTTGAAGACGCGGCCGGAGATGAGCCGAGTCATTGTTTTTGCCCGGACACGCCACGGGTCAGATAAGATCGTGCGCAAATTAGATCAGGCCGATATTGCGGCGGAGGCGATCCACAGCGACAAGTCGCAGAAGATGCGCACCGAAGCGCTGCGCGCCTTTAAGAACGGACGCGTGCGCGTGCTTGTCGCCACGGATATCGCGTCCCGCGGTATCGATGTGGACAACATCACTCACGTGGTGTATTTTGACCTGCCGGAAGAGACCGAGTCGTATGTCCATCGTATTGGGCGTACGGCGCGCGCCGGTGCTGACGGCGCTGCGATCTCCTTTGTCAGCGCTGAAGAGCGCGGGCTCCTGAAGGCGGTTGAGCGTATGATCAAAAAGAGCATTTCCGTGGAACATGTCGAGGAGTTTCACTCCGAACGTGCGGAAAAGGCTTCTGGTCGTGGCGTTCCGGATACGCTGCCGCGTCCGGAATGGTCCGGCAAAAAGAAACAGATTTTCGGAAATCGTCAGCCGCGGCGTGATGATGCCTCCTCCGGACCGAAACGTCCGAAAGGCATGGGACGCCGTCAAGCGGATTACGGTCGGAGAGGGGGGGATGACGTGACTGGAACCGATGCGCCACGCCGGGATGCTCAACCCGCGCGCGAACCGCGTCGTAAGCCGTTCCGTGAAGGGGGGGCTGCTGATGCTGCCCCGTATAATCGCGAGATGAAACCAGCACGGAAGCCGCGTCAGGAGAGCCGCGAGGAACCACCGCGTCGGGAGAGCCGGGAGGAACCCCCGCGTCGGGAGGAGTACTTGCGCGATTCGGCGGAGAAAAAGTCGCCCCGTTTTAAGGACCGGAAACAGACGCGGTCAACTGGAGATGCGTCGCGTCCTCAAACAGAAGACTCCACAAAAAAATCACCTTTTTCTCGGTTTTTTAAGAAAAAACCGCGGTAAAAAATGAATACATATGTGTTTGCCGGATTATTGGCGGCGCTTCCTTGTTGTGTGTTCGCGCAGTACAACATGGGCGATATTTTGGTTAAAGCACAGCGTAATGCTCCGATCCCGGAAGGGGATGAACTGCAATGGGATGCTGGCGGCGATTTTCGCGTACGCCAGGAGATCATGCAGAACCTTCCGGATAAGAGCAAAAAAGGCGGCATGACGGATATGTCCAATTATTTCCGCATGCGCGCCCGCGCCTGGGGAAAGGTCGAGAACGAAGATTTTACCCTCTACGGCCGCCTTGTGGATGAATTCCGCGAATATATCCGTTCGTCGTACCGCAATTACGGTAAGACGCCTGGCGAAGTGATTCCGGACAATCTCTACCTTGATCTGCGCAACATCCTGTGGGATCGTGTGGACCTGCGCATCGGACGTCAGGAGCTGATGTACGGTGCAGGCCGTATCTTCATGGAAGGTACGCCCATGGACGGTTCGCGTTCCTTCTATTCGGATGCGGTAAAGGCGGTCATCAAGATCGATGAGGAGAACACGCTGGACGTTTTCGGGCTCTACAATAGCCCGTACTCGTTTGGCTGGCGTGATCCTGACGCTTACGGACCTTATGACACATTGGCGCTGAACGGCATTGAACCGTGGAGCCGCGATATGGCGGAGTGGGGTACGGGTCTCTACTACAGAAACACCATGTGTAAAGAGATCCCCTTCGAAGTCTATTACGTCTATGCGGATAAGAGCAACTATGAGCTCGTCAATGGAACGCGCATGCAGGGACGCTGGCTGAATACCGTGGGTGCGCGCGTGATGCCGCAGCTGACGGAAGAGTGGTCCATGGAGTTTGAAGGTGCCGGCCAGTATGGTCAACGCTACGGCGGCGCTGAAGTGGGTGGCTTGATGGGCTATGCGGGATTGACCTATGCGCCGAAACTGGATATCAAGCCGAAGACCTATGCCACGCTCTCGACGCTCTATCTTTCGGGCGATAAGGATCGCGGTACAGGGCGCGAAGGCGATGACGAGGCGGATCGTTCGTGGGATCCGCTGTGGAGCCGCTATACCTACTTCCTCAGCGAAATGTATGCGTATGAAGGCTTCTACGGAATCTGCTACTGGTCGAACATGTTCTATCCGAATCTGGAAGTCGGCGCCAAGTGGCCCAACAAGCATGCGGTCTTCGCTTCTGTCGGTCCCATGATGGCCGCGGTTCAGGATGGCGCAGGCGGCGGCGACGGCATGTTTCACGGCGTCTTTGAACGTTTCCGTTATGATTTCCCGCTGTGGAACAATATCTTCGGCACGCGGACTAGGCTGTTTGGTCATGCAACCCTCGAAGTGCTCCAGCCAGGCGATTATACGATTGCGGATAAGACCGCGTATTTTGCACGGTGGGAAGTCAGCATTGCCTTCTAAGCGTGTTGGCTCGCAGCGCATAAAAAACACCAACCAAGGTTTTTCCTGGTTGGTGTTTTTTTTATGATCTTTGGATGGTTACTCTGACGCGCTTCCGCCGAGCGTCTTGTAGAAGGTGATCAGCTTCTGTGCGCGGAGTGTCCGGTGCCGTACTTCAAGATCCTGTGCGGCCAGGAGGGATCGTTCGGCAATGAGCACTTCCGTGTAGTCGGAGTATCCGGCTTTGTAGAGTCCCTGGGCGATGCGGACCGCGCGCTGGTTGGATTGGACCGCTTGCTGCAGGGGAGCCGCGCGTTTGACCTCCTCGTTGTAATTCTGCCAGGCCTTCTCCGCCTCGTTGTAAGCGTTCAGGACAGTCTTCTGGTAAGCCAGCAGCGCCTGTTCAACAAGGGCTTTGCGCTCCTCAATGCGCGCCTTGACCCGTCCGGCATTGAAGATGTTCCAGCTGATACGCGGTCCGAGACGGAGCGACTCCGTGAAATCGCCCCAGGTGTTCGGCGAGTAGGGAACCGAGGCCCCGAGTGCGCCGATCAACGAAAGGCGCGGATAGAGTTCCGCCTCTTCCACCCCGACGCGCGCTGTGGCAGCCTTCAGGACTGTCTCCGCCTGACGGATATCGGGACGTCGCCGCAGCAATTCATTGGGAATCGTCGTGGGCAGGCCTGCAGGGAGTGTGGGGAAGGTGGCGGTGTCGAGCAGTTGCGCTTTGCGCGTGTTCGGCTGTTCGCTCAGCAGATTTTCCAGATTGAGGATGTACTCCGCCAACGCGGCCTGCAGCGTGGGAAGCTGCGCGGTTGTCATCTGCACTTGCGCTTCGGCATTGGCCAGATCGAGCCCGGAGACGAGCTTGGCTTTGTGACGTTTGCGCGTAATGTCCGCGGATTGCGACTGGGTGACCAGATTGGACTGCGTAACGGCAATCGCTTCCTGCAGCATGCGGATGCTCAGATAGTGCAGCGCGATTTCAGAGGCCAGCGAGATTTCGAGGTCGCGCTGCGTGTAGTGCATACCCTCGTATTCCGATTCGCGCGCTTCGATTTCGCGGCGATACCCGCCGAAGATATCCAGTTCCCAGGCGGCATCGAAGCCACCTGAAAATGTGCCGCCCCATTCGCCGGCGATCCCCGCGCCGGTCGCGCTGTAGCCGACGCCTGATGCATCGCCGAATTTTTTACCGTAGTTGAAACTCGACGTGCCGGTCAGCGTGGGCCAGAGGCCTGCATTGGCCTGTGCCAGCTGGGCGCGCGATTGACGGATCTTCTGGATGCCGCTTTGGATCGAAAGGTTGTTGGTTAACCCGCGCGTAACGAGTTCAGCGAGCAGCGGATCGTTCAAGGTCAGCCACCAGTTCCTAAGCTGCGTGAGATTGGTCGAGACCGCGGCCGATACTGTTTGCGTCGCGCCGAGAAAGTTTGCGGGTTCCTGTGTGACGGGGCGCTGATAATCAGGACCGAGTTTGCAGCCGGGCACGGCGATCAGTCCGATCAGCGCAAATCCTGCGGGGAGAAAAACGCGTGCGTTTATTTGCATGGCAGGGTCTCCTCTTCGCGCATCAGCTGCTGTTCGGTCGCATGCGGAGGCTTTTGCCATTTTGCGATCAGCAAGTAGGCCGTAGGAACCACGATCAGGGTGAGCAGGCATCCGCTCAGTCCGCCGTAGACGACCACGGCGCCGAGGCAGCGTCGGCTTGCCGCACCTGCGCCGCTGGCGACGAGCAGGGGAATCGCGCCGATCACGGTTGAAAGACCTGTCATCAGGATCGGACGCAAACGCATGGCCGATGCCGTGATCAATGCATCTTTGAAGGCATAGCCCTGGTCGCGGAGCTGGTTCGCGAATTCCACGATCAGAATACCGTTTTTCGCTGAAAGGCCGATCAGCATGATGATACCGATCTGACTGTAGATGTTCATGGTGGCCCCTGTAAACCAGAGTCCTGCGAGCGCACCGATCATGCCGAGCGGCACGGTCAGCATCACGATGAAGGGGCTGATGAAGCTTTCGAACTGGGCCGCGAGTACGAGATAGGAGATCAACATGGCGAGTCCAAAGACCAGCAAGAGCGAGCCGGAAGACTCCTTATAATCCTTGGATTGACCTTTATAGCCGATCTGCGCTTCGATTGGCAGCTCCTCGCGCACTGTTTTTTCGAGGAATTCGAGGACCTGTCCCATGCTGTAGCCGGGGGCTGCATTGCCGCTAAACGAGATGTAGCGCATGCGGTTGTAGCGGTTGAGCACAGCGGCGTCGCCCACCTCTTTGATCGTGACGAGGTTGTCGAGCGGAATCGCCTTGTCCTGCGTTTTGGACCGCACATAGATATTGGCGAGGTCTGTCGGTGAGGTCCGTTGATCGAGCGCAGCCTGGAGCATGACATCGTACTCCTGTCCGCGGTCAACAAACGTGGTGGCCTGTTTGGATCCCAGCAGGATCTCCATTGCGGAGCCGACGGCGCTTGCGGGGACACCGAGTTCCGCGGCGCGTTCGGTATTGATCTCGACATGGAATTGCGGTGTGGTCTCTTTATAGTCCCAGTCGACATCGACAAAACCAGGATAGGTTTTAAGCTTTTCAAGCATGATGTCGCGCCATTGCAAAAGGTCTTTGTAATCAGGGCCGCCGATGACGAACTGGATCGGCATGCCGCGCGTACCGATGCCTGGCGGCAGGGAGGGCAGCGTCCGGACACCGGGAATTTGCGTGACGAGCTGGCGGACTTCCGTGACTACATCGCTGCTCGTGCGCGTGCGTTCGCGCCACGGCGTGAAATCCATAATGACGCGCGCACTGTTGACGGCACCATCGGCGCCCAGTTGCGTCGGGAGAATGAGCAACCCCCATTTGATTTCATGCGGTTGGAAGGCCGATGCGACAACCGGGGTGACCTGCCGGGCCAGCTGCGTCATGTTGTAAAATCCTGTTCCCTCGGGGGCAATCATCATCACGTAGAAAAAGCCGCGGTCTTCAAAGGGTTCATACTCGGTGGGAAGTATTTTCCAGCCCCAGTAGACAAAGAGGCAGATCACGGCAAAAACGAGTGTGACGAGCAGTTTGATCGAGACGATGCCATTCAGAATCAGGCGGTAGAAATTGGCGCAGGCCTGCATGGTCCAATCGACGGCGCGACCGAGCAGGGAGGGCTCTTCTTCATGACGCAACAGGCGCGAGCACATCAAGGGGGTCAATACGAGCGCAACAACACTCGAGAAACAGACTGCGGCACTCATGGCGACCGCGAACTCGGTAAACATCTTGCCGGTTTTTCCCTCCCATAAACTGATGGGCAGAAAGACCGCAATCAATACAGCGGTAGTCGCAATCACCGCGAAAAAGACCTGTTCGCTGCCACGTACCGCGGCCACGAGGGGCGGTTCACCCTCCTTGATGCGGCGATGGACGTTTTCAAGAACCACGATCGCATCGTCCACAACCATGCCGATGGCCAGTACGAGCGCGAGCAACGTCAGGATATTCAGACTGAATCCGCAGAGGTACAAGACCGAATAGGAGGCGATCAAGGCGATGGGCACAGTGACCGCAGGAATCAAGGCCGCGCGCAGGTTGCCCAGAAAAAGAAAGAGGATGAGGATAACGAGGACGGCGGAAACCAGCAGGGAACTTTTAACCTCTTTGATGGATTCGTTAATGAAAACCGCTTCATCGCGGCGGATAAACATCTTCATGCCGGACGGCAGGTTTTTGCTGAGTTCTTCAACGAGCTTGTTGGCGCCCTGTGAGATGACGAGCGAGTTTCCTTTGGATTGCTTGTAAATGCCCAGTCCAATCGCGGCCTCGCCTTCGTTGATCTCGCCGGCTGTTCCGATGTAGGCGAACTGCGAACGCGTCCGTTTTGGCTCGAGGCGTACATCGGCGATATCCTCGATACGGATGATGTCGCCGTTAGCCTGCCGCTTGATGACGAGGCGCTTGAAATCGTCAGGAGTGAAATATTGGCGCGATACGCGTACGGTAAATTCACAATCTTTGGATTCGAGGCGACCGGCGGGATATTCGACGTTTTCCATGTTCAGCGCAGCTTCGACATCTTCCACCGTGATGTTGCGGGCTGCCATGGAGGCGGGTTTGAGCCAGATGCGCATGGATTGCGCCTGTTCGCCGAAGATCTTCACTTCAGCGACACCATCAAGTACGGAAAACCGATCAACGAAATAGCGATCTGCATAGTCGCTCAATTGCATGCGGTTCATCTCTGTGCTGGTCACGCCGACAACCAGGCTCGCCATGGATGATGAATCGACTTTCGAAACGACGGGGGAATCCGCTTCGTCCGGCAACCGGCTGAGCACGCGCGCCACGCGGTCGCGGACATCGTTTGCGGCCGCATCGATATCGCGTGCGATGGAAAACTCAAGCGTCAAGCGCGAAAGGCCATCGCTGCTGCTCGATTCGATCGCATCAAGTCCGTCGATGCCGGCAATCGAGTCTTCAATGATCTGGGTGATTTTGCTTTCGATCACGCTGGCGCTGGCACCATCATAGGTGGTCTGAACCGAGATCACGGGGACATCGATATCCGGATATTCGCGCACCGCGAGGCGTTGCATCGAGATGATGCCGAAAACAAGCAAGAGAAAAATGACCACCAGTGAGGCAACAGGGCGTACAACTGAAAAACGGCAGATATTCATGTGTGTTGCCTTACGATTATGGTCGGACCGGTTTCTTGCTTTCAGGAAGCGCAGGCTGTGACGTTAAGGTGACGCGTTGACCGTCGGTAATCTTGCCGATCCCTTCTGTCACGAGAAGGGCGTTGGTCGTGATTCCCTCGACGATTTCAACCCAACCTTCAACGCGACGCCCGATCTTAACTTCCGTCCGCTTGACGGTTTTCGTCGTTGGATTGAAACGGAAGACATACTGGCGTTCACCGAGGCTCATGATCGATAGCTCAGGAACAACGCATGTTGTATCCGTTCCTGTTTCCAATGAGACCGTCAAAAGCATGCCCGGTTTGAGATGATGGTTCTTGTTTTCAACAATGCCGCGGACCAGCAAGCTGCGTGTCTGCGCATTGACGCGCGATTCGATCGTGCGGATTTTCCCTTGAAAGACAATGTCCGGGTAAGCCACGTTGACTGCGGTAAAGAGCTGGTCTTTGGCGAGTTTGGCGGCATACTTTTCAGGTGCCGGGAAATCAATGAAGACGCTGTCGATGTCATCCAGCGTGGTGATCTTTGTTCCCGGCGCGACCAGATCGCCCACACTGATCAGACGCAGACCGAGCACGCCGTCAAAGGGAGCCTTGATGACGCGGTCATTGAGGTCCGCGATGGCCCTATTTTTTTCCGCCTTAGCCATGGCGAGGCGCGTCTGGCGGTCATCAAGATCTTTCTGTGCAATCGCATCTTCCTTGAGAAGCCAGGCGAGGCGTTCGTGTTCGCGGGCATGCTCCTCGATCGCTAACTCTGCAACGCGGAGCGTCGCTATTTCATGTTCATTGTTAAGCTGAACAAGGACAGCACCCTTTTTGACACAATCACCATCATCAAAAAAGAGCTCAGTCACTTTTTCCGTCACCTGCGCGGTGATGTCCACGGATTCACGGGCCGTGACGGTACCCAGACAGATCAAGGTGTCCTGCAGCTTTTGCAGCGCTGCGGAAGCCACGGATACGGCCGGTATTGCGTTTTGCTTCTTATTTTGTGCCGTACGCGTCGGCTCTGTCGTGGCAATCAACCGTATGGACCAGTAAATCAGTCCAATGCCGATGATGACTTCCACAAACAACTTGATCCATTTCATCAACAAGTCCCCCTCAATTATTTCTTGTATCATAGCATGGCACGCAGATGATAGCAAACGCTAGTTCCTCGTGCGCCGGATTCAATCTGCATAATAAATAAGTGAACGTGTTACTGTGCTGATCATTGCCCAATAATTAAAAAAAATACGCAAGAAAATGATGATATTCAGGCGAATGCGCCTCTTTGTTGTTCAATAATGGCCGGAGAATGCGACGAGCCTCCCGGACCGCAAGGCCTGCGGACCTGCTGCAGCGGGAACAGAGCTCCGCTATATCGAATCCTGTCTGCAAAAAATGGCAGGGCGGCGTGCTTAGAGAGCACGGTCCTGCCCGAGGGCTGGGATGAAAAGATGGTGTAGCCCAGAAGAACTGCCGTGAGGCTAGGTTTTGTTGGGCAAGAGTGTCGCGAGCATCTCGCTTAGCTTGGTCAATGTGTACGGTTTCTGCATGCATCCCGCCAGGCCTTTGCCGGCGAATCGCGCCGCGATGTCGGTCTCCGAATAGCCACTGGCAAGGATTACGCGCACATCCGGGTTGATTTGGCGTAGCTTCCGATAAGCCTCTTCACCATTCATGTGCGGCATGGTCAAATCGAGCAGGACAAGGGCGACTTCATCTTTGTGCGTGCGGTAAATATCAACCGCCTGACAGCCATCCGCAGCGGTCAGGACATCAAGCCCCAGACGCCGTAACTGCATGGCGCTGATCGCCCGGATGCTCTCCTCATCGTCAACGATGAGGACGGTCCCCGATCCGCGCCAGATCGTGTTCACGCTGTCCTCGTGATCGCGATCTTTCGCGACTTCGACTGCGGGGAACAGCACCTTGAATGTTGATCCTTTCCACGGTTCGCTGTAAACGCGCAGTGCGCCTTCATGGGCTTTGACGATGCCCATGATCGCGGAAAGTCCCAATCCGCGGCCGGTGAATTTGGTTGTGAAGAATGGTTCAAAGATGCGCTCCACGGTCTCCTTGTCCATTCCGCAACCGGTATCCGACACCTCGAGGTAGATATAGGTTCCCGCTGTGCCGGGCGGAACAATATAACCCTTGGAAAGATAGTGTTCGGAGCAGTCCATTGCGCCGGTGGAAATGGTGATGACCCCGCTGCGTTCGCCGATGGCATCCGATGCGTTGATAACCAGGTTCATCAGAATCTGGCGAATCTGCGCGGGATCGCCGTGTATGCAGGGCAGCAACTTCTCCAGGTTCAGATTCAGGATTGCTTTTTTTGAGATGCAGGTTTTGAGCAAGTGGAGCGTCTCCTCGACAAGGTCACCCAGGGCCATGTTGCGCCGTTCAACTTGGCTCTTGCCAGCATACGCAAGCATCTGTCCGCATAAATCTGCGGCGCGCTTGGATGCGGTCACGATTCCGGCAATGTTTTCTCTGCCTGGGGAAAGCGGGGATAAATCATCGAGCGCAAGCTCTGCATACCCCATGATCGCCATCAGGATATTGTTGAAATCATGGGCAATTCCTCCTGCGAGGACGCCGAGGCTTTCGAGCCGTTGTGTTTGATTCAGGCGCGTCTGGAATTCGCGCTGTTCAGCCTCCAGTTTCTTGCGCGCGGTAATGTTGCTGACAACGTGGACGAATCCGATCAGTTCGTGGCCGTCGGCGATAACGGGATCCGAGGTCACCTCATACCATTGATCGTCTGCATGCAACTCCAAGGACTCGCGGCGGAGCGTTTTTCGCGAGCGTACGACTGGGCATTCCGCAACCGGGGTCTGACTGCCATGTACAATCTCCCAGCAGTGACGCCCTACAACCTCGTGCGGAGTTTTGCTGAATAATTTTTGCGTCGCGCTGTTGGCAACGACGATCCGCATCTCCTTGTCCAGCAGCCAAACGGCGCTCTCCTGGGCATTGAATGTGGTCTGCCATGTGATCGATGCTTCGCGCAATGCCACTTCCATCTGCTTCCGTTCGGTAATATTTTCGAAAGCAATGCCAACCATGTTGCCGGGCAGGGGGAACGCATTGATCGAGAAGGATGACATCGCAATCCGATGATCCTCATAGGTCACATCTTCGCGGACGATGGTCCTTTGCGTGCGCACAACTTCGGCATAGCGCTGGGGTATGCCCTGCGCCCGGAGGTTGGGAAAATTTTCGTCGAGCGTTTTGCCGATTATCTCTTCCGGTCTGAGGCCGGTCAACGCGTTGACGGCCGGATTAGCATAGATCATCCGCAGCGTTCGATCATCCGCGAGATCTTCTAAATGGTACAGGTAGAGACCGACAGGGACATTGTCGGTAATTAGTTTGGATTTTTGTAGTTCTTCTTCATCCTTTTTGCGCTCGCTAATGTCCAGAGCCAGTGAGATGACGCTGGCGACCTTGCCATGGCTGTCGTGCTGAACGGAGCTGTTCCACTCGCACAGGATCGTCTCGCCGCATTTCGTGGGGTTCTCGTTGATTGAACGGTTTGAAAAATTCCCCGACAATAGCATATTTATAATCTCAGCTACGGGCGGAATGGCTGATTGGGGAAGAAGAAAATCAAAGAAATCGCGTCCG
>Ga0172378_10005272_pt1 | contig 12078 bp, 10 predicted proteins | sample GrowelOW332metaG_FD_119755 | JGI IMG/M metagenome (GOLD analysis project Ga0172378, IMG submission 119755) | Groundwater microbial communities from an aquifer near a municipal landfill in Southern Ontario, Canada - Pumphouse #3_1 metaG | ecosystem: Environmental > Aquatic > Deep subsurface >...
ACCTCAATATATAGCAGCAATAACATGGAAAGGACTTTTTAATTTTGACTATGGAACTGTAAATATAGTTTTAAACAAATTATTTGGGCTTCAAATTCCTTGGCTGTCAGATGCCACTTGGTCATTTGTAGCCTGTATAATCACAAATATATGGCTGGGAATTCCGTTTATGATGATGATATCCTTAGGTGGTCTCCAGAGTATCCCAAGGGAATTATATGAAGCAGCTGAGGTAGATGGAGCCTCACACTTTCAGCAGTTTAAAAATGTAACACTTCCACTTCTAAAACCAGTTTTAACACCTGCTATAGTGCTGGGAACTGTTTGGACATTTAATATGATTAATGTAATTTACATTATTACCAGCGGTGCTGCATCTGAGGAAGCTCAGATACTTGTAACTATGGTTTATAAGAAAGCCTTTGAATACTTCAGGTATGGATATTCAGCGGCATTATCTGTTGTTATATTCCTCATACTTCTTGCATTTAGCTCAGCATTTATCAAGGCTCAAAAATTAGAGAATTAGAGGTGGAAAAATGAAAAAACAATTATTTGATAGAACAGATACACCACTTAGAATAACAATAATATATATAATACTTTTTATATTTTGTGTTATGTCTATATATCCCATACTTAGGATACTGACAGTTGCATTAAGACCTGGCAACAATTTATTTTCAACATCTCTTAGGATAATTCCTGCAGATGCAACTTTGGAAAATTTTAAACTGGCATTTACAAAATATTCACTGTTAAAATGGCTTTCAAATTCATTAATTGTAGCTTCAATATCTACAGCATTTGGAGTTTTAATTGCTATATATGCTGGGTATGCTTTTTCAAGATTTGAATTTATGGGGAAGAATATAGGACTGTCTATGCTTTTGGTTACTCAGATGTTTCCGGCAACTATGATGCTTCTTCCGTTGTATCTAATGCTTATTAAGTTAAAATTAGCCGGAACTTATCTAGGCCTTGTTACTGTATATATTTCTACTGCTATTCCATTTAATATTTGGATGATGAAGGGCTTTTATGATACTATTCCAAAATCCTTAGAGGAAAGTGCTTACGTAGATGGAGCTACTATTACAACATCTTTTTATAAAATAATACTTCCTCTCGCCAAACCTGCTGTTGCACTAGTTGCACTGTTTTCCTTTATGGGAGCCTGGTCTGAGTATATAGTTGCAAGAGTTCTCCTTACTGATGCAAGTATGATAACTCTTCCAGTAGGACTTGTTAATATGCAGGGACAGTTCTCCACCGACTGGGGTATATATTCTGCTGCTGCTCTGATTACTGCAGTTCCGGTAATGATACTATTTGTATCCTTATCAAAATATTTAGTAGGAGGATTAACATTAGGTAGCGTTAAGGGCTGACATATGCTATACTCTAAAGGAATTGCAGGGGAAAACAAATCCTTGCATTTTCAATAATATTAAGTTATTGGACGTGATTTATTGAGTACTACAATAAAAGATGTAGCAAAAGAAGCAAATGTATCTCCTTCAACAGTTTCAAGGGTGCTTAGTAATAATCCAAGGATTAGTGATGAGACTAAAGTCAGAGTAATGGAAGCTATAAAAAAATTAAATTATCATCCAAATGTAATTGCAAGAAGTTTAGCCGTTAAAAGCTCAAAGATTTTAGGCTTGGTATTACCGGACACTGCAGAGGATTTATTTCATAATCCATTTTACATTCAGGTAATGGCAGGTATAAGCATATATGCTCAGAAAAAAGGGTACAACATTATGTATTCCTTTGGGAAAAATGAGAAGGATGAGGTAAATATATTAAAAAATTTTACTGACAGCAAGTTAGCTGACGGAATAATTCTTTTAGTTTCAAAGACAAAGGATAAATGTATTGATCTTCTAAAAAAGAGAAATTACCCATTTGTAGTTATTGGAAGACCTGAGAATGCTCATGATGTTCTTTGGGTGGATAATGATAATTTCAGTGCTATGTATCAAGTTACGGACTCTGTTATAAATCGTGGCTATAAAAATATAGCATATATAGGAGGACCTAGTGACTGGAACGTATCCAATGACAGACTTTCAGGTTTTCTAAAATCTATTCAGGTCCATGGAATTGATTATGACAAAAATATGGTTATTGAAGATAATGAATTCAATGAAGATTTGGGTTATACTGCAATGAATAAAATTTTAAATTATAGAAAACCGGATGCAGTTTTGACCTGTGATGACCAACTGGCCTTTGGAGCAATTAAAGCTATTAAAGAAAGAGGACTTAATGATATATTCATGGTAGGCTTTAATAATACTCCTCTTTCAGGATATCAGGATCCTCCATTATCCTCGGTTGATATCAATTCGGATAAGTTGGGATACAGTGCTGCTAAGCTTCTGATAAGTTATTTAGAAAATGAAATGGATATTTCTCATTATATTATTGAAACTAAACTTGTAGAAAGAAATAAGAAATAAGAGTTGTCTTCATTTTTGTGTAAGGCAGCTTTTTCTATGTTGTAATCAGAGAACAAATATCCAATTAAAAAATAGCTGCCAGGCAGCTATTTTTAATAACTATATTCCGTTAATAGAGCTTTTCATAATACTCTTTAAGCATTCTCTCTACAGAAAAATAATCTTTTGTAGAGAGGATACTTTCTCTCATCATTTCTTCCCATTTGCTCTTATCATTATAATAAGTTGGGATAACCTTATTTAAAAGGACGTCGTACAGGCTGGCTAAATCATTTCTATCCAGATCAATTTCATCCTGACTTTCAAACCCATTTCCTATCTGCCATCCATTAATGCCGTCCTTGCAGGCTTCAGGCCACCAGCCGTCTAAAATGCTTAGGTTTAATACTCCATTCATTGCTGCCTTCATACCTGAAGTACCTGAAGCTTCCTTTGGCCTTCTTGGATTATTAAGCCATATATCAGAGCCTGTTGTAAGCATTTTCCCTATTTCCATATCGTAGTTTTCCAGGAAAACTACAGAACCTGGATATTCCCGTGTTAGCTTTACTATATTTTCAACTATCTCTTTTCCTGTATCATCCAAGGGGTGTGCCTTCCCAGAGAATATAATCTGGAGCTTTCTATTTTTTATAAGAGGTTTAATTATCTCTTCCTTTGAGAATATGAAATTACTTCTCTTATAAGGAGCTGCTCTTCTTGAAAAACCAATTAAAAGAACGTCTTTATCCAGCTTAACTCCATTTCTTTTATACACAAAGTCCAGCAGCTTTTCCTTATTATCTTTGTGAATAGGAAACAGATCTTTGCCTGAAGATGCCGCAGCCACCATCCTGTTATCTACCCAGGTAGGCATGTGGATTGCATTTGTTATTCCTATTATATCTGACCTGCCATCTATATCTTTCCACATCTCATTTGAAGTTTCAGCATGAAGGGCACTTACTGCATTGGATTTTCTGGAAAGTCTTAAAGCTGCTACTGTCATATTAAAGGGGTCTCCTCCCAGCTTAATAAGATCTTCTCTTTTTATTCCGTTATCAGCCCCTAAATACATTATTCTGTCTATTGGATGAGACTCATTTCCCTGAACTATTGGTGTGTGGGTAGTAAATACTATTTCATTTCTTGTCTTATTTAATGCTTCATTAAAGCTTAGGCCCTTATCCATCTTCTCTTTAAGAAGCTCAAAACCGGCAAATAAAGCATGACCTTCATTAAAGTGGTAAACCTCCGGCTCTATTTCAAGAGCTCTAAGAGCTCTTACTCCGCCTATTCCCAGAATCATTTCCTGGGCGATTCTCTCTTCTCCAAACCAACCGTAAAGCTGACCTGTTATGAAATTATCACCTCCGTTTTCTGGAAGGTCTGTATCTAGAAGGTAAAGAGGATTATTTCCGAACTTATCGCATAGCCATACCTTGCAGGTTATTTCTTTGTTTCTTATATTTATTTTTACTTTAACGCCGGTATCTTTTAAGAAGTCATATTTATAGTTATGGTATGTGTCATAGGGTTTGCCATCAACACCAATCAGCTGGTCTGTATATCCCTGTTTCCAAAGTATACCTATTCCCACTAAGGGGTAATTATAGTCCTTAGCTCCTTTTATATAATCTCCGGCCAATATGCCAAGACCTCCGGCATACATTTTAAAGCTGGAGTCAAGTCCATATTCCATTGAAAAATAAGCAACTGTTTTTTCTTTATCCATTATTAACCTCCTGATTTATTTTATTAATAACTACTAAATCCTGGTCGTTTTTTAATTTATATTCTTTCCCATACAGGTAAAGTGTTAAGCTGCCGCCTTCCAATAAAGAGATGGTTATGTCTCTTTTATCTGCCATCATATTTAAAAGCCTTCCTCTAAATAAGAATTTAAAGGAGTAGCTTTCCCATTTATCCGGTACATATGGATTAAAGGATAAATTATCTTCCTTAAATCTAAATCCTCCGAAACCATGGACTATGGACAGATAGGAGCCTGTCATGCTTGTTATATGAAGCCCATCATCAGTATCTTTATTATAATTGTCCAGGTCTAATCTGGATGTCCTAAGGTAAAGCTCATAAGCCTTATCAAAACTACCTATTTCTGAAGCAATAATAGAGTAAATACAAGGGGACAGAGAGGATTCATGAACTGTCCTTGGCTCATAGTAATCAAAATTCCGCCTCATAGTTTCAATATCAAATTTATCATTGAAGAAATATATTCCCTGCAGTACATCAGCCTGCTTAATAAAAGGAGATCTGAGTATTCTGTCCCAGCTCCAGTGCTTGTTTATAGGAAGCTCTTCCTTTGGAATATCAGATGCTTTAATCTGCTCTTTATCCAGGTATCCATCCTGCTGAAGGAAAATCCCATTTGCTTTATCATAGGGAAGATAAATATTTTCTGTTATATGGAGCCATTTTTTCTTTTCTTCCTCTGTTAATGACAGCGAATCTTTTAAAGCAGCATATTTTTTTGGAAACTTATCTTTTAATAATTTTGCTGTATCTAAAGTATATTTAATATTCCAAGCTGCCATATAATTTGTATACCAGTTATTGTTTACATTATTTTCATATTCATTAGGACCTGTAACTCCTAAAATAACGTATTTTTGTTTATCCTGGCTAAAGCTTACCCTGCTGGCCCAAAATCTTGAGGTTTCAGTGAGAACTTCAAAACCGAAATCTGCCAGATATTTCTCATCATTTGTATACCTTACATAATTGTATATAGCATAGGATATAGCAGCATTTCTATGGATTTCCTCAAAGGTTATTTCCCACTCGTTATGGCATTCCTCACCATTCATTGTAACCATAGGGTAAAGAGCACCACCTAGTCCCAGTTTTTTTGCGTTCTCTATTGCTTTTGGAAGCTGCTTATATCTGTACAAAAGCAAATTTCTTGCTGTCTTTTCCTCTTTAGTACTCAAATAAAATGGGAGGCAGTAAGCTTCCGTATCCCAGTAGGTGCTTCCTCCGTATTTTTCACCGGTAAAACCCTTAGGACCTATATTAAGCTCCGGGTCATCTCCTGTATATGTCTGATTAAGATTAAATATATTAAATCTTATTCCCTGCTGGGAAGCTATATCTCCTTTTATTTCAATATCACTGTCCTGCCATATTTTATCCCACTCCAGGCTGCTTTCATGAAGCAAAGTGCAGAAGCCCTTATATTTAGCCTCTTGCAGTATTTTATCTAATTCCTTTTTCAAATCTTTATCTTTGAAATATCTATTAGAAGACAGCACTGCATATTTTATTATGGTAAAATTACTGCCTTTAGGGCAGACTTTTGAAACTGAGTTTCCTGCAAACTTTTCTTTTTTAATTATACCCGGTTCTAAACTTATTTTTTCAGAATCTAAGAATAGATCATAGGAATAAGAAGCTGAAACCACAAAGCCCAGTTTTTTGGTTTTTAAAGTTATATTTCCATATTCCTTAGCTGCTTCAACATGAAGAACTCTCCAGAAATATTCATCATAGTTTGAGTCCTGATTATAAACATCTGCATCTAAATACGGGACAAATTCTATACTTGTATCTTTGTCAAGAGGAGTAACAGAATAGGAAATTGAGGCTAGTTCCTTAGTCTTCATGCTGAGAAATCTTTTTATATTAAACTGAGCTCTGCCTCCATCACTGCAGGTTACAATAAAGGATCTTTTAAGCCAGCCTTCCTTCATATTAAGTACTCTTCTGAAGGAAGATACGTCAGCGTTATTTAAATCGATTAGCTGATCATTTAATTTAACCTTTATTCCGATAAAATTAATGCTGTTTAATACCTTGGCAAAATATTCAGGATAACCATTTTTCCACCAGCCAACTCTTGTTTTGTCCGGATAATAAACTCCTGCTGCATATGTTCCTCTAAGGCTGTCACCGGAATAATCCTCTTCGAAATTACCTCTTATTCCCATATGGCCGTTTCCAAGGCTCATAATGCTTTCAAAAAGCCTTACTCTGTTCTTATTAAAGCCTTCTTCGATTATATTCCATTCATGATGCTTAACTAATTTAACCATAATACACCCCACTTAATGTGCAACCGTTTGCATAAAATATTTTAAAAATAATTCCATAAATTAATATGAAATTCAAAAATACCATATTTAATTATATGAATATAATAACATTTGGTGCTATAATAAACAATATATTTTTGAATATTTTGAGGTAATTATGGAACTGATAAACAGAATTGATTATGGTGTATTTAATTTTATTAATAATTATATAAGAAGTAACTTATTGGATTTTTTTATGATAAAAATAAGCAGTCTGGGAAATAGCGGGTTTATATGGATTTGCTTTGCAGCAGCATTTCTTATAAATAAAAAGTATAGGAAAACAGGATGCATTTTATCTATAGGTCTCCTTACTTATTTAATATTTGGAGAGCTGCTTTTAAAAAATCTTGTAGCAAGAAGCAGACCTGATTTTTCAATAGCTTTAAATGTAAAAATACCCAAAAGTTATTCTTTTCCCTCAGGACATACCACCTCATCGGTTTTAAGCTGCCTTATAATTTCAAAATACATAAAGAAATTAAGATTTATAGTTATCCCTCTGGGAATATTAATTTCTATATCCAGATTTTACATAGGGGTGCACTATTTTTCAGATGTGGCAGGGGGAGTTATACTAGGGTTAATTATATATTACATTACAGTATATATCGGACATAAATTTGGTTTGGATCAATGATTCAGACCATTTATTTTTTATATCTTCACTTTTTTCTGGAAGTTTGAAAAATATAATTAGTATGAATAAAAAGGATTAAAAAAACAAAAACTTATTCATAAACGAATCTCAATATATTCCGACATATTTTTTAGAATATTATTGTTCGTTACGTTACAAATAATAATATGTAATTAACCCTAAAGATATTATATAATACGAATAATAATCTAAAAATTGAGTCCCAATATATTGACTGTAAAAATATTTGATGTTACTATTAAAGTGGAATTTGTATCAGGAGGTTTATTATATGAAAGTTGCAATAATATTTGGAAGTAAGTCGGATATTGACATAATGAAGGGAGCAAAAAAAGCTCTTGATGAATTTAATATTGAATCTGTTGCTTTCATTCTATCGGCTCATAGAGTCCCTGAAAAACTCAGAGAGGTTGTAAATGGCTTTGAAGAAAATGGAACAGAGGTAATAATAGCAGGAGCAGGCTTAGCTGCACATCTGCCGGGAGTTATAGCTTCCTTTACAACTATTCCGGTAATTGGAGTACCAATCAAAGCTGAAATTTTAGGGCTTGATTCACTTTTTTCAATAGTTCAGATGCCAAAAGCTATTCCGGTAGCTACAGTAGGCATAAACAACAGTTACAATGCGGGAATTTTATCAGCTGAAATTTTATCAATAAAGTACCCGGAGCTTAAAGAAAAATTAAAAACTTATAGAAAAAATATGAAGGAAAATTTCCTGAAGGATAACGAAGGAGTGGAATTATAATGGAAAAGAAAGAATTAATGTATGAAGGGAAAGCAAAAAAGGTATATGCCACAGATGATAAAGACCAGGTTATTATATACTACAAGGATGATGCAACAGCTTTTAACGGAGTAAAAAAAGGACAGATAGAAAACAAAGGGATATTGAACAACAGCATAACATCAGCTCTGTTTAAACTTCTTGAAGATAACGGAATAAAGACTCATTTTGTAGAGAAAATAAATGACAGGGAGCAGATCTGCAGGAAAGTTCAGATAGTTCCTGTTGAAGTAATCGTTAGAAATGTTGCAGCAGGCTCCATGGCTAAAAGGCTTGGTTTAGAAGAAGGATATAAGCTAAAAACAACAGTTTATGAGCTTTGCCTTAAAGATGATGCATTAAATGATCCTCTTATAAATGATTACCATGCAGTAGCAATTGGTGCCGCAACTTTTGAAGAGCTGGATAAGATTTATGCTCTTACAAAAAAAATAAATGAAGTTCTTAAGGAATTTTTCTTAAAACTGGGTATTAACCTTATAGACTTTAAGATAGAGTTTGGAAGATATAATGGAGATATAATTCTGGCAGATGAAATCTCACCGGATACCTGCAGATTCTGGGACAGCAAGACAAATGAAAAGCTGGATAAGGACAGATTCAGAAGAGATTTAGGAAACGTACAGGATGCATATATTGAGATACTAAAAAGAATTACTGAGTAAGGAGAAAAATATGTTTATAAGTGATGATAAATTCAGAGAGGAATGTGGAGTTTTTGGAGTCTTTTCTACTGAAACCGAGGCAGCTGTCAAGGTTTACTATGGATTATATGCCCTTCAGCACAGGGGACAGGAAAGTGCAGGAATTGTAACATCAGATGGGGAAAATCTTTTTATTTATAAGGATATGGGCTTAGTTTCAGAAGTTTTCAATGAGGATAAATTAAAAAAGCTTCCAGGAAAGCTGGCAATAGGTCATGTCAGATATTCTACAATGGGGGCCAGCAACATAGAAAATGCACAGCCTATACTTGGAAAATCAAAACTTGGTTCAATTGCCATAGCTCATAACGGTAATCTGGTTAATGCTGATGTTATAAGAGAGCTATTAGAAGATACGGGCTGCGTGTTTCAAACCTCCATTGACTCTGAGGTTATACTGAATCTTATAGCAAGAGGAGCTAAAAAAGGTGTAGAAAAAGCAGTGGTTGATGCTATATCTGCAGTTAAGGGTTCTTATGGAATTGTACTTATTACAGAAGATAAATTAATAGCAGTGAGAGATCCAAATGGCATGAGGCCTTTATGCATTGGCAAAACTGAAGACTCATATATAGTATCTTCAGAAAGCTGCGGAATAGATGCTGTGGGCGGAGAATTCATAAGAGATGTGGAGCCGGGAGAAATAGTCATAATAGATAAGGATGGAATCAGGTCAATAATCTTTGCTGAAAAAACAAGAAAAACCACCTGTTCCTTTGAGTATGTATATTTTGCCAGACCGGATTCTGTAATTGATGGAATAAATGTATATGAAGCAAGAGTAAGAGCTGGAGAAATATTATATAAGGAAGCACCGGCAGAGGCAGACATCGTTATTGGGGTTCCTGATTCCGGAATTCCTGCAGCCATGGGTTATGCTAAGGCCTCAGGAATTCCTTATGGAATAGGTCTTATCAAAAACAGATATGTGGGAAGAACATTTATTTCACCTTCTCAGGAAATAAGAGAAAGAGCAGTTTCAGTTAAATTAAATGCACTGAAGGTAAATGTGGAAAACAAAAGAGTTGTATTAATTGATGATTCTATTGTCAGAGGAACCACCAGCAAAAGGTTGGTTGATATACTAAGAAGAGCCGGGGCTAGTGAGGTTCATTTCAGATCCTCTTCCCCAATAGTTAAGTATCCCTGCTATTTTGGAATAGATACACCTTATAGAAAGGATCTTATAGGTTCTCAGAAAAGTACAGATGAAATAAGGGATGTAATAGGAGCAGATTCCCTAGGATATTTAAGCAGGGAAGGCTTAAGAGATGCTCTTGACAGTGAAAGAAGCTTTTGCATAGGCTGTTTCAATGGAATATACCCTCTTTCAGCACCAATGGAGCAGGGAAAAGAGCTTTTAGAAAGGTAGGATGAAATGGTAAATTATAAAGATGCGGGAGTAAACATAGAAGAAGGTTACAATACAGTTGCTAAAATTAAAGGGTATGCTAAGGCTACCTATAATAATGATGTATTAAATTCATTAGGAAGCTTTGCCGGAATGTATCAGCTGGGAAACTACAAAAACCCAATTTTAGTATCAGGAACAGATGGAGTAGGAACTAAGCTTGATATTGCCTTTAAAATGAAAAAATATGATACAGTTGGAATTGATGCAGTTGCAATGTGCGTTAATGATGTTTTATGCCACGGAGCAAAGCCTCTGTTTTTCCTGGACTATTTAGCCTGCGGAAAACTAGAATCAGATGTAGCATCCCAGATTGTTAAGGGAGTTGCAGATGGATGCCTTATGTCAGGCTCTGCGCTGATTGGCGGAGAAACTGCAGAAATGCCGGGCTTTTATAAAGATGGTGATTATGACATAGCCGGATTTTCAGTAGGAATAGTAGAAAAAGATGAGATAATAAATGGAGACAAAATAAGTGAAGGTGATGCTTTAATAGGAATTACCTCCAGCGGAGTTCACTCAAATGGATTTTCCTTAGTGAGAAAGCTGATAACAGATTATAATGAAATTTTTAACGGCAGAAAAATTGGAGAAGTCCTTTTAACTCCAACAAAGATATATGTAAAACCGGTACTGGAATTAATGAAAAAATTTGAAATTAAAGGAATGGCTCATATAACAGGCGGCGGATTTATTGAAAATATTCCAAGGATGTTCAGAGAAAACTTTACAGCAGTTATAGATAAAAACAGCTATCCTATCCCTGAAATATTCAAGCATCTTATGAGTCTTGGAGTTTCAGAAAATGATATGTACAATACCTTTAACATGGGAATTGGGTTTGTACTTTGCGTATCTCCTGAGGATGCAGACGATGTAATTTTAAGCCTTAAAGAATTAGGAGAGGAAGCCTTCCGGATTGGTTTTATTAAAGCTGGAGGTGAGGGAGTTTGCTTAAAATAGCAGTTTTAATATCAGGAGGGGGAAGCAACCTTCAGTCAATCATTAACAATATTAAAAAGGGATATATGGAATGCAGTATTGAATATGTTATATCTGACAGAGAAGGAGCTTATGGAATAGAAAGGGCTAAGAGAGCAGGGATAACAGCAATTGTATTTGATAAAAAAACATTTGGGAATATTTCTGATAATATCTATCAGATTATATCCGGAAGAGTTGATTACATAGTCTTAGCAGGATTTTTATCAATATTGAAAGGGGATTTAATAAGGGAATTTAAAAACAGGATAATAAATATCCATCCCTCATTAATCCCTTCTTTCTGCGGTGCTGGGATGTATGGAATAAATGTTCATAAAAAAGCTCTTGAATATGGAGTAAAAGTTTCAGGCTGCACTGTCCATTTTGTTGATGACGGAACTGATACAGGCCCTATCATTCTTCAAAAAGCTGTACAGGTTTTAGATGGTGATACTCCGGAATCACTTCAGAGCAGAGTCTTAGAGCAGGAGCATACTGCACTTAGTGAAGCAATAAAATTAATAGCTGAAAACAGGATAAAAATAGATGGAAGAAAAGTTTGCATCTTGAAATAGGAGGTATTGATATGATAAAAAGAGCTTTAATCAGTGTATTTGACAAGAAAGGCGTCTTAGATTTAGCTAAATTTTTAAAGGAAAAGGGCGTTGAGATTATATCAACAGGGGGGACCTATAAGCACCTAAAGGAAAACGGAATCGATGTAGTTGAAATATCTGAAGTTACAGGATTCCCTGAGATGTTAGATGGAAGGGTTAAGACACTTCACCCAAAGATTCACGGAGGCCTTCTTGCAATCAGAGATAATAAGGATCACATGGCTACAATTGCGAAAAACGGTATTAAGCCTATAGATATGGTAGTTGTAAATTTATATCCTTTCTTTCAAAAGGTTAAGGAAGACTTATCATTTGAAGAGAAGATTGAATTTATCGATATTGGAGGACCTACAATGCTAAGGTCAGCTGC
>Ga0172378_10005273_pt1 | contig 12078 bp, 12 predicted proteins | sample GrowelOW332metaG_FD_119755 | JGI IMG/M metagenome (GOLD analysis project Ga0172378, IMG submission 119755) | Groundwater microbial communities from an aquifer near a municipal landfill in Southern Ontario, Canada - Pumphouse #3_1 metaG | ecosystem: Environmental > Aquatic > Deep subsurface >...
TCTACATTTTGCGAAGTTATTTTCCCAGGATAGAGTCCTTCAGCTACATTGCTATCTTTGGTGCTGATGCTTACAAAATAAGTCCTGTCGATGAGTCCATACTTAAAAGTCTCTATACAAGCGATTTCCTCGGGAGTATTAATCTGCAAATCTCTGAATTTTTTTGCAAATAGAAAAGCTCTTTTTGCTTTGCTTGGTCGCCAAAAAGTATAGGCTAACTTCTGAATGATGTTAGGACGCTTAAACGATTTGACAACTAAAGAAATGCCATCTATCTCATATCGTTTTACTTGATTTCGTTTCCAATAAAGACGTTCTCCTGTCGTTTTATCGTAAAAAATATCAGGAACTTTATCGATAAAAGAACGTAACGATATATATTTGGGATTGATAAGTAGCTTCATAATGCAGACGGTATGTGGAGATATTATTTTATGCAATGTTCTACTTTCTGAATAACAGTCTCTGGAAGAATCTGATTCATACACGCAAAATCTTTGCGATAACATTTCTTATTTCCGTATACGGAACAAGGGCGGCAAGGCAACTCTACTTGGATTATATTTACTGGAAGTTGTTTCCAGCCAAGAAATCCTGCATAAGGATGTGTCTGTCCCCAAATAGAAATTACTTGAGTATTTACTAGTGATGCTAAGTGCATATTAGCCGAATCCATAGACAACATCACATCAAGATGACTCATTAAATTTAGCTCTTTTGCTAAATCTAATCGTCCTGCCATAATCTCTAAGGTTGGATATTTTGATTTCCAATCTGCAAAGATGGCTTCTTCTTTGATGCCACCACCAAATAGAAAAACTTTTACACCGATTGCTTTGGAGAAGTGAGCTATCACTATTTCCATTTTGTCAATGGGGTATATTTTCCCATTGTGCTTAGCAAACGGCGCTATCCCTATCCATTTAGCTCCTGCCTCTTTAATACCTGTGATTTGTTTGATTTTCTCTATGTCTCCTGTGCCTTCATCGTAAATACTCGTGAAGTTGAGCATTAGAGGAAATCCTAACTCTTCAAATACGTCTGCATAGCGCTTGAACGAATCTTTTTGACGTTCTACTATCTTATTTTTTTTACGAGTAAGTTTGTATTTTCCTACTCGTCCTTTGTCTATTTGAACTACAGGGATGCCCATCCATCTGAAACGTGCAGAAACGACATCTGAGCGAAGTGTTTTATGCAAATCAGCTACATAGTCAAATTGCATGGCACGTAATTGCTTGAATAACTTGTTGATACCAAGTATCGAATGATGTATGCCCTTAACATCTGCTCCTACAAATGTGACATTTTCTGGTAATCTGCTAAATAAAGGAGCCATTTGTTTGTGGCTGAGCATCACTATCTCATGTTGCGGATATTGTGTAGCTAATGCGTGGACAACAGGAACTGTCATCGCTACATCGCCTAAGGCAGTAAGTCGAATTACAAGTATTCTAGACATTATTTATTATTTCGTTCGAAGTCAATTATTTTTGACCGTAAAGTACAGGATTTAAGTTTGGATCATTGTACATCTTCATCTGTTTGTAGACTTTCATGTACTTTTCCCCATTCTCAATGTCACTCAATAATTGATCAATGGCAGTGGATAAGTCAACTCGTTGTTCTAATAGAATTGCTAGTTTCTTTGCACATTGTTTGTGGTGTTCAGGAGCAGTATCTTTGCGATCTACTTCTTGTTGCATATGATATATTTTAAGCACTAAGATAGACAGACGATCAATAGCCCATGCTGGACTTTCTGTATTGATAAGTGCACCTTCTTGCTTCTCCACTTCTTTGTAAAGATCTAAAAAATAACTATCTATTAGCTCTACTAAATCAGTGCGGTCTTGATTTGATTTATCAATGCGACGTTTCAATGCCAATGCACCTACTGGGTCGATATTTGGGTCACGAATAATATCTTCGAAATGCCATTGTACGGCATCAATCCAATTTTTTAAATATAAATAATATTCGATTGTTTTTACTTCGAACGGATTCTTTATCTTAGCATCTACACTATCGGTAATGTGATAATTTGCAGTTGCAAGGTTGAATATTTCATTGCTTTTTTGACTGAAGGTTTTCATATCAATAGTTTTTTAGTGTGTTATTAGCTTGGCAAAACTATATATTATAAGTGTAACTGCCAAGCAATGGCTTGATTATCTACACCTTTAGCCTGTTTTGTGTTGTGCTTCTCGATGATTATAAGTAGTTTTGTACACATAAGACATTGTTCTTGATTTTCAATCACAGTAATATTAATTTAGAATCATTATGGCAAAAATAGCTCTTATTACAGGTGTCACTGGACAAGATGGCTCTTTCTTAGCTGAATTTCTAATCGATAAAGGTTACGAAGTACATGGGATTATCCGTCGTTCTTCTTCATTCAATACAGGGCGTATCGAACATCTATATCTAGATGAATGGGTACGTGATATGAAGAAAAGTAGACCTCTTAATTTGCATTATGGGGACATGACTGATTCCTCTTCTCTAGTTCGTATTTTACAGCTGGTACAACCAGATGAAATTTATAATCTAGCAGCTCAAAGTCATGTGAAAGTTTCGTTTGACGTTCCTGAATATACTGCAGATACAGATGCTTTAGGTACACTTAGACTTCTGGAGGCTGTACGTATATTGGGTTTGGAAAAGAAAACTCGTCTTTATCAAGCTTCTACCTCTGAACTTTTTGGGAAAGTGCAAGAAATACCACAAAGTGAGACGACTCCTTTTTACCCCCGTTCCCCTTATGCAGTGGCTAAACAATATGGCTTCTGGATTATTAAAAATTACAGAGAATCTTATGGTATGTTTGCCGTAAATGGAATTTTATTTAATCACGAAAGCGAACGCAGAGGTGAGACATTTGTGACTCGTAAGATTACGATGGCTGCAGCGCGAATCAGTGAGGGATTGCAGGATAAACTCTATCTTGGCAATTTGGATGCTAAACGTGATTGGGGCTATGCAAAGGATTATGTTGAATGTATGTGGCTGATGCTTCAACATGAGAAGCCTGAAGATTTCGTTATTGCTACTGGTGAGATGCATACGGTTCGTGAATTCTGTACGCTTGCTTTCCATGAAGTGGGCATCGAATTGAAGTGGGAGAATTGTGGGGTAAATGAACGAGGTATTGATTTGAAAAATGGACATGTATTAGTTGAAGTGGATCCTAAATATTTCAGACCTGCTGATGTAGAGCAATTGCTTGGTGATCCAAGTAAAGCTAAGAATGTGTTGGGATGGAATCCTCGAAAAACATCTTTTACAGAATTGGTAAAAATAATGGCAAACTATGATATGGAACAAGTGAAATTGCTTCAGAAATAGTTTGTTGATAGATAATAGGACAAATGAAAAAGAATAGTAAGATTTATGTGGCAGGTCACAGAGGATTGGTTGGTTCTGCTATATGGAAGTCATTGCAAAAAAAAGGGTATCGTAATCTCGTTGGTCGTACTCATGCTCAACTTGATCTTTTAGATGGGCTTGCCGTAAAAAATTTCTTTGAAGAAGAAAAGCCTGAATATGTTTTCCTCGCTGCTGCTTTTGTGGGAGGAATCATGGCTAATAGTCTTTTCCGTGCAGATTTTATTTATAAGAATCTACAGATACAACAGAATATAATTGGTGAAGCGTATCGTACGAAAGTAAAGAAATTATTATTCTTGGGAAGTACTTGTATCTATCCTAAGGATGCGCATCAACCGATGAAAGAAGATGCTCTGTTGACTGATCCGCTAGAATTTACTAATGAACCTTATGCTCTGGCAAAAATTGCTGGACTCAAGATGTGTGAGAGTTTCAATATGCAATATGGAACGAATTATATAGCTGTGATGCCTACTAACTTATATGGCCCTAATGATAATTTTCATTTGGAAAATGGGCACGTACTTCCTGCTATGATTCGTAAAATTTATCTTTCAAAGTGTTTGATGGAAGCGAATTGGGTTGCACTGATACACGATTTGAAGTTGCGCCCTATTGCTTCATTAGATTTGATGACGGTGCAAGAATCTAAAGAGGCAGTTACGGCTGATGTTCAACAAAAAATAAGGAAAGCTCTGGCTCTCTTCGGTATAGATGATTCACAACTGAAACTTTGGGGTAGTGGTAAACCTTTACGTGAATTTCTTTGGAGTGAAGAAATGGCTGATGCCTGTGTATTCGTAATGGAAAATGTACAGTTTTCGGACTTGAACGGATTATCTGATGAATTGCAAGGCTTAACAACTTCTCAAATGATTGAACAAGGGGTCCAAATACCTGATGTACGTAATTGTCATATCAATGTGGGTACAGGAAAAGAAATTACTATTGCTGATTTAGCAGAGTGTGTGAAAAAAACGGTTGGTTACAAAGGAACTATATTGTGGGATAGTAGTAAGCCTGATGGTACAATGCGAAAATTGATTGATGTATCTAAACTGAATAAATTAGGTTGGCATCATAAGATAGAGATTGAGGAGGGGGTACGCAAATTGTATGATTGGTATCTTTATGCCCTTGATGAGAATAAATTGGAACGTTAATGTAATGGTTAGGAGAACAGAATGAAAATAATCGTTGATGATTGCATTCCTTATATAAAAGGACAGATTGAGAAAATAGCTGACGAAGTGATTTATTGCCCAGGATCTGAGTTTTCAAGCGTAGAAGTTCAGGATGCAGATGCATTGGTCATTCGGACTCGAACTGTTTGTAATAAGTCGCTTCTTGAAGGAAGTAAAGTCCGATTCATTGCGACTGCAACGATTGGTATGGATCATATCGATTTAGACTACTGTAATAGTGCTGGTATCACTGTCGCTAATGCTGCAGGATGCAATGTCCAATCAGTAGTTCAGTATATCCGCAGTTGTCTTTACTTATTGAAATTAATCAAAGGAGTCGATTTCAAAGGTCAAACTTTTGGGGTCATTGGTGTGGGGCATGTAGGTCGTGAAGTTGCTCGTCTAGCTGAAGAGGAATTTGGTTTTCGTGTACTTCTCAATGACCCACCTCGTGCTGCAAAGGAGGGTACTGATGGCTTTGTGTCTTTAGAAACCTTATTGGCGGAAAGTGATGTTATTTCTTGTCATACGTTGCTTACTAGAACTGGGCAATGGCCTAGCTTTCATTTGTTAGATAGTCATCGATTTGCTGAGATGGGTAAGAAGCCTATTCTAATTAATAGTTCACGAGGGGAAGTTATCGAAACTGCTGCAATTAAAAAGGCTATAGATAATGATATCCTTTCTCATGTGCTTTTGGATGTTTGGGAAAATGAACCAAATATAGACCAAATGCTGATGAACAAATGTTTCTTAGCTACTCCTCATATTGCTGGATATAGTGCTGACGGAAAAGTAAATGGCACGACGATGAGTTTGAATTCTTTAATTTCATTTTTCAAGATTGATATGAAAAATGTCAAATGGGATATTCAGATTCCTACACCTGAGAGCCCAATTATCTATGCTTCAGGTGAAATGGATGCTGCTTTGCAGTATTATAATCCTTTTAGAGATCATATTGCTTTGACTGAAAATCCGTCTTCGTTTGAGTTATTACGTGGAAATTACCCACTTCGTCGAGAGCAAATAGGTTATAAAACATATTATTACAAGGTGTAATTGTGAATTTTTTGCCATGCTATTGCACAAAAAGTAGAGCATAGTGCAGTAATAGAGCAAAAAAAGGTCAATTTGTTTGCTAGAGTTAAATAAACTCTCTTTATTTGCATCGCAAAATTGCAATAATAGAACAATAATTATTCATTTTAATAAAAAAAGTATGTCTGAACAAGCGAAAAAAGTTGTAGAACTCATTGTCGAAAAATTAAGTGTATCTGAATCTGAGGTAACAATGGAAGCTAATTTCACAAATGATTTAGGTGCAGATTCATTAGACACTGTAGAGCTTATCATGGAATTGGAAAAAGAATTTAATATCACTATTCCAGATGATGACGCTGAGAAAATTGTAACTGTGCAAAATGCAGTAGATTACATCGAGCAATACGCTAAATAATTTCCAACCGAATAGGTATATATGGAGTTAAAAAGAGTTGTAGTAACAGGTTTAGGGGCAATCACACCAATTGGTAATACAGTCGAAGAATATTGGACTAATTTACAAGCTGGTAAGAGTGGTTGTGGACCTATTACTCATTTTGATGCATCAAAGTTTAAAACCCAAATTGCATGCGAAGTAAAGGGTTTCGACCCAACTGAACATATTGATCGTAAAGACGTCCGTAAGATGGATCTTTACGCACAATATGCGATGACGGTAGCTACTGAAGCTATAGACGATGCAAACTTTGATTTTGAAAATGAAGACCATAATCGTTTTGGTGTCATTTTTGGTTCTGGAATTGGTGGAATATCAACTTTCGAAAAAGAAATCGCAGACTACTATTGTAGATTTCAAGAGACTGGACCTAAGTTTAGTCCTTTCTTTATTCCTAAAATGATTTCTGATATTGCTGCAGGTCAAATTGCTATAAAGTATGGTTTTCACGGACCTAACTATGCAACTGTTTCTGCATGTGCAACGTCTACTAATGCACTTTCTGATGCGTATAACCTTATTCGTTTGAATAAGGCAAGTGTTATTGTTACCGGTGGGGCTGAAGCTGCAATTACTCCAGGTGGAGTAGGTGGTTTCTCTTCTATGAGGGCTATTTCTCAACGCAACGAAGATCCTTTAACAGCATCTCGACCATTTAGCGCATCGCGTGATGGATTCGTAATTGGGGATGGAGCTGGTTCTTTAGTTCTTGAGGAATTAGAACATGCATTAGCTCGCGGAGCAAAAATCTACGCTGAAGTAGCTGGAACAGGTATGTCTGCTGATGCTTATCATTTGACTGCAACGCATCCTGATGGATTAGGTGCTATCCTGGTGATGAAAAATGCATTGGAAGATGCAGAAATGGAACCAGAAGATATTGATTATATCAATGTTCATGGTACTTCTACTCCTGTTGGTGATATCTCTGAATCTAAAGCAATTGTTGATGTTTTTGGTGATTATGCTTACAAGTTGAACATATCTAGTACCAAATCGATGACTGGTCACCTTTTGGGTGCTGCTGGAGCGGTTGAGGCTATTGCTTCAATCTTAGCGATGAGAGATGGTGTGGTACCTCCAACTATCAATCATGCAGAGGGCGATGATGATGAAAATATTGATAATAATCTTAATTTCACTTTCAATAAAGCTCAGAAAAGAGAAATTCGTGCTGTACTTTCTAATACCTTTGGTTTTGGAGGACACAATGCTTGTGTTATCTTCAAAAAGTATAAGAAATAAGCGCTACATATGAAAATATTAGACGAGATAAGACTTCTGTTCAAAACGAATAGGGAGTCTTATCGTCGTTTTTATACTATCTTGGGGTTTCTTCCTCATGATATAGAACTCTATCAATTAGCTTTACAACACAAGTCTATTCGGAAAAAAGATGATGAAGACAATGTGGCTAATAATGAAAGAATGGAGTTCCTTGGTGATGCAGTAATTGACACTGTGGTTGCTGCTGTTCTTTATGATTATTTTCCAAATGAACGTGAAGGTTCTCTTACTAGTACGCGTTCTAAAATAGTACAACGTGAAACATTAGACAAATTAGCTGTGTCTTTGGGTCTTGATAAACTACTCGTTTATCGTTGTTCTCGAAAAGATAAATTCTCACATATCAATGGAAATGCTCTTGAAGCCTTTGTCGGAGCTATTTATCTAGATAAAGGATTTAAGTATTGCGATTTCTTTATACGGCAACATATGATTGCTCCGTTTATCAATCTTGATGAAATGGCTTCTCGAGTAGTTAATTTTAAATCCAAACTTATCGAATGGGCACAACGTCGTCAAATGGAATTATCTTTTGAATTGATTGAACAAAAAATGGACAAAAAAGGAGGTAGTCTTTTCGGCTCTTCTGTTCAAGTAGAAGGTATATCTGTTGCTAATGGTGTAGGACATTCTAAGAAAGAATCCCAACAAAGAGCTGCTCAAGATGCTCTCAATCAAATAAAAGGAAATGCTGAACTTCTTCAGCGTTTTGTTGATAACCGAAATGTTAGGCTGGAAAATTCCATTTAATCCATTTGTTTATCTACCTATTAAGTATTTTTCAGCTATATTTGTCAAAAACAAAAGGACTATGTTTGAAGGTAAATTAAATACGACAAAAGTTATACGCTATATTTTTCTCCCTAGACTCAACGAGATTGATCGTTATGCAACAGATGCTGAAGAAATTCAGCGCAATGTGTTGCAAGGTCTGTTGAAAAATGCGATGGATTCAGAGTGGGGAAAGAAATATAAATATAAGCATATTGGGAGTTACTCAATCTATGCGAAGCGTGTCCCTATTCAGACTTATGATGATATAAAACCCTGGGTACAACGGATGATGAAAGGAGAGCAAAATATTCTCTGGGGAAATGAAATCAATTGTTTCGCAAAATCATCCGGTACGACTTCTGATAAAAGTAAATTTATTCCAGTCAGTAAAGATGCTCTTGAAGATACTCATTATCGTGGTGGAAAAGATGCTGTAGCTATGTATCTTAGAAATAATCCAGAGAGTGATTTTTTTGGCGGAAAAGGGGTAATACTTGGTGGAAGCCACGTAGCCTATGAAGCCAACGAAGAGGCTTTAGTTGGTGATTTATCTGCCATTTTATTGGAAAAAATCAGTCCTTTAGTGAATTATCTTCGTTGTCCTAGCAAAGAGATAGCTTTGATGTCTGAATGGGAATCTAAAATAGAAGCTATAGCTACCTCAACCATGGATGTAAATGTCTCTAGTTTATCCGGTGTGCCATCGTGGATGCTGGTGCTGGTTAAAGATATTATGAGACGAAAAGGTACTGATAATCTAGCTGAAGTTTGGCCAAATCTTGAAGTTTTCTTTCATGGTGGAGTCTCATTTTCTCCTTATAGAGAACAATATGAACACATTATACGTAGTGATAAGATGCACTATGTCGAAACTTACAACGCTAGTGAAGGTTACTTTGCAACCCAAAATGATTTCCTAGATCCTGCTATGTTACTTATGATTGATTATGGTATCTTTTATGAATTCATACCAATGGATCAGTTTGATGCAAAGCACAAGGTAGCTATTCCTTTGTGGGATGTTGAGGTTGGTAAGAATTATGCCGTTGTTATCTCTACTTCATCTGGCTTATGGAGATATATGATAGGAGATACTGTAAGATTTACTTCAAAAGATCCTTATAAAATTGTCATTACTGGTCGAACCAAACATTTTATTAATGCTTTTGGAGAAGAATTGATTATAGATAATGCCGAGAAAGGATTACTACAAGCTTGTGCTGCTACTGGAGCTCAAATAAATGAATATTCTGCTGCTCCAGTTTTTATGGATGATAATGCTAAATGTAGGCATCAATGGATTATAGAATTTTCTAAGGATCCTGATTCCTTTGAGAAATTCAGAGATATTCTTGATGGTACTCTTAAGGAAGTTAATTCTGATTATGAAGCAAAAAGGTATCGAGATATATCGTTACAAAAATTAGAATTGATTGTTGCTCGTGAAGGACTATTTCATGATTGGCTTGACCTGAAAGGTAAATTAGGGGGTCAGCATAAAGTACCTCGTCTATCAAACACACGAGAATATATCGAAGAATTATTAGAATTAAACAAATAAAATTATTGAGATTTATGCCTAGACGTCTTCTAGCGAATAATAAAATCATTCTGATATTGCTTTTGTTCCCTTTATTGTGGAGTAGTTGTGACGAAAATAAGCCTATTATTAATGTGTCTTGTGATGAAAATAATTTGGGTAATAGTTTGCTCCGTTGGGAGATAATGCCCGAAATCGAAGGAACTGTAAAAATCTATGCTTCTAATGATCCTCAATCTTTTGATTTAAACTCCTTAATAGCTGAAGTCCCAATAGATCGAAATTTTAAGACAATAATAAGGCATAGTCCTGATTTTAGAAACTACTATCAATTAGTCTTTGATGAACACTATAAAGTTAAAGTAGCATCTCGTTCGGTGAAGATAGATGGTATTCAGAACTTTAGAGATTTAGGAGGATACCACACTAAGTCCAATAAAAGTGTGCGTTGGGGACTCTTATTTCGTTCCGCTGCTATCAACGAATTAGCTCCTTATGAACTCGATTACCTTAAGAACATTGGGCTCAAGAGTATTATTGATTTAAGGATTCCTGAAGAAGGTAATGTCTCTCAAGAAACAGCAACTGAGTTCACTGTTTATCACATTCCAATAAGAGTCGGTAATAAATATACATGTGTCAAAGCACTCAAGGCGTCAGGAGTGTCTGCTAGTAAGGTCAAGAAGGAAGTCTTATTGATGAATAATGATTTGGTGCTTCATCAAACGTTAGAATACCGTCAACTGATGCATAAACTTCTAGATAAATCAAATTATCCGCTAGTTATATCTTCTTTTTCTGGAAAAGGAAGATGCGGTTTTGCTTCGGCGCTTATCTTGAAAATTCTAGAGGTACATCAAGATGTAATTCTAGATGATTATCTTCTTAGCAATGTGTATTTTGATATTCCTTCAGTGTCGAATTATGCGTACAATCTATCCATCGAGAATCAACGTGCAATAACCTATCTTTTTTCTGCACGAGAAGAGTATCTAGATGCTTGCTTTAAAGAAATTATTCAAACCTATGGTACGTTTAATGACTATGTTGAAAATGGGTTACAACTCACTAAAACTGATGTAGCAAAATTTAGAGATATTCTTCTTGAATGATTCAACTTTTATGGATGATTTTATTGTCCTTTTATAAATAAACAATTGCATTGACTATTTAGAACATCTCCTGATGTGTCATAGTAGTCAATGCAATTGTTTTTTTGTAAAGAGAGTATTTCCAGATTTTTTGCCTAATCTAATATTTCTGGTTTTTGAGTTGAATCACTATCCAATGTTTCAGGAGTCACAGCAACATCCTCAGTATTTATGATGTCTTCATCAAGTATTAATACTTTATAGAAATAGGCTTGTAATGATAGAGATAGGGGTACCAAGAATAACATTAGAATAAATGTAATAAAAGATTTTGCATCGAACATGAAGGACAAGATCCATGTAATGATTCCTAAGGCAATATAGAATGCTATAACTAAGACGATATTAGCAAAAAACATCGCCCATTTTTGACCATTAGTTGCTTCACAACTCTTTTTTATAGCTTGGATAGGATCTAAGTTTTTATCAAGAAGAAGAAGAACAGCTAACGACATACTTATCGATATTACTATACCAGGTATAATCATAAAGATAAATCCAATGAAGATAGCTAGATTTACAAGACCTAGTACAATAAAGAATAGTCCCATATTTTCGAAATATTTTTTCTCGAAAATAAATAAAGGGCTGATTGTTTTTCCTTTACTCAATTCTAAAGGAATGTTGTACATAGCAATAGTTGTCCCTACGTTGAGATAAGGTATCCAAATGGTGATAAGCCACAAGAATGTTGCAATTATCAAAGGTAAAACATTAGCAAAAGCGGTGCTTACAGAAAATCTAAGAGCTTCGACAAAATCAATCTTGTTTTTCATAATTTTTGGAATTTAATATTTATATTCAAAACACTTTATGTATCAAAACATATTCCGTATAAAAATATAATAATATAAAGAATTATACAACTTATTATAGTAAAAATAATAAAAGTATATTCTTTTCATTAAATTTGTGATTAGAATGTTGTGAAAAATAGAGTTATGAAAATAAAAGAAAAAGTAAGGTATATTATAGTACTTATGGTTTTTGCAATTAGTCCTTGTTCTATTTTTGGACGGATTCAAGGAGAGCCAGTTCCTCAGAGTCCTCAGGAAGTCTATTCACTACCCTAAGTTCCTGATCATCTTCAGACTGTACAAGGTCGTGCTGAATATGTGCTTTCTCATTATTGGGATGGCTATAATTTTTCTCCAATAAGTGTGCAACAATTTCAATCTGTATCTGAACAATGCTTGGTCAATTATCTAGATTTACTTTCTCATTTTCCTGATTTGGAAAAGGAAAGCA
>Ga0172378_10005275_pt1 | contig 12076 bp, 16 predicted proteins | sample GrowelOW332metaG_FD_119755 | JGI IMG/M metagenome (GOLD analysis project Ga0172378, IMG submission 119755) | Groundwater microbial communities from an aquifer near a municipal landfill in Southern Ontario, Canada - Pumphouse #3_1 metaG | ecosystem: Environmental > Aquatic > Deep subsurface >...
AAACTTGTATTCCTTTTGGTTCTTCTGGAGTGGTAATTGTATAATTAAAAAATTGATTGTAATTTTGAATAACTCCAAAATAATTGTTGCCATCAATTGCAAATATATTTTGACCAACCCCATCTGTATTTTCTAAAGTAAAAGAGAATGGCAATATTTCTTCTTCTGTGCGGTTTACATAAAAATTATACACTGGAATATTTTCAACAGTGCTAATAAAAAGACTTTTAGACAATAAGTCATCGTTTGAATTAATTGGAATAATTGACGAAATTGTTAAAAGTATTAGTGAAACTGTTATTAAAAAAATAAAACTAGAAATAATCCAATTAATATAATCCATTTAATCAACTCACATTTAAGGTTAAATCTAATATCTTATTTTCTTCTTCTCCAGTAAAGGGATTAGAATAGTTTATCTTTAAAGCACAAAGTTTAGTTCCAATAATCTCAGTAACTAAAGACAAATCTTTACTTTCAAGGATAATTGGAATTTTAGGTTTTTCTTTAGATTGTACTTCATAATTATTATAAAGCTCAGGAACGGTAATCCATTGTTCACAGTTGTTATTTAAAAGATTTTCAACAGTTATTTTATTTAGTTTTACTTTTAGATTATTTTGATTATCTACTTGTAAATCAATTGTTTTAAGATTTGTTTTTTGTAAATTAACATCATATAAAAGATTTTCAGAACGCTTACTTAAATTTAAATTAAATTTATTTTCTGGTTCTTCAATAACGATTGTAAAGTTTACTTTTTGTTCTTGAGGAAGAACTGCGCCAGTTAATATCAGATTGCCTTCAATCTTTCCAGCTCTTGTGTCGTTTGGTAGCTTTATGGAAATGGTGCCAGGGTGTCTTTTCTTTGCATCCACACTAATGTTTGGTCCTGTAATTGTAATCGCTTCTGTAATATTAAGATTATAATCAAAATCACTAAGATAGTTTGCATCTAATTCTAGTTTTAAATCTGAAAGAATAGAATTGTTTTTAGAGTTGTCAACAATAAAACTTGTAACTTTTTCTTCACCACTAAACATTTTAGAAATTTTTGTAATTTCGGAAGAAAAAGAAACTTCAGGAGAATCTGCAATTTCAAAAGTTGCTTCTTTTTTATTTTCAGTAAATTTAATCCTGCTAATTATCTTTTTATTATTTCCTATAATTTTTTTATCAGTAGGAACATTAAAGCTGATTAACAATATAGAGTTTGTTTGTGGCTGTATAGTTTTTCTAACATCTGAAATTTCATTTCCGTGTTGATCAACAAACTTAAAAGTTTTATTCTTAAAATCATCCCAAGTTGTTACAGTTCCTTCAAAGACAAGATCATTAATCGTATATTCTTGAGTATTAGTTGTGTTTTCAAGATTTATTTGACAAGTTACTTTTTGACCTAAGAATATCTTTTGTGGACAACTAAAACTGTTAATCTTAAGATGTATTTTTTTGGTTAAGGTTATAGAAATAGTTTCTTCTTCAGTAGTAAATTCAGTTGTCGGTATTCCGTTATATTCTACGCTTGTAGGTAAGATTCTATAAGTGTATTTATTATTTTTATTTAATTTAATTACATCATCACTAGAATAAATATCTTCTTTTGAACTATTTAATTTTTTAATTCTTATTGATGCATCAACACTTTGTCCTTCTGTGTTTTCAATCTCAAAATAAACTTCTGCAGTGTTAAAAAAGAAATAATAAATTCCAAATCCAACAACTGCAAGAATAACAAATATAATTATTCCTTTTGTTATCTTTTTTGATAGATCGTTTGTTTTTTCTGGTTTAGATTCACTAGTAAATCCTCCACCGCCAGAAAAGGGGTCATATCCTGCCATGTTTTTCACTTTTTATTTAATATAAAATATTTGCTTGAAAGAACTTCTTTTTTTAATTCTTTAATTAGCTCTAAAGAATTTTGTTCTTTAAGTATTGTTTTTGCTTCTAAATGGTTAACATCTGAAATTAATTTTTTAGATTGTCTTGTTAAATCTTCAAGTGCTTTTTCAATTTGAAGCACACGTAATTTAAAGATTGTTAGATCTTGTTCTGATGCTTTATAGCTCTTAATTAAATCTTCCTCTAAATTAATTATTCTTGTATCTTTTGTTTTTTCTTTAGCATCGACATATTTAAGATCATCAATCTTTTGATTTAATTCAGTAATTAATTTTTCTTTTTTATCTAAAAGGGCTAATAGCTCTTCTACTGATTTTTTCTTATTTGATAAATCTATATATTTATAGTCTATTTGTTTTTTTGCACTATCTAAAAATAATATTAGATTATTAATTTCATTTTTTGTAGTTTGTTCTATATTAAAATAAATTTCAGGTAAAGATATTTCTTTTTTAATATTAACTAAATCATTATCTACTTCTTTAAAGTGTTCTTCAAAAAAGATTTGTTGTTGTACTCTTCCGCAGATTGTTGAGAAGTTGTTTTGAAATAACTTTATTTTTTCAGTTTCTATTTCTCTTGAAAACTGTATTGCAGAATAACCAGTTAATGACCCTAGATGTCTAGATAGTTCTTCTAGGTCTGTTTTTAAAGTTTTTAAAAAATCAGTTCTTTGACTTTTACCTAACTTATGAAGAGGATAGATAAAAGTGTCATAAACCTTTTCAGCTCTTACTTTTACATCAATAATGTCGTTTATAATTTTATTAGTCATATTTTCCACTCATTATACAATAAAATAATATATAACAATATATTTAATGTTTATGGTTTTATATATATATAGTTATGTTATAAAGAAAGGAGGCAAATTTATGAAAACTATAGAAAATTTAGCAAAAGCTTATGTTGGTGAATGCCAAGCAAGAAACAGATATTCTTATTATGCTAAAGCTGCTTTAAAGGAAGGCTTTAATCAAATTTCAGATATTTTTAATGAAACAGCAGAACAAGAAAAAGAACATGCAAAACAATTGTTAAAATTAATAAATTTACTTAAACAGAAGAACAATATCACTACAGAAATAATTGTTGAAGGAGAAGTTCCAACAGTTCTAGGAAATACTAGAGACAATCTTGAAGCTGCAATTGCAGGAGAAAATCACGAATATACAGAAATGTATCCTGAGTTTGCAGATATTGCTGAAAAAGAAGGATTTTTAGATATTGCAACAAGACTGAGAGCAATTGCGATTGCAGAAAAACACCACGAAGAGAGATATAAAAAATTATTAGAGGGTTTAAAGAATCAAACTTTATTTAAGAAAGAAAAAGTAATTGTTTGGATATGTATGAAATGTGGTTATGCACACGAAGGAGAAGAACCACCAAAAGAGTGTCCATCTTGTAGTCATCCAACTAATTATTTTAAAGTTAAAGACGAGACTTATTAAAAAGGGGGTAAGCAATATGACTAAAAAAGAAGAAATGTATAAGTGTTTAATCTGTGGAAATTTAGTTAAGGTTGTAGAATCAGGTGCTGGAACATTAGTGTGTTGTGGAGAGGATATGAAACTTCTAGAAGAACACACAGAAGAAGGTCTTTCTGAAAAACATATTCCTATAATTGAAAAAACAGACAATAGTGTTATTGTTAGAGTAGGAGAAGTTTCTCACCCGATGACAGAAGAACATTACATAAAATGGATAGAAGTTAATATTGATGGTTCAGTTTATGTTATGAAGTTAAAACCAGGCGACGAACCAGTTGCTGAATTTAAAGGACAAGGCTATAAAGTAGGCGCAAGATGCTTGTGTAATCTTCATGGGCTTTGGAAATCTAAATAGATTTCCTTTTTTCTCATTAAATCTTGGACAGACATGGCTGCTTTAATTTCTCAAATTAATAATCTAAAATCAACTTCTTTTAGTAAGACCATAGTCAAAAAAAAGAAGCAATTTCTTTCTTTTCAAAAAAAATCAGATGCTGAGATTTTTAAAGAACTTTGTTTCTGCTTAATGACAGCTAACTTTAACGCCAAAAGAGCTCTTGAGATTCAAGAAAAGATTAATGATGGCTTTTTAACATTCTCAGAAGAAAAACTTTCTCTTCTTCTTAAACAATACGGTCACAGGTTTCCAAATACTAGAGCTAAGTTTATCTTTCAATCTCAAAAATATAAAAACACAATCAAGAAAGAACTTTTTTCAATTAAAGACAGATTAGAAAAAAGAGAATGGTTAGTAAAAAACATAAAAGGCTTAGGCTTAAAAGAAGCTAGTCATTTTTTACGTAATATTGGTTTTTTAGATTATGCAGTTATTGATTTTCACATTGTTGACATCCTCGTGGATAACAAAATAATAACAAAGCCAAAAAACTTAAACAAAGAAAACTATTTAGAAATAGAAAAGAAATTAGAGAAGTTAGCAATTAAAACTCAATTGTCTCTAGGAGAACTAGATCTCTATCTCTGGTATCTAGAAACAGGGACTGTTTATAAATAATTTGGGCTAAATATATATTATATAATTTAAAAATTGTGATTATATGAAAAAAATTAATGATAGATTAAAAAAAGCATTTTTAGGAATAGAGCAGGGAAATCTATCTATTTCTGGTGGTGCGAAAGTTACTAATTTAAGTTACAGAGATTTTTACGAAAAAATGTTAGAACACAAAATTAAGTCTAATTTTGATGAAAAATCAATAGGGGTTTCAGGAAAGAGATTATTTTCTCTTTCAAAAAAGATAAAGAATTAAATTTGTTATTAACAATTGCGCACTAACAAGAGCGTGTTCGTTTTTGGGCAGAAGCACTTTTTCTACCTGAGAAAAATAACATTTTTCTGAACCCAGAACAATTTATTAATTTGTATTGGGAAAGAATAAATGCAGAGGGCAGGATTCGAACCTGCGAAGCACTAAGCACATGGTCCTAAGCCATGCTCCTTTGACCGCTCGGAAACCCCTGCAGAATCGGTTTCGCGCGATTCGTGCGCAATAGTTTCCACAGTTATCTGCGGTTGCATTTGCACCCAATCGTTTATTAACGTAACCGTCTATAAAAAATAGAAAAACCCATTTTAAATATGTTTTTATTCTATTATTATATAGATATATAGAAAACAAAATATTTATAATATGAAATAGTGAGATAAATGACAACAAGATTAGATAAATTTAATGAAATGTGTTCAATACGATCTTTTTATTTTCCATCTGCAGAGATTTATTCAAATAGCTTTGCTGGTTTTTTTGAGTATGGACCAACAGGTAATCTGATTAGAACAAACATAATTAATTTCTGGAGAAACGAACTTGTAAGGAAAAATAATTTTCAAGAAATCTCTGGTTCAATAATTTTACCAAAAGAGGTTTTTGTTTCTTCAGGTCATTTAGGAAACTTTGATGACCCTATAGCTACTTGTGAAAAATGTAAATTGCCTTTTAAGTTAGACAAAGTAATTTCAAGTGTTACAGGAAAAGAAACTCCAGAGAATCTAACAGAATCTGATTATCAAAAGATATTAGATGAACAAAAAATAACTTGTCCGAGCTGTAAAGGAAAGTTAGGAAACATTACGAGATTCAATTTGATGGCGTATATTAACGTAGGTGTGCAGTCTGGCAATCTTGGTTATTTAAGAGGAGAGAGTTGTCAATCGATATTTTTAGATTTCTTAAGAATCTATAAAACTGGAAGACAAACATTACCAATAGTTATTTCTCAACAAGGCAAAGTTTATAGAAATGAAATATCTCCAAGAAACGGATTATTAAGATGTAGAGAGTTTGAACAGTTAGAGTCAGAAATGTTTTTTGATTCTGAAAAAATGGATATTACTCCAATCTCTTTAGATGCCGTTTCAGATTATAAAATCAAATTTAATTTAGTTAAAGACAATTTAGAAAAAGACTATACAATTAAAGAAATTTCTGAGCAAAAAATAACTGTAGGAAATCTAATAACCTATAACCTATACATTATGCAGAAATTTTTAGAAGACATTGGCTTTAAACACGAAAACATAAGATTTAGAGAAGTTCCAGAAAATGACAGAGCTTTCTATTCTAAACAAACTTTTGATTGTGAGATAAAATCAGAAAAAGAATGGGTTGAACTTTTTTGTGTAAACTACAGAACTAATCATGATCTAGAAGGTCATTCAAAAGGTTCAAAGAAAGATCTAACAATAGTTGAAGATGGAAAAAGGATATTACCACATGTTTTAGAGTTTTCTTCTATTGGTCTAGATAGGTTATTCTATTTACTTTTAGAAAATAATTTTGAAGTTAAAGAAATAAATGGAGAAGATAGAAACATTTTACACTTGAAACCAAAGATTTCGCCTTATTTTGTAGCAATACTTCCATTAATGAAAAAAGATGGTTTGTCTGAAAAAGCAAAAGAGATCTATGATTCTTTAAAAAACCAAAATAAACAATATTTTGCATTCTATGATGAAGCAGGATCCATTGGTAAAAGATATGCTCGTCTAGATGAGATTGGTTGTAACTATTGTGTAACAATTGATCATCAGACTTTAGACGACAACACAGTAACTTTAAGAGATAGAGATAGTTTAGAGCAAAAAAGAATAAATCTAAATGAAATTTTTGAAGTTTTAGATAATTTATATTTTGAGAAAAAATCTTTTAATAATGTTTAAAATATGAAAACAACAGTTATTTTTGATATGGACGGCGTTATTTCTGATACTCAGGAAATGCAATCTGTAATTGAATCTAATTTATTAAAAAGATTTGGAGTAAATATTTCTCCAAAAGAACTTACTAAAAAATACGCAGGGATTCGTTCTCAGGATTTTTTTAAACAAATGCTTGATAAAAATAAAGTAAAGTATGATTTAGAAAAATTAATGGCTGAAAAAAGAAAACTAGTAATTTCAAAAGTAAAAACTGAATTAAAAGAAATTCCAGGCTCAACTGAATTAATTAAAAAACTATACGCTCAAAAATATAAATTGGCTGTGGCTTCATCATCTAATAGAAATTTAGTAGAAACCATTTTAAAAAAACTAAAAGTTAGAAAATATTTTTCCGTAATAGTAACCGGTGACGATGTAATAAAAAGTAAACCACACCCTGAATGCTATCTTTTGGCTGCAAAAAAAATATCTTCAAAACCAAAAGAATGCATAGTAATAGAAGATGCAAAAAATGGAATGATTGCAGGAAAGAAAGCAAAAATGTTTGTAATAGGGTTAGTTTCTAAGAAATCAAAAGAATATCCTGCAGATGTTTTAGTAACAAGTCATAAGCAAATTCAAAAATTAGATTTAAGCCTCTGTAGCTCAGTGGTAGAGCATTTGCCCCGTAAGCAAAAGGTCGTGGGTTCAACCCCCATCAGGGGCTTTAAAAAAGAAAATTATGCCAATAAGAATTAAAGAAAAAATTAATGTCAAAAGACAAAATATAAGAAAGATTGATCCAAAAATAGAAATGGATATTAAAAATATAGACAAAGTTTTTAAGGTGCCTGAAGTTAAGATATCTAGACCTTTAGATCTTTCTAAAATTTTAAGTACAATCAAAAGTGGTTTTAACAATTATATTGTGCCTTATTTAACAGGAGAATACAAAAACACAAAACCACGAAAAGAAGTAATTCAAGATACAACAAAAATCATACGCTTACGTCAAAACTTAATACAAATGTCTGAGCATTTCAAGGATTTTATTTTCCAAATGAAAATGTATTTAATCTCTAAAGCAGTAAATTCAAAAGAATATAAAGACTTAGAAAAAGAAATAAAAGAATGGGAAAAGATAGTAGGAAAAGTGATTGATGATTTTATTGAGAATGTTACTTTTGTAATTCAGAATAGTCTTGTTCCTGTTTGTGAGAAGATTCAAAAGGATATTTTAAGAGAAGGAGGAAATTAAAATGAAAAAAATTGATCCGTGGTCAATAGGTTTTGTAATTCTTGCAATTATTTTAGTTGCATTAATAATCAATTTAATAATTAAATCAAATAACGGAGTTGAGAAAATGTCAAATATAGTAGTTTTAGAAACAACAAAGGGAGTAATTGAAATAGAATTAGATGCAGTTAATGCACCAATAACAACAAGTAATTTTATTGCTTATGTTAATTCTGGACATTATAATGGTTTAGTATTTCACAGAGTAATTAAAGGCTTTATGGTACAAGGCGGAGGATTTACTCCTGATGGTAATCAAAGACAAGTAAATGCCCCAATAACTTTAGAATCAAATAATGGTTTAAAAAATAAAGTTGGAACAATAGCAATGGCAAGAACAAATGATCCAAATAGTGCAACTAGTCAGTTTTTCATTAACACTGTAGACAATGATTTCTTAGACTACACTCCAAGTAACCCAGGCTATGCAGTTTTTGGAAAAGTAACAAAAGGAATGCACATAGTCTTTGAAATAGAAAATGTAAAGACTACAACAAAAAACGGACATGGAGATTGGCCTGTTGAAGATATAATTATAACAAAAGCATATATGAGATAAAACGGTGTTTATTTGTTTTTTGCATTTCTTTTCTGGGCTTTTGTTTTTGCAGTAAGTTTATTTATTTTGATTTATACTGCAGATTTATTTGTAGATAAAGCAAAAGAGCTTGGAAGAAATCTGGGATTATCAACATTTCTTATAGGTTTAATTATTGTAAGCATTGGAACAACTCTTCCAGAACTTTCGTCTTCAATTTATGCAACAATAAAGGGAGAATCAGAAATTGTAATTCCAACAGTCATAGGTTCAGTAACCACAAATATTTTTTTAGTAATTGGGTTAGTTGGTTTTTTATATGGAACAAAATATTTATACAAAGAAACAATAAAAACAGATCTTTGGATTTTTGCAACAGTTTCTTGTCTTTTTGTTTTATTTATTGTGGATAATAATTTCACTATTATTGAAGCAATTTTGTGTGTGTTAATCTATCTTGCATATTCCGCATATCAATACAAGTTTTCAAAATCAACAAAGTTAGAAGAATCTGGTCCTAAATCCAATACATTTATGTGTATTTTCTTAATTTTAATTTATTCTTTTTTGATATATGTGGGTTCAAAATATGTTGTTGATTCAATGCTTCACATTTCTAAGATTTTAAATATTTTCCCTGAAATTATTGCAATAACTGTTATTGCTTTAGGTACAAGTCTTACTGAGTTGACCGTTGGCTTAGTTTCTTTAAGGAAAGGTCATCTTGATATTGCGGTTGCTAACATAATTGGTGCTAGCATAATTGATTTACTTATTGTAACAAGCGTTTCTAGATTTTTTGGATTTATTATAATTCCAACGATGTTATTTAAGATTGCTATACCCATTTTTGGTTTATCAATAATTTCTTTTATTTATGTGATATTAGATAAAAAGTTAACTAAAATGGAAGGGGTATTGTTGTTATTAATGTATATAATATTTAGTATACTAATGTTTGTTTTCTAGGAAAGAGTAATATGGAATGTAAAAAAGAAATAAACAAGAAGTCTTGTAACTGCACCCATCCTTGCGAGAAGAAAGGCATTTGTTGTGAATGCATAGCTTATCACAGAAAGAACAACGAGCTTCCGGCTTGTTATTTCTCTAAAGACAAAGAAAAAACTTACGATAGATCAATAGAAAATTATTTAAGATCTTAATTTTCCAATAACGATTATATGTTTCTTTTCAAAAGGATCTAATCTTCTTTTCTCAATTATTTCAAAATCTTTTTCTAGTTTCTTAATCTCGTTCTCAATTATGTCTTTTGTGTTTTTTTGAGAAATTGCTGTTGTCTTTAAGCTTAAAATAAAATGCCCTTTTGGTTTTAAAAATAGTTTAGCGTTTTTGTTTAATATTTCTACTTGATTTTTTTGAGCAACGTCTTGAATAATCAAGTCTACTTTTATTCCATTAAGCAAATCATATTCTCCAAGTTTATTTGCATCACAAAGAACAGGAACAAGGTTTTTCCGTTCTTTACAAAGTAAAACAAATTTTTGCATACTGTGTGGTGAAAGATCAACACCATAGATTATTCCATTATCAACAAGATCAGAAATGTAAGAACAAGTATATCCTTCAGCACAACCTAAATAAAGAACAGTAAAGTCTTCTTTGATTGGAAAGAAATTAATTCCTTTCTTTAAAGCAGCACAAACTTTAGACCTATTTGGATCCCAAAATCTTTTCTCTTTAGTGTTAATATCAATAGTAAAGAAATCTCCATTTGCTCTAACTAGATTTTTAACACTCATAATTATTCCTTTATTTTTTTAGATATTTTTTCTTTAAGTTCATTTCTCAGGTCTTTACCTGAAATGTCTGCTTTAATAGCAATAACAATTTTTCCTGAAAGAAATCTAGCAAGTCTTCCTTTGTCTCTTTTGGTTTTATTAATAATCAAAGCATGATTAAACAACAAACCATATTTTGGAGTTTTTTTGCTATTTAGTTTTATTGCCTTAAATAAAGACTTCTCTGCTCCAAGCAACTGTATAGTTGAACTTGGCATTCTTGAAAGTCTTGAAATTGATCCAGCAATAACAAGCATTTGACAAGCAATCTTAGTTCCTGCAACAAAACAAAAATTAGGATAGTTCTTTTCTGCAAGAATTTTAGCTTCTTCTTCAAATTGTTTTTTTATCTCAGAAAGTTCTAAGATATTTCTTACAAGATTAAAAATAATTTTCTTTTCTGAAGGCGTTAAGTTTATGCCAACATTAGAGTCAACAATAGTTTTTACATTAGGATTAACAATTCCAATTTTTTTAAGAGTTTCAGTAGTGATTGTTTCTAATAAAAAAACTTTACAATATTCTTCAATGGTTAGTTCTTTTTCAAGTGTGGGATAGATTGTGTCAGTAACAATTCTTAGCCCTTCAAAAAGTTCATTAATATTTTTAGGAATCTTTTCAAGAATCTGAGAAATTGCAATAATTCTTTGATCTGGACTTTCTAGTTCTAGTTTAAGATCAGTTATTGTTTTTTCTAAAAAAAGTTCTTTATTCATATTTTTCTTGAATTTTTAAAAAAAGAATAAGAAATAAAATTATTTTATTTCTACTTTTTGACCAATAGCGTCTCCAGGCAATCCTTTTTCAAAGATAACTCTAATTATCCCTTTGTTACCGTGAGCTGAAGCCACTTTTCCATTGATTACTTTTTTTCCAATAGTTGTAAAAACTACTTTTTTTCCAAGTAATGGAGCTACTGCAATTTTGTTATTGTATTTTTCATCATCTAGTTTTATAAGTAAATGATTGTTCTTTTGGGTATTTACGCCCATTCTATAGTTTGTTATTGTTCCGTTCATATTTTTCACCAATTTAATAAGCTTTTAAAATAAGTACTAATATAATATTTAATAAACAAAGTATTTAAAAACCATGAAGAATATGACAAAACAATTAGTTGCAGGAGTTGATGAAGCCGGAAGAGGGTGTGTTTTAGGTCCATTAGTCTTAGCTGTGTGTGTTATTGATAAAAACAAGGAAAAAATGTTTAAAGATGCGGGAGTTAAGGACTCTAAGCTTCTTTCTTCACAGAAAAGAGAAGAACTTTTAGAACTTATAAAGAAAGAAGCAGAAGATTATCAGATTGCAGTAATTCCTGCTGAAGAACTAAATATCTTAATGGACAGATATTCACTTAATGAGATAGAAGCACAAAAAGCTTGTGTTGCCATGTCTCAACTAAAAGTAATTCCTGAAGTTATTGTCTTTGATTCTCCTGACACCTCAACTGACCATTTCACAAAAAGAATAAAAGATAATTTAAAAGCAATTTCTTGCAAGTTTGATTCAAAACTAATTTCTGAACACAAAGCAGACCTTAATCATCCTTCTGTTTCTTGCGCATCAATCCTTGCCAAAGTTACAAGAGACAAGCTTTTAAAAAAAGAACTTGGTGGTTTAGAGATTTCGGGATATTCTTCTGACCCTAAGACCATTGATTATCTTAAAGATTATTTTAGAAAGTACAAAGACTTTCCAAGTAACACTAGATTAAAATGGAAGACTGTAGATAACATTGTTAAAGATGCTTTCCAAAGAAAGCTACTTTAGATGATTTGAAAGATTGCTTGCACACCAGAGATAATATAGTTGACACCCCACGCTAAGGTGATAAGTCCCATGATTGTAGTTACTACTTGTATGGCTGTTTTTGCTTTAGATGTT
>Ga0172378_10005276_pt1 | contig 12076 bp, 11 predicted proteins | sample GrowelOW332metaG_FD_119755 | JGI IMG/M metagenome (GOLD analysis project Ga0172378, IMG submission 119755) | Groundwater microbial communities from an aquifer near a municipal landfill in Southern Ontario, Canada - Pumphouse #3_1 metaG | ecosystem: Environmental > Aquatic > Deep subsurface >...
GCAGAAAATTCTTATCAATTAGATCTTCATATAAATCAATTTTATTTTGAATTTCTTCTCCAAGAAAAAACTTTTTTTCTCTACCATCTTGAGAGTAAGAATTTAAAGAGAGGAATGAAAAGGCTAATGTGAAAAATAGAAATAAAGAGAATGTTTTTATTCTATTTATCCAGCTTATTCCTATTTTTTTAAAGCAATTCTCATTATAAAACATTTAATATCTGTTCTTTTATTTTTTCAAGTTCATCCTTCATCTCCACAACAAGTTTTTGCATATTTGCTTCTTGAGATTTTGAACCAAGTGTGTTTATTTCTCTTCCAATTTCTTGTGCAATAAAACCTAGTTTTTTGCCTTCTGACTTAGGGGTATTCATAGTGTTAATGAAATAATCGAGATGTTGTTCTAATCTAATTTTTTCTTCAGTTATATCTAACTTCTCAATATAATAGATTATTTCTTGTTCAAAACGGTTTTTATCTATCGACTCACAATTTAATTCGTTGAGCCTTGATAGTATTCTTTCTCTTATTTGTGATGTTCTTTCTTTTTCAAACTTATCAATCAAAAGAAGCTTCTTGCCAATAATATTTATTCTAAGAAGAAGATCTTTTTCTAAAGTGTTTCCTTCACTAGTTCTATATTCGTCAGTTTTTTTAAGTGCTTCGTTTAATAAGTTTGTTATGATATTTATTTCTTCTTCTGTCGGCTCATAGTTCCCATAATGATTAATTTCAGGAATTTGTAAAACGTATCGGAAAATATCATCCTTCGATGCGTTTACTTTTTGTGCCAATTCTTCAATTTGCTTGTAATAGCTTATAAAAAGATTAGAGTTGATATTGACATTTGGACATTCCCCAGTATATTCTACGCTTAAATAACAATCTATTTTCCCTCTTTCTAAGAAATTTGAGATCTGATTTCTTAGGATAATTTCTTTACTCCTATAAAGGCAAGGTGTTTTAAGATTAATATCTGTTTGCTTGCTGTTAAGGGTTTTAATTTCAATAGTTAAGGTCTTGTTATTGTAATTTGTTGAGGCCTTACCATAACCAGTCATAGATTTAATCATACTCTTTGTATTAGTTCAAAATTATTTTAGTTTTCATGTATTATCATAAAGATATTTCAAAATACGTGAAACTAGCTCACAAAGATACATAAAAACCCTAATTTTACGTTATGATTTATGTTTTTATTTACAATAGATAACAAATTACAAGTGAAAAATGACTAATTTTGTCGTTTAGTTGTTGCAATAAAAACGAGAACTATTAGTTATATAAGTAATTTATACACTATAACAAACATAGAATAGTATTCAACAAAAAATACAAAGAAAATGGAACTAGAAACCTCAATGATGAGCGGTACAATGATTTATTGGGTATTCTTTATCGGAATAGCTATTGTTAGTTGGCTTGTTAGTGCAAGCCTTAAAAAGAAATTTGCAGAGTATTCAAAGATACCAACAGAAAAAGGACTAACAGGTAAAGATGTTGCTGAAAAGATGCTTCACGATCAAGATATTTATGATGTTAAAGTAGAATGTGTTGAAGGACAACTAACCGATCATTATAACCCTCAAACCAAAATTGTGAACTTAAGTAAGGCTGTTTATTATGGAGCAAATGTTGCAGCTGCAGCAGTTGCAGCTCATGAATGCGGGCATGCAGTTCAGCACAGTACAGCTTATTCATGGTTAATGATGCGTTCACGACTTGTTCCTGTGGTTAGCTTTGCCTCAAAATGGGTAATGTGGTTGCTTCTTGGAGGAATGTTTATGGTAAACACTTTTCCTCAATTGCTTTTGGCAGGAATTGTATTATTTGGACTTACAACCCTCTTTAGTTTTGTAACACTTCCAGTTGAAATTAATGCATCACAAAGAGCATTAGTTTGGTTAGAAGATCATGCAGTTACTTCTGATTATTCACATCCAAAAGCAAAAGATGCATTAAGGTCTGCTGCTTATACATATATTGTTGCTGCCCTTTCATCCCTTGCAACCCTACTTTACTATGTTGCGATTTATTTGGGACGTAGAGATTAATTAAATAATAAACCTAAATGTCATTAATTGAATTTATAAAGAGTAAAGTTTTTTGGAAGAACATTGGGCTAATAAGTATAGTTTTTATTTCAATACTTATTGTTGCTTTTATTGGATTGAACTTCTACACTCGTCATGGTAAAGAATACCAAATGCCAAAAATAGAAGGATATTTTGTTGATGAGATAGATGAGATAGAGGGTTTGAAAAATGTTGAACTAATTGTAATGGATTCAATTTATACCCCAGGGGAGCATGAAGGTAAAATCATATCTCAAGATCCTAAAGAAGGTGCAATGATAAAGAAAGGCAGAAAAGTTTATGTTATAGTAACTTCCTCAAAAGGAGAAAATATTCCTATGCCAAATTGTAAAGATCAAAGTGTTCGTTCTGCTGTTAATCAATTAACAAATGTTGGATTACGGATAGGTAAATTTATTTTCAATATTGGAGATTTTAATAATGTTGTTGTTGGTCAAAGATATAAAGATAGTTCAATTCAGGGAGGAACAGATATACAAAGAGGTGAGGAAATTGATTTGGTTGTTGAAATGAATCAAGAAAGATACACAACAGATATGCCAAACATTATTGGACTTACAGAACCAGAGGCCGAAAAGAAACTTTGGGAAGCATCCTTAAATGTTGGAAACAAAGAATATGAAGGGAAGAAGGACATTACTCACTCTAGAGTTGTTTCTTTTTCTCCAAACAATAGCAGTATAACAAAAGGGACTACAATAAGTATTAAGTTTATGAATGATACTAAACCAAGCTATCATGATAGAGTAAGATCGTTTAGGATGGTTGAACCAGTTGTTATGGAAGAATCTGCGACAAATCAAATAATAGATGAATTTGAATAAAATTATAAAATATTGGTTCTTATTAATTATTCTATTTGTTCTTATACCTTTTAAGGGACAAAGTCAGTTTAAATTGACCGATGCTTCTAAACAAAACAATCAAATAATTAATAATAAATCGAAAGCTATTAATAGGATATCATTACCCTTTATTGATGACTTTTCAAATTATTTAGATATTCCAAATCCAAATTTATGGGACAATAATGGGGCTTGGGTAAATTTCGATTTCCCTTTCTTGCCTCCTACTATTGGAGTACTAACGTTTGACGCCCTAAATTCCGAAGGATATCTTTATCCTATGGCTAATACTACAGGTTTTTCTGCTGATACTGTTTCGTCTTGTTTTATTCGTTTAGACTCAACAATAGTTCCAAATAAAATACCACTAACTCCTAAGGATAGCATTTATTTTAGTTTTTATGTTCAGCCAGGAGGTGGTTATGGTCCTATTTGGGAGAATATTGGTTCTTCTCCTTCAAAAAAAGACTCTTTAATCCTTCAGTTTTATTCATTACATGACAATTCATGGAACTCAGTTTGGGAAACTCAAGGGTTAAGTATTGATAGCATTTATTCAAAAGATAGTGTTTATTGGTTATATGTAAATATTCCGATAATAGAGTCTAAATATTTCAATGATAGCTTCCGTTTTCGTTTTCTTAACTTTGCTTCTTTAGATAACAATCCTTCATATTCTTATGTGAGTAATTGCGACCAATGGCATATTGATTATGTGTATTTGAATAAGGATAGGAAGTTTGACGAGAAAGCAACAAGAGACATAGCCTTTGTTAATCCTGCATATTCATTTCTAAAAGATTGTCAAGCTATGCCTGCTATTCAGTTTTTGGCTAGTGATATGGCAGATACTCTGGGCATAACAATAGTTAACCTTGCCGACACTGCTTTAAACTCAATTTATAAATACGATGTAAGAAATTCTAATAATATTATTGTTAATTCTTATAATGGTGGATTTGAAAACATATATCCATATATCAAAACAAAGGAATTCCAAACATCTCCAAGCCATGCAGCACCTCCTATTAATTTTACTTATGAGTTTGATAATAATACTTGGACTTTCTTCGATATAACTCATACTGTTAAGCCAGGTGTTGGGCAAGACAATAACTCTTTAAATGACACAATACATTTCCGTCAAATATTCGAAAACTATTTTGCTTATGATGATGGGACTGCTGAAAATGGATTTGGAATAGAGCCAATAAAGAATTCTAATTTGGCTGTAGGCTTTGATTTAAATGTAGAAGATACTCTTATGGCAGTTGATATTTATTTTAACTCTACCTACCAAGACGCAAATCAAAAACCATTCTATATATGTGTTTGGAATAGTTTGGATGGAAAGCCACTAGATAGTATATATCATTCATACGCATATCTTACTCCGTCAACACAGGGTTTAAATCAATTTACCAGATATTATTTAGAAAGACCAGTAATACTATCACAAGGATTATCTTTTATATCCATTCAAACCAAGTATAACGACTATCTCAACGTTGGATTTGATAGAAATACAGATGCTTCCACCAAAATATTTGGCAACTGGGCAAATTCTTGGGAACAAAACACTCTCTTTAAAGGTTCACTAATGCTAAGACCATATTTTGGATACAAATCAATGATTGGGCTTCCAGTAATTGAAAAATCAGAAATCAGCCTAAGCATATACCCAAACCCAACCAATTCAATTTTAAATATTAACTTATCAGAAAATGGAAATGAGTTTCCTAATTCCAATTATGAGCTAAGAATAGCAAATATGATGGGAAAGGAAGTCTATAATTCATCCTATAAAAATCAAATAAACGTCTCCAACCTATCTAGTGGAGTATATATATTTTATCTTATTAATAAAGAAACAAATCAAACCATAAAACAAAAACTAATTATTCAAAAATGATAGAGGAAGAAAAAGACATAGAACAAGGAGAAGAGATTGAATTATTTGAAAATTATCGTATAGAAGTAGATAAAGGACAAAGTCTTTTGAGAATAGATAAGTTTTTGATGGATAGGATTGAACAAACGTCAAGAAATAAAATTCAACAAGCAGCAAATGCAGATTGCATAAAGGTTAATAATAAAATAGTAAAATCTAATTACAGAGTACATCCTGGTGATATAATACAAATATTTTTAACAACAGCACCACGTGAAATAGAAATCATCCCACAAGATATTCCTATAAATATCTTTTATGAGGATGATGATCTATTAATTGTCAACAAAGATCCTGAGATGGTTGTACATCCAGGTTATGGAAATTACACAGGAACATTATTAAATGCTCTAACTTTTCACTTGCAAAAGCAAAAAGACAAAGACGGAAATCCACTCAGACCTCTAATGGTTCACCGAATAGATAAGAATACTACCGGCTTATTATTAATAGCTAAGAATGAAATATCACAAACTTTTTTAGCAAAACAGTTCTATGACCACGACGTAGATAGGACATATACAGCTTTTGTTTGGGGAGATTTTGATAAGATGGAAGGAACTATAGAGGGAAATATTGGGCGTTCCCTTAAAGACAGGAGGGTAATGCAGGTATTTCCAGAAGGAGATTATGGCAAACATGCGATAACTCATTGGAAAGTTCTGTTCCGTTTTGGATATGTAACTATGATAGAATGTAAGCTCGAAACAGGAAGAACCCATCAAATTAGAGCCCATATGAAATATATAGGACATCCTCTTTTTAATGATGATACCTACGGAGGCGACAAGATAATCAAAGGAACCACCTTTACTAAGTACAAACAGTTTGTCCAAAATTGTTTTAAAATACTCCCACGTCAAGCTCTTCATGCAACCACACTTGGTTTTGTGCACCCTTTTTCAAGAGAACGTGTATTCTTCCAAAGCAAATTGCCAGAAGATATGGTGCTTTTAAGAGAGAAATGGGATGCATATATAAGCTATAATCGCCCACCTGAAGAGGAAGAAACTTCAAAAGATATAATAAATGAATCCAAACATGAAGTCTCTAACCTAAGATAATAACTTAGAATTCAGTATAAGTTTCAAGGTTTTATTTAAAAATCCTAGATCATTGTTTTAATTTCTTAGAACAATTATCTAGGATTTTTCTTTAACTATTCAAGGAATTTTGAGATAATTTATTGAAAATCTATTGCAAAGAAGCTGTTTTCTTTAGTAGCAAATAGCTTATCTCTTATGATAATAGGATTATTTAGATATGGAATCTCCAATATTATACGATTAGAGCTGCTAATTACTGTTAGAATACTATCACTTACTAAGATCTCATCTCCTTTATTTGCTGTTGAAGAACTAAAGAAAATATCATTATAAGAGCTGATTTCTCTGGTTGTAAAATCTCTATTTAAACTCAGAACATAGCCATAAGAGGTATAGATATTATAATTTCTTGGGTAAATATCAAGTATCTTACTGTAATTCCCTGATTTTTTAATATAAATATCGTCCTTAATAAATGAGATTATCTCCCCATATTCACTATTTTTCACCTTTCTTTCACTAAGAAAACTTCCATTATTTAATTGATATCTTCCAATACTTTCTTTGAAAACAAGGATAATCTCTCTCCCTTCGAGCTTATAATCAAGAATTCTCTCATTTTTCTTAGTCTTTTCCTTAAAGATATTATAATAAATAGGCTCTCCTGTAATGGCATTAAAAGCAGCCAAGAATGGAATACCATAATCAATAATCTCTCCATCCTTAAAAGCATACCCATTATTTATCATATATAATATACTATCTTTTTTAAATAGAGTTGAATGACTAACCTTTAGTTTTTCAAATTGCTGATTCCAGATGATTTTTCCAGTCTTATCTAACTTATATAGTTTGTCTTTTGAGGCATAAAAATAATAAGAACTATCAGCAAGTATATCAGATTGCAGGTAGTTTATCTCTTCTGGAGCTTCAATATCGATATCATATGAGCCAGTTAATATGGCAAGTGTTAGGCTAAGTGTTCCTGTTAGGATTGTTTTACCATATTTTTTATCAATAGTCTTGGCCTTAAACTCTATTGTCTTACCGTTATTGATATTGATTAAATAGAAGGCGTCGGAATAAATTGCTAATATAGAATCGTTTATAAGATGAATATTATCCCAACCATTCTCTCTATCTATATCCCTTTCCCATAATATCTTACCCGAACTTATATCAATTGCCTCCACAATATTTGAACTTGTTGGAAGATTAGTCTTATAAGCGAGTGCAATTTTCTTATTTTTCTCAATATAGTAGAGTGAATTATCTAAGGATAATGATGTTTCACCAGTCTTAGTTGAAATAAAATTTATCTTATTTTGGGTGCAATGGAGAAGGGAGTTATTGTAAAAATAGAGGTTATCTATTGAATAATCAAATGGTTTCTCCCAAAGAACAGAGTCCAAACTTAGGTCTAATGCTAAAAAATAACCATCGTTTTTAAGGGTAATACTGTCTTTTTCCATATTACGCAATTGAATTATCGCATAATTTCTTATTGAATCAATATAGAAATTCTCAACCTTTGGAATAAAACTATAGTCTTTTGTTATTATATCTTTATTATTAATCTTATTTATTCCTATAGTCTTTTCACTAATATTAACCCTTGATACCTGTCCATAAGCTACAGATATTGATAGAGAAATAAGGAGAAATAATAATAAAACAGACCTATTCACTTTTCATATTTATATAATTGCCATCCTTATCTTTGAACTCTCCAATCAAAATAAGGATAAAATCAATTATAAACCAAATTCCTAGACCTCCAAATGTAAATAATTGGAGGATTCCTGAAAGGATATGATTAGTATAAAAGCGATGAGCCCCAAAAACTCCAAAGAATCCGCAGAGAAGAATGGTAACTAACCAACGTTGATTTACATTAATATTTATATTGTTTTCAGCCCTTTTGAAATTGGATTGTCTAACTCCGCATGTAGGACATATCTCAGCTTGCTTATCAATAACTGCACCGCAGTTATGACAATATTTTTCATTTTGATATACCATATTCAATACTATTTATAAAGCAAAGTTAAACAATTAATCTTTAATATCTTTGTTTTTCTCTGGAATTAATACAGAAGCAATTATACTTGTTCCAAGAATGCCAAGGATAATAATCAAAGAGTGATGCGTTTCAAAGCCAATTTTCTCCAATAAATCAATTGTTAGCATCTTAATTCCAATAAAAGTAAGTAAAAATGCTAGGCCTATTTTTAGGAAACGGAACATATTCATAATATTACTTACCAAGAAGAATAGGGAACGTAGCCCAAGTATGGCGAAGATATTTGAGAAAAAGACCACAAAAGGGTCCTTAGTTACTGAGAATATTGCGGGAATTGAATCCACAGCAAAGACTAAATCGGTGAATTCTATAACTAATAAACATACAAAAAGAATAGTCATATATAGTTTTCCATTCTCTTTCTTAAAGAAAGTATGATCATTTACATCGTGAGATATTGGAATAAATTTAGATAATGCTTTAATTATAGGATTATCAGTTGTTTTAATATGTTCTTCTTTGTCTTTTTCAAGGAACATTTTCACGCCTGTAAAGACCAAAAACGCCCCAAATATATATAAAATCCATTCATATTTCTGTATCAAAGCAGCACTTAGGAATATAAATATAAAACGCATAATGATAGCACCCAAGACTCCCCACATTAAAACCCTCTTAAAATACTTAGGTTTAATACCAAATGAGGCAAAAATAAGAATCATTACAAATATATTATCGATAGAAAGTGAGTATTCAATTAAGTATCCTGTAATATATTCTAATGTCATTTGTGAACGATAAGAATCTAATGCTTGGTCGAAACTCAAACCTTCATAGCTGATATCCTCATGATATTTCCCAGCAATCTCAGTTAGGTCTTCAAAGTTATTAACTCCGTGTATCTTTTCTCCGTGAAATCGAATAAAAATACCAAAGATTAGAGCCAAACTAACCCAAGCTGCTGTGCTGATTGAGGCATTTTTCATTGTAACAACCTTATCTTCTTTCTCAAAAACTCCCAAATCGAGGATAAGAATACCTGAAATAATAATAGTGAAACCGATAAAAAAAAGAATCTCAAATAGTGAAGAATCCATAATAGAATTTTGTTTTTATTTATAATATGTCTGCAAAATTAAAGATAATAACTATATATACCGTAGTTTTTTAGTAATTTTGTGCAAAATAATATTATGAATGTTTCAGTTTTTATTCCTTGTTGCATAGACCAATTCTCTCCTCAAACAGGTGAGAACTTGATCTCTTTGCTAGAAAGACTTGGGCATATTGTTGAGTATAACCCTAATCAAACATGTTGTGGAAGGATAGTTTATGATAACGGAAACCTGATAGAGGCAAAGGAAATAGGGGAGAAGTTTATAAACGATTTTAGTATTCGCAACTATATTGTTGGATGTTCAACCTCATGTATTGGATATGTGAAGAACAATATGGGCAAACTATTCTATAATACTTCCAATCATAATCTTTATAAGAACATAAACGAGAAGATTATCGATATAACCGAATTTTTAGTTGATATAACCCATAGTGTAGATCTTGGAGCTTATTTCCCATTCAAGGTATCAATTCACCATAATTGCCACGCATTAAATGAATATAATTTAGAAGAAGAAACTAAAATCTTATTGCAAAACGTTAGAGGATTGGAGATAGTAAGTGCCAATACCAATAATTTCTGCTGTGGATATGGAGGAATGTTTGCCACCTTTAATGAGCCTGTTTCGATGGCACTTGCCAAATTGAAGATAGAACAAGTCCTAAGTGAAGGAGGAGAATATATAGTTAGTACCGACCAAGCATGCCTTTTGCATCTCCAAACCTATATTGATAAGCATAAAATCAACCTTAAGACCATACATATAGTTGATTTACTATCATATACGGAGGCGGATTTCAATAAAAACGATCAAGATAATATACCAGAATATAAATAAAAAAAGAGTCGGTGAATAAAGAAAAACAAATATACTCTTGGGGAGATACCCGTCCATATAACTCATATTCCAACTATTTTAAAAAAGAATTTGGCTCCAGAGTTCAAAAGCTCTCGATAGATGCTGGCTTTAGTTGCCCCAATAGAGATGGGAAATTAGGTTATGGAGGTTGCACATTCTGCGACAATAACGCCTTTAACCCCTCATATTGTGAGCCCTCCAAGCCGATAAGCCAACAAATTAATGAAGGAATAGAATTTCATCAGTGGCGATATAATAAGGTATCCAAGTATTTAGCCTATTTTCAACCCCACTCTAACACCTATTCCGATATAGAAACCCTTAAAAAACTATATACAGAAGCCTTAAAACATAAGGATATAATTGGCTTAGTTATAGGAACAAGACCCGATTGTGTGGATAAAGAAAAGCTAGATTATATCCAAGACCTATCCAAAGACCACTATATAATGTTGGAATATGGAATAGAAAGCTGCTATGATAAGACCCTCGAAAGAATAAATCGAGGTCATACATTCTCACAAACCCAGTGGGCTATTGAGCAAAGCGTGGCAAGAGGAATAAATACAGGAGGTCATATTATCTTTGGTCTACCATCCGAAACCAAGCAAGAGATGTTGGCTCAGGCGAAGATACTATCCCATTTAGGACTAAAATCCATTAAGTTCCACCAATTACAACTCTTTAAAAACACCGCAATATTAGAGGATTACGAAAAAAACCCAGTTGATTTCCACCCTTTTCCATTTCCCGAGTATAAGGAATTTATAATCGATTTCTTGGAAAACCTTAATCCCAACTTAGTAATTGAGAGATTTGCAGGAGAAGTTCCACCCCGATTTAGAGCCACTGAAGGTTGGGGAAACATAAGAAACGAAGAAGTTGTTTCAAAAATTGAACAACGAATGATTGAAAGAAACACATATCAAGGAAGGTTATTTATATGAAAAACACATTATTAGGAAAGACATTAGAGGAGTTACAAGGCATTTGTTTGGATCTTAAACTACCTAAATTTGCAGGCAAACAAATAGCAGATTGGATATATCTCAAAGGAGTTTCGGATATAAATTCAATGACAAACCTATCACTTAATGCAAGACAAACCCTATCAGAAAACTTTGAAGTAGGTTTAATTCCACCAGTAGAAGAACATCATTCCGATGATGGAACCTCAAAATACCTATATAAATACCACGATAATGTATTTGTAGAGACTGTTATGATACCCGATAAATCAAGAGTTACGCTATGTGTTTCAACACAAGTGGGTTGTAAGATGGGCTGTGAATTCTGTGCAACGGGCAAACAGGGCTTTAATAGGAACCTAAATGCAGGTGAAATAATTAATCTTGTACGTACACTTCCCGAATTTGAAGACCTAAATAATATCGTTTATATGGGAATGGGAGAGCCTTTTGACAATTATAAAGAAGTAGTTAAGAGCATAGAAATACTAACATCCGACTGGGGATTTGCCATGAGCCCACGCCGAATCACTGTTTCCACATCAGGAATAATTCCACAAATGATAGACTTTATCTACGAAACCCAATGCCATTTGGCCATTTCCATGCATAATCCTTTTCATAAAGAAAGGCAAGAAATAATGCCAATTGAGAAGAAGTACCCAATAGAAGATGTATGTGATGAGATAAGGAAACACAATTGGTATGGACAACGAAGAGTAAGTTTTGAATATATAGTTTTTAAAGGCAAAAATAATACCTACGATCACGCCAAAGAAATATCATATCTTCTAAGAGGAATAGAAACAAGAGTAAATCTAATTCGTTATCATTCAACACCTGACACCGCATTAGAGGGAGCTTCTGATGAGGAAATTCAGCGATTCCAAGAAGAACTCGAAGGCTTTGGACTTATAACCACCATCAGAGCATCAAAAGGCGAGGATATCTTAGCGGCATGTGGACTACTTTCCACCAAAAAAATTATGGAAGAAAATAGAGAATAGCCGAAAATATTAAGTCCTAAATCTTATAAATGATTTAGGACTTATTTATTTAAAAGCTAATTCCCCAATAATTATCCATACTATCTTTAGTAGAAATAATCATCATTCCCTTATCAAGGCTATGATTATACCATATATTAAAATTAGATTTATTGGAATTA
>Ga0172378_10005277_pt1 | contig 12073 bp, 25 predicted proteins | sample GrowelOW332metaG_FD_119755 | JGI IMG/M metagenome (GOLD analysis project Ga0172378, IMG submission 119755) | Groundwater microbial communities from an aquifer near a municipal landfill in Southern Ontario, Canada - Pumphouse #3_1 metaG | ecosystem: Environmental > Aquatic > Deep subsurface >...
AATTTCTTTAGCTACGAATGATACGAGCCGATATTAAATATCGGCTTCCGATATTGAGGAGGAATAAAAATGAATATAATTGATGTATATGATGATGGAATATTAAGTGAAGAGCAATTAGAAGAAGCAAACTTAGAAAATGCTGATTTCCCATGTAAGGTTATCTATGAAGTTAATGATATAATTGAAGAACAATACATGGATTTAGAATATGATTTAAATAAATCATCTCCTGAAATGCTAAAACAAGAAGTAATAGAAAAATTATCTAAAGTAGAAAACATTAGTATTTATCAACTACCAAATAATTGTACTGTTTTTAGATATTATAATAAAGCTATTAATAATCTATCAGAGCAATTATTTAATAAGTTTAAAAATATTACTGAATATATGGCACTTAGTATTACTTTAAAACACATTCAGGCAGAGGGACAAGAAATAACTGTCTTTGAGTGTGGTGTATATGAATACATCACAGAAAAAGATTATCCCAAGACAGATAAAGTATTAACTAAAGAATTAGAAGAAAAAATTATACCTGCATTATTAAAACTTTAAGGAGTTAATAAAATGGAAATTGAACAAATAAATACAAAAACCGTAGAAATAGTAGTCAATTTTTTTGATTACTGTACTAAAATTGAAACTAATTTAAAAATTAATGAAATAGAACAAACAATTCCTTATTTACTTAAACCTAAGCTTGTAAAAATCTTATCTAAGGTAACTGCTCTTAATATTATCGATAATGATAATGGAACAACAACTTTTAGATTTGGGTGCTTTGGATTAAATCTTATATTAGATAAAAATAATATCGAAGATTTTAGAAAAACATTATACTTAGTAACTGGTTTAGATACTTATAGTGTAAAAGTTTATGATATTAAAGATAATGAAGTGCTTTATGCTATTGATTATACAATAGAAACTCCTGATGATTTAAATAAAGTAAATCAATGGGTATATGATGATTTAAATAAAAATATGGAAATAATAATGACAAATTGTTAGGTGATACTTACCTTAGTAATGATTTTAGTGATTACATTGATAGATACAGTATTTTTGATGTGGAGTTTGTATGCCGATAATAAATATCGGCTTCCGATATTTTTTAGGAAGTGGTAGATATGATTTTTAAAAATTTTATTAAAGACCCAAAAACAAATATAAAGAATTTTTTTGCTTATAAGTTAGAAACTCACATTAATGATTTTGAGCTTCATGCAAAAGAAACAGAAATTATTATTTACTTAGATAATGTTAGTTACTATGAATTAAAAACAATGGAAGAAAATAATATTAGATTTTATAATATTACACCAATAAATAATCAATTAATTATTGATATTGATTATTATGATATTATGAATACTAAAGTAGATGAAAATACTATAAAATTCTGTTACGACACAGATTATGTAATACCAAAATTTTAGGAGATAGATAATATGGATAAATATACAAAAAATTTAATTAAAGTATTAGATGACACTAATTATATAAAACAAGATACACTTGAAACTACATATAAGCTATGTACATCACCATTCGACAATAAAATAGTAGTTAATGATGTTGAATTAAAAAATATGGAGTACTTTGATATATCTAATAATGTATTATGTCTTTCATCAGTAAGTGGATATTATAAAATTAAAATTAAAACAAATAAAATTAAATCTTTAAATTTTTGTTATCAATTAGAAGCAGATTATTTATATGATAATATAGGTTATGATATGATTTTAAAACAATTACGACCTTATCTTAAAAACGAAGTTGGATTTTATGATTACTTTGGAACAATTAAAAATTCTAAAGTTATGATTAATGATATGAATATTTTAGAGGTAAGACATATAGGTATTCAGACTAATAAATTATATTTACTTGATTATCAATTACAAAATATTGGTTCAATACCAACTTATAGAGTTAAAAACTTTAAAATAGGAGATGATTAAAACGAGAATAAATAAAGTTACAGAAATAGAAAATAACATCAGCGAAATAGATTTAACATTTTTAAACCAATCATCAAGGTTTATAATGCCAATATCTTCCAATACAGTAACAGAAGTAGCCCCTAATTCCGTAATAAAACCTATTGTTAATTATTTAAGTTATACATCTCCAGTTAACATAATAGATACAGCTGATAATACTACTCTTTTTACATATAAATGCAATAATTTACAATTTGTACTAAATGCAGATATTATTGCCCAGTTTGAAAAATTATTAAAACATGAAAATGCCTTTATGACAATGATATCAAAAAGCTCACATATTGATTATTTTATTGGAATACATTACTACCAAGAATTAACCACAGACCTACAAAAAAGAGAAGAAATAAGTAACTGGTCATATTATCAAGTCACAGATATATTAAGAAGCATACTAACATATGAATAATTTTTTTTACCCCACGATATAACAATTGTTATATTTTCAAATAAATAAAAAAATCCGTAAATCCATTACCCAATATATATTAAGACAAATAAAAAAGTAATTTCATAACGGCGAATTCATTTACTTGAAGTAGTGATTAAAAATTTAGGTACTTCATACATCAACTATCATTTTAATTAATCACTACTTGCATAATTTTAATAGTAATTTTCTCTGAAATTTTATTTTTTTAATTAAAAGACATAAAAGACATAAAATATTAACTTTTTTGTATTAAGTATTAATTATTAAATAAATTTTTTAAAAATTGAAAATGAAATGAAAAACTATGATATTTTACGTCTTTTATGTCTTGTCTCACATTATATCTAAATTATTACAATATGAATTTCTTATCCCAGTTAAACATTTAAGTTTTAATCCTAAAGTTCTTTTTTCACTATTTGATAATTTTGTTATAAATAATCCAATATAAGAATAAGAAAAAGTTACTAAAACTTCAGGAGTACAAAAAATATGTCCAAAAAAGAAATGAGAGTTATTAAGATATTCATCAGTAGTTTTAATATAATCAACAACATCATCAATTATCTTATCATACAAAATATCGACTCTCTCCGATAACTCACCTACTTCGCGAATTCGGTTGCAATCAAATTGAATATCACTTAACCGTGTCTCACTCTCTTTGTGCAATTGAATATCTTCTTTTAGGCTCATTATAAAAAGCCCCACACACAAACATCATCAACACCAGTTTCTGCTATTAACCGAAATTCTAATAATTTCTTTTCTTCCTGCGATATTCTGCTAATATTAATAATAATACCATTATCACTTATTCTAACTCTTAATCTTGGAGGAATAATATGTAATAAATAGTTATTTTTATATTCAGAACTATTTTTTACAAATTTCTTTACATCTTCTATTAATTCTTTTTTTAAATAATTAATTTCACTAAGAAGTTTTTCGGCTTTTAATAAGTTTTCTTCAGTATAGGGGAGCTTATTATACAATACACAATCCTTATATAATTGCTCAAACTCTTCTTTCATTATTTACACCAATCAAAATCTATTCTAATATACATTGTCTCATCTTCTGTCTTATAAGAGAGGTACATAATATCATCAATCTCCAAATCAATCCAAAAACTCACATCTTTGTTTCCAAAAAACAATTGGTCAAGTAAAAACTGCTGTGCGTTCTCTGTCTCATTCACAAATTCGACCCTGCTCACCTTAGCGATATGCACGACTATATCATCGTTAAATTCATTCAACATCTTATGCCAAAATTTAATATCTATATTGTTACCTGCATAAATCATAAATATCACAATTGTTATATTTTCTCTTTAATCCATTATAATATAGGAGAAGGCTTGAAATATCTTCTTCAAACCTATTAGCTCTTTCTATTTCTTGAGCAACCAAAATAAGCTCACTCATAATTTCTTCTCTATTCATCTTTCACCTTATCGATACATACATTAGTTATACTATTTTGAGGAGTATTAAGTAACTTAATAAGCTCCGTAATCTTATATAACGTTTTCTCGTCATCTTCTTCACTTAAAGTCATTTTTAAAGAAATCATATATTTATTCACTTGTCTCACCCCACGAATTACCTAATAAATAATCAACCGAACAATCAAATAACTTCGCGAGTGAGACAAAACTCTCATAATCAACCTCTAAAGGTCTAAATAAGAGCCTTATCATAAAATTGCTTGTCTCACCCACTTCATCAATAACCTGCTCATCAGATAAATTATTTTGTCTCATCATTTTATTAATACGATAATTTTTTAATAAATTTTTCTTATCCCAAGCCTTAACCTGCAATTTATGAATATCTTGAGGAGTATCTTTAAAATTCTCATCAATATTAGAATGCCCCCAATACCTAAAATCACTTCTTTGCATATTATACATTACTCCATTAAGAAAATAATAATCATATCGACCATCACCTAACATATGATAATGCTTTAAATTTAAATAATGGCGATTATGATATGGATAATTAAGCGAATAAGTATCAGGATACATCGTGCTGTCTCACATAATCTTCTAATCTATCAAGGCTTCTAATAACTGCAAAATATTCCTCTAACTTATTCATCTTTCCCACTTCTTAAAGTAGATAAGAATAAACCTAAACTAAATAAACAAATAATCATCTCAATACCTGCAAATAATACATTATTAGGGGCAAATAAAGTTAATACCCAAATAATTATCCAACATACTAAAATAATCGCAAATACATTATTATATTCCATCAATATCACCTAATCTCGCGAATAAATATTCCTTTAATGCCTCATAAAGTTGTTCGTCATATAACGAACTAAATTCTTCATCAGTTAATTCCTTATAATCGTGTCTCATCGCACTCAAATTCTTAATCTTACTCTTAGAGATATAATGCTCCTGCTGACCATAAGCAGTCAATTCATTATTAATCTTCTTAGATAAGAAATACTTTCGCTTCTTACTTATATGATTTAAATCACTAATAAACATCGCTGTCTCACTCCTTGTTCGTAGGTAAACGAACAGATACTAATATATTATCGCAATAAGAAATTAATTCCATATCTAAATCTGCTAACTCTTTACTTTCAAACATTAAATCTTCAGTAAATATTTCATCAAAATAATTAGTCAAATACACACCCACCAAAAAATTCAATCTCAATATATCCTGCTATAATAGAATAAATCCTAAGATAACAATCGTCAAATACATATACAAGCTTAGCTAAATCTTCAGCATCTATTTCTTTCATACTAATAGTGATAGAAGGATTATCCCTATCAAAATTAATATCTTCTATATCAATTATTTCTTTAATACAATTTGCAATATCCAATTCCATATCATCTAATTCCATTATATCACCTTTTTATATTCACAATTAAGATTTTTACCTATAGCAATAAAATCACTCATATCTGCAGTATCATTCAAGATATCAACCATATCGGTTACTAACTCAGTAAATTTTTCAGAAAGCTTAAAATCATCAAAATATCGACCACTCTTTTGATTAAGCTTATCCTCAAATATGATATGACTTGTCTCACTTGTCTCATCGAAGTAAAAATTCAATCTCATAAATTCTTTCCTCTTAAATAAACCATTAGGTTTATAATCCATATCAATCTTCATTAAATACGCTTGTCTCACACCCATGTAAACATTACATCAATACCCATCTTATGCTTGCGAATATCGCAACTCTTACCAAATAATTCGCACATATTACCTATATCCTCATCACAAGTTTCATAAAAAATACAATGCACAATAACACAAGAGCCTTTAATTTCTTTTTCTGCAAATAACATAGGAATAAGTAATTCCTGATTTATAAAAATAGCAAGTTTTAAATCAATAAAATTTAAAATATCTTCCTTACTAATATTTTCATCACAATCATCATAACAAAAAGTCATATATGTCTCACTCCTCTAAATATGCCCAATCATCTAATTCTAATTCAATTGCAATTTGACCCATCATAGGAACAATCACATAATCGCAATTACCAAAATAATTAAACACATTATCCAATTCCATCTTATAAAGAGAGCGACCCATTAAAGTCAATATCGCTTCATCTTCATTAATAAAGACTTCAAGGATACTCATCATACCAAAATCAACTTCATTCATTAACATTTCTTTTATTTCATCTTGTGTTTTATCTTCAAATCTTTCATAATTCTTCATCATAATCACCTAAAGGACACCAATCAGGAACTTCTTCAAATTCAATAAAATTATAATTATCCCCATGCCCACTTTTTGTACCAGTAAGTTCCTTATTAATTTTACAATAATAATACATCTCATCACTACTAAAATCCCAATCTCTACCCTCCATAGGACAGTGCATACACATATCAGGCTTTTTAATAACATTCTTAAAAAAACACCAATCAGGGTTATCAATAACAATCTCACGAAAAGCCTTACGAGGAATAAGTGTACAAGTAAATAAAGGATTAATTAATTCACTATATATGCAATTACCACAATGCTTATAGTGGTGTCTCATCATATCTTCAAGATTTTTCTCTTGCTTTTCAGAGGTATCCCATTTATTAATGATATCATCAACTTCTTCATCACAATTACCACTATAAATATTCAAACATAAGCAAATATCATCAATAATTTCAATAGTATTTGCATTATGATACCAATCCTCAAAGAAGTGCAAAATAATATTATCTTCTTCATCAACAATACAAGGAAATCCGTAAAAAAAAATTCCATCAACACCTTGCAAAGTAACTATTTTCTCAGGAACTACATAATACATATATCAATATATAGACTTAATGATATATAAACATTTCCTATTATAATCCGATAAAAAATATCGGCAACCGATATTTACTGTACGAGCTTGATGATATCATCTTTCCCCAAATAATTTCTAAAATAAACAAATAAGCAAATAATTAAATAATTAATTAATAAGGAGGGACTTCAGATATATATGATAAAATTAACTCTCGCTCAAAGAAATAATTTTTAGAATTGACACAAATTGACTGACATACCTACTCCTACTACTACACCCTCCCCCCAATATTTTTTTTTCACTTCTCATTTTGCAGTGTAGAGTATAGGTATGTCAATTTTGAACTTTTTTATTCTTCTTTTCTTTTTTATCATATTCATTCTCTCTCTTTTTAATAAAAAAAGAAGAAAAATAAGTAATATATAGTATAAAGGAGAAGAGAAAACTAAAAACCGAAAAAACGAAACGAGAGCAGAGAACTTTTTAGGACAAGGGGCGAAGAATGCGACTTTTATGACTCAAACTAAACAATTTTTGACCTAAATTTATTTTTTATTTTTCAATTTTGTGCCACAACTTGTTCGTATTTATACGAATATTTCAATAAAAAGTTAAAAAAGTTGTTCGTATCTATACGAACTAAAAATTGCCACAGAATTTTTGTGACAAATAATTTATAATGATTAATCATGATAGATTTTTGCGTGGTAAAAAAAATTACATTATTTTATCAAGAATTTGTTGGAGTAAGTTTTGAATATTTGCGAGAATATCGGAATTATCAGGCATTTGTAAAATTTGATTTATACTTCCACCAGTTGAATTTATTTGGGGGATATTTGTAGAACTTGGTACTGCAGTAAAAGTAGTTGATATCATATAGAGAAAGTAACATATTATCAAGATTATAATTATTGCAAATATCCCCATGATAATGATTTTTCCTATATTAGATTTTTGTTGTTGTTCTACATATTTAACTACATGAGTTTCATAAGGAATTTTTGCTCCACAACAACTGCAAATATAGTTATTTCTTCTTAATTCTTCTTCTTCATTATTTGTCCCACAATAGGGACACTTTTGATATATCATATAATTTCACCTCACATTAATATATAGACAATCTATTATATAAATATTGTCTACTAAAAAGTCAATAAGTATAAATATAATGAACTTATATAGTTATGTAGGTGAAAAATTATGAATAAAGAAATGATACCAATGCCAAGTGAATATGCTATTCAGCATTATAATGAAGAAGATAGTACCAATTTATTTTATAAAGATATGTTCGAGCAATTCGGACAAAGTGATGATGAAGAAATGTTTTGGGACTATTATTGGTCAAGTGTCTCATCAAAAGATAATGATGTAGCTCTTGAAGTATATAAGATGAACTTAGAGAACTTAATACAAGATTATCAAGAAAAAGATGAATGGGAAGAATATTATCATAAGATGATTGAGAGCGATATCGATAATGATAAACCACAACTTGATAAAAATAAAGATATTACAATAAAATTTGATGATATCTTTAAGACTCAAGCAAAATATCGAAATGTTTTTCCTAATGATGTAGGATATGAAAAAAAACATATTGATACAGATGAATTTTCTGATAAAGAAAAAATTATTTTACATAGAATGTATAGTGAACAAGTAAGAGCTTCTAAAAGACAAACTAATTTAGATAAATATAAAAACACAATTTATATTCAAAACCCACAAAATTGTACAAAAGAAATAGCTCAATATTTAATGGATAATTATGGTATGTTCTATGACCCAAATAAGGGTAGATTATTTGTTAATAACTTTATGGGCAGTTATGAAGAATTTACTATCAACTCTAAGCATAATTGGTTAGAGCAATTAAATGCTTGTTTGTATTCAACAAAAACTATGAAAGATGGAAATGAGATGATAATATCTGATATTACTACTACAAGAAAAACATTAGAAACCTCATTACCTAATTTTGTTGATAGAATAAAAGAGCCATTATATACCAAAATTGGTTTCAAAAATAATGTATTAGATACTGAAACATATGAGATATCTCCTGCAGGAACTAATCCAATATATACAAAATTAACAGTTCCATATGATTATAACCCTAATGCAAGAGGTGGAGAATTGGAAAGATGGTTACATTATGAACTTGATAACCCTGACTCTGAAATAGACAGCGTACAAGGTTTATTAGAATTTTTAGGTTTCACTCTTATCGAACCGGGTCATGTAAAGCACCAATGGATGTTATTCATATTCGGAATAGGTGGAGCAGGAAAAAGTATGTTATTAAGATTTATTTCTCACGCATTAGGTGAAGATAATACTTGTACTATTTCATTACCAAAAATTTTGCATGATAATCGATTTGAATATTCAAACATTATAAACAAAACTTTAGTTAAAATAGAAGAAGTAGATGGAAATAAAGTACAAAACTTATCATGGTTCAAGGAACATACTGGTGGAAATCCAGTTTCCGTAGAAGAAAAAGGCAGACCACAAGTAACTATACCAAGTAAAGATGTAGCTAAGCTTATCGCTATCGGAAATAGACCTATGGAAATTGATAAAATGGAACAATCATTTATTCGCCGAATTTTATTATTAGAATTCCTTAGAAAACCAACACAAAAAATGCTTAATGATGTAGATTTTGAGCAAAGAGTATTAAATGATGATGAATGTATGGAATGGTTACTATATCAATCAGTTCAAGCATATAAGAATATGATGGATGAACACAGAAAATGCGTTTTAGAAAGAAACGATGATGAATTAATGTCTACTTTAGCAAAACATGCTCATTCTGAAAAGATGATTATCGATAAATACTTTACTTGTATTGATAGTATGGAAGAAGATATTAAACTAACTAAAAACTTATTTAACGGTTTAACAAAAATATTAGCTATTGAAAATGGTGTCGATATCCGTAATGACCGAAGTAAAATTTGGAAAGAATTGATATATGAATTAACTGGTAATAAACTTAATTTTAAAAGAAATCGTAGAAGTATTAATGGAAGTACATATGCGTATTGGTATGATGTTGCTCCAACACCTGAAGTATATGAAAAATATCTTAGAAAATGTCCAGTATGTAAAGAATATACATTAAAAGATAAACCATGTATTTATTGTGGAAGTGAGCCAAATGCAAATGTACAAAATTGAAGTATATGAGTATCAATATAGTAGAGCCACAAGACAATATGAGCATCAAATTAGCCAATTACATTTTGAACCATTATTAGAGCTATATATCGAAATTAATAAAAGCATACGTGATTTAACATATATGATTAAAAAAATTATACAACCATATGAGGGAAGACCATTAACTGATATTACTAAACAATCAGTTATATCTACCATTTTATATGAATTACAAGAATATGGATTACGCAATATGGAATATGATAGCAATTTCGCAGACGCAGAAATCAAAATGTACCCAATGTTCGATATCCAAATTTATTATATCGGCGATAATGGCTTGAAACAGATAGATTTATATACTGAAATAGACTAATATATAAGTAAATAATTCCAAGAATGGGATTAAAGTTTACTTGATAAAAATTCAATTGAGGTTTAGAGCATGGAGTCAAAAGTATGTATGATTACGGAGGATTTTGATGATAGTTTATAATCCATATCTTGATTATCCGAATAAGATAAGAAGATTTTTAGATGGGAAAATATCTCATATGAATGATGAATATACAGACCATCATAAAGAAAACACTTGGGTTGAGCATTTATTTGACTTCAGAACTTCATCTTATTATCCGATAATGCAAACAAATGTTATATTAAATAAAAGTGCTGCTAATATAACTCATGATAATATAGCGAGATATCGATTTAAGAAGCTGTCTCATGATAATAACATGACAACTCAACAATTAATTAATTTCTGTAATAGATTAGATAATGTTCCTTTTGACCTTAATGCCCAAATACTTTACTCATTTCAACAATTATTGGGATTAATTATATTATTTGGCTGTTCAGAGGAATATTTATATGGAATATCATGGAACGAAGACCTAAAACCACAAAGAGATTTAGGTCAATATTCTGCAGAAGATTTAGTTGAAATAGTACGAGAAGAAAATTTTAGGAGTTAAATAATGAGTAAGAAAAAACTTATGCCATTAAAAAATTGTAAAAATTGTATTTTCTATTGCGAGGGCATCGAAAATGCTGTTTGTACACAGACGAACTATATATTAGATTTTGGATTTGATGGAGAAATCCCACTCAACTGTCCTTTAGAAGAATTCAATTGTCCTTTAGAGGGAGAAATATATAAACATTTTGAAGATAGATTTTCCAACTTATTAGACTCTTTTCATGAATTAAATAAAAAATATTGGGCTTTAAAAAGTAAAGAATGGCCTAAATGCTTTCATGAATGGTTAGATGGAGTTGAAATTAGTGGTAATGATGATATGTTAAATTTTCATGGTATAAAACCAATATATGACTTACCAATACCATTTGCAATTTTTTTAAATAAAGAATTTGGTTTTGATAATATTTATTTCGATGATGAACTTAATACAATATCAGTATCTAAAAGTGATGACTAATGTTAGGCTACAAAAACACAATATTAAAAAATTTAAAATGTGATAATGGTTATAAACCATATGAGTATGATAATCAAGCAGATATAATATCAATTACAACTGATGATTATCAAAATTTTTCTCGAACAATCGAATTATTTAATGATATTATTCTTGATATAAGTAAAACAGATGATATCATCGGAATTGAGATATTAGACGCGAAAGATAAATTCGATATACCAGAGAAAGGAAAAATGTTTATTGAAACATATAATGATACAATAATTTTTAAGGAGGAAACAAAATGAGATATTATAAAATAAAAATCGAAGATATCGCAACACGAGAAGTAGATAGTTATTATTTTGAGTCAGTATATACTGAAGAAAAAGTAAAAAAAGCTTTTGATAAAGTAGTTGATAAATATGACTCTTTTGAAACTCCATATATACGAAAGAAGATTAGTAATGAAATTTTTAATATATCATTGCTACAAGCAATACAAGAACCACAATATTATACATCTTTTCATAAAGATTATGGATATAAGGATAACGATATAATGATAACAATAACACCTATTAATATAAAAAATCCAACTCCTGAAGATGATAGGTTTAGTAAAGAAGTAAATGATTGGTGTACAGAGTATGTACGAGGCTCATGTGGTGGAGTAAATACATTTTATGCTTACTCCGATTATCATTTTGATA
>Ga0172378_10005280_pt1 | contig 12065 bp, 13 predicted proteins | sample GrowelOW332metaG_FD_119755 | JGI IMG/M metagenome (GOLD analysis project Ga0172378, IMG submission 119755) | Groundwater microbial communities from an aquifer near a municipal landfill in Southern Ontario, Canada - Pumphouse #3_1 metaG | ecosystem: Environmental > Aquatic > Deep subsurface >...
AAAAAACAAGGCTGGTGTGATGGGTCTTTTTCTTTCTGTCATCGTAAAAATATTGCCCTTGGGCATTGCTATCTCGATTTAATTGCTTATCTTTACGAACATAATGAAAACGCAAATGAAAAACAGTATGAAGAAAATAGTTTTATCAATCTTTTTGTGCCTATTGGCACTCTCTGCAAACGCTCAAGGTAAAACAACAACGAAGGCTAATCCCGTCGAGGAAGTATCAATACATTGTCCTATCCATATTGTAGACGAAATGCCTGTTTTCCCAGGAGGTTTCACTGCCTTGTCGAAGTTCATTGCTGATAACACGCATTATCCAGCAGAAGCTAAGGAAAAAGGCATTCATGGCAGAGTGGTTGTAGGTTTCGTTGTGGAAAAGGACGGAACTTTAACTCACTTTGAAATTGTAAGATCAGTGAATCCCTTATTGGATGAAGAGGCTCTGAGAGTATGCAAAATGATGCCTAAATGGAAGCCCGGCAAGAAGAATGGAGAAGCAGTGAGCGTGAAATATGATATCCCTGTCAACTTCAAACTTCCAGAAAATAATCCAAGCAAAACGACAACTCCTGTCACCCAAACTTCTCCTCAAGAAGTCTATTGTACTACTCTCATTCTTGTAGATGAGATGCCTGTTTTCCCCGGAGGCGTAGCAGCCTTGTTGAAGTTCATTACTGATAACACGCATTATCCAGCAGAAGCTAAGGAAAAAGGCATTCATGGCAGAGTGGTTGTAGGTTTCGTTGTGAAAAAGAACGGCTCTTTGTCTCATATTAAAATTGCGAGGTCGGTAGATCCTCTATTAGACAAAGAGGCTCTGAAAGTGGTCAAATCGATGCCTAAGTGGAAGCCCGGAAAACAGAAAGGAAAAGCAGTGAGCGTGAAATATAATATCCCTGTCAACTTCAAACTTCCAGAAAATAATCAAATTAAAATGTCAGCAGCTACTGCTGATCTTTCTCCTCAGCAAGGAAACTTCATAATTATTGACGAGATGCCCTCGTTCCCTGGAGGCAACACTGCTCTAATGAATTTCTTATGTCAAAATGTACATTATCCTGTAGATGCTCAGATAAAACGCATTCAGGGAAGTGTGCTTGTCTCTTTCATTGTGGAAGAGGACGGTTCTCTATCAAATATTGAGATCTCAAAGTCTGTTGCTCCAATATTAGATGCAGAAGCTATAAGAGTCATCAAAGCTATGCCTAAATGGAATCCGGCAAAACAAAAAGGGAAGCCAATAAGGATGAAATATGATGTTCCAATCAATTTCAGACTTCAGAATTAAATTGTGCAAAGATTGGTAAATAACAAAGAATGTCATTTGCCCAGGAATGCAAATGCCTGGGTATAATCGTGCATGATAACGATACTTGTAAGGCCAAATCATGAAGGGAACGGCATCAGCCCGTTTTCTTGGATTTTTTCTTTGCTTGAATTTTAAGCATAATTGGTATATTTTCATCATTAACGCTATTTAACGCTTCTACCATGCAATCTATTTACTTTTATGACATTTAAAGAGTATGAACGTAAACATATAAACGTAAATATAAATTTAAAAAGGAAAAAATGATTATGAAAAAATTGAAATTCTTATCAGTACTGTTCTGCTGCCTGGCAGCAATGTCTTTCACTTCCTGCGATAATGGAAATGATGATGTGCAATCTCTTACCAAGGAGCAAATCGCCCAGTGCTTCACAACGGTCAAAGGTACATACACTGGAAAAGTGATTTACACAAGCATCAACCCAAATAACAAAAACGATGTTACCGATACACTCAACATTCAGTGGGCAGTAAACACTGACAGCACGCTGGTCATCTCCAAGTTCCCCGCTAAGTTGTTGGCACAAAATATCAACAATACAGACCTGAAAACAGCTCTCTCTGCAGCTGCTGACCAAGACCTCACGTGTTATACTGGCTTCACAAAGACCTCACCTGTGACCTTCTTACTCAACCCTGTAACCCTTACTTACTCCCTCACTTATGGTGGAGCTACTCATAAGGTACAGGTGGCATTCTACATCAACAGCTATTATTCATACGGTGTCTATGGCTCAACCGTTGATTCCCAAAAACTGATGCAGATGCAAATCCTTGAAGGAGCTATCTATATTGATGGCAACCAAAGCACTTCTCTGACAAGCACTGTGCCTTTTATGTTCACAGGAACTAAAAACTAAATATTCAAATTTATTATCCCGCTTTTTCAGTTGGCTGCACCTTTGCATAAGCAAGGTGCAGCCTTTTTTGCCAGAAACCGCATGAAATGAGCATTCACAGCGCTGAATAAACGGAGTTAATGAAAGTTAAACACAAATATATCCATGCAAGGTTTGCTATCTTTGTAACTTTATAAAGCAGACAAGAGACAAAAATGGCTGCCGAAAACAAAGGGTATGTACCTACTGGGAAGTAACACAGAGCAACAAATCATCAAACTGTTCAGCCGCGGAGATGCCTCGGCTATGGATATGTTATACAATGCATTTTCCGGATATCTCACAGCCGTTTGCTCGCGTTACATTGCCAATGAAGACGACGTGAAAGATGTGCTCCAGGAGAGTTTCATCATCATCTTCACAAAGATACCGTCTTTCGAATATCACGGAAAAGGTTCTCTGAAAGCATGGATGACAAAGATAGTAGTGAACGAATCACTCTCTCTCCTGAGAAAAGATAAGGCTTCGCCCCTTGTTCCCGCATTACAAGAACCACCCGATATGCCTGACGAAGAGCCCGCGTTGGAAGACCTCAAGGAAAAAGATATTCTCGAAATGATCAGAAAACTTCCAACAGGCTATCGCAAAGTGTTCAACCTCTATGTAATAGATGGTTACAGCCACCAGGAAATAGCGCAAATGCTCGGCATACAACCTGCCACCTCAGCCTCACAATTCCACAGAGCCAGAATGATGCTGGCATCGATGATCAGACAGAAAAGAAATTTAGCAGACAGCAGAAAATGAAAGAAAAATGGATAAATGACATATACAGCCGAATGGGGAACTACCAAAAGAAAGCCCCGGAAGGTTTGCTCGATGATATCAAAAAAGAGATGGTTCGTCGGGGCATCAATGTCGTGCCTGCTGGAAAAAAGAAAGCAAGAGCGATACCCTTGTGGGCTGTCCGCTCAATAGAAGTAGCCGCACTGCTTGCCATCATATTACTTATCGCAACACCCTATCTCAAGAACCCTGCTGTAGATAATATCGCAGATGCTTCCAAAAAACCATCTTCTGCCATTCAAACAGTCATTAAGAGCAATGCAGGCAATGACTATGAGGAGGCTGAAAAGCCATCTTCTGCATCCAATGCAATGACTGCGATGACGCAGAAAATTGCCTCTCTTTTCCATCATCTTTCTTCATCTTCTGAAACCCCATTGCTTAGTGAGAATCAAGAAGTAAGTCCTTCTATTCTGGATAAAAACAAGGAAGCTCTGAATAAAAACAGCATAGGAGGATCAGAAGAAAACAAGGTGAAGCATCAACAACCAGCCACAGAGCAGAAGAAAACTTCCGCAAGATCATCCTATACACCGCAATATGTCTATCCATCGGAACATCGGAGCCATTCCTCCATCAACATTGGAGTTCATTATTCAGGCATTCTTGCCAGCAGCAACCCTGCCTCACAAGAAAGACATCCCGATTACTTGGCAGATCCAGAGTTAAGGTTCAATAACAGCAATGTCGCTGCCACAATAGTAAACGAGGAAAAGAAAAACCATCACCAACCTGTGAAAGTAGGCATGGAAGTAAAGTATAACCTTGACAACAAATGGAGTATCCAGTCTGGATTGGTATACAGCTATCTACAATCAGATTTCACAAAGACAAACCTCTCCGACAAAGAGGTTACCAAACAAAGTCTTCACTACGTGGGAATACCCGTTAACTTAAGCTACAATCTCTATCAGAGTAAGCACTTGAGCGTGTACGTCACAGCAGGAGGAGAAGCAGAAAAGATGGTAAAGGGTAAGGCTGAAACTTGCTCCACACAAAATGGAACTCTGATAAGCAATACCGAGAGAAATGTGAAAATGAATCAATTGCAGTTTTCTACAAATGCTGCAGCAGGTATTGAATATAAGGTAAGCGATCACTTCAGCATCTATGCAGAACCTGGAGCAAGCTATTATTTCAAGAACGGCAGTGACGTGAAGACCATTTACAGCGACAAGCCACTTGGCTTCAGTCTCAATTTAGGAGTAAGGCTTAACATCAATAAATAATTCAGACCCTGCTTATATAAACCATAGATGTAGCCAATAGATATAAAAAACTGTCACTAAGAAAAGGATGTTCATGAAGAGTATTTATCCAATGAAAGACCGACTTCTATAGCACATTCCTCTGGCAGTGACGTGAGAAGCATCAAAGAAAACGACAATAAGACATACCTTGTTAAGTACAAAGAAATTATCAATCTTGATAAAGATAAGATTTTAGAGTAATCAAAGCATAATTTATCCATCAATTTATTTTGCTATCACACTAAAAAATACTATTTTTGCAGAAAATAAGAAGTGTTATGGCAAAACATGTTTTATGGTCGGATGAATACTGGCTATTGCTCATGCAGCTATATCTGAATAAGCCTGTTGGAGCGAAAGCCTTATATTCTCGTAAGCTCGTAGACCTTGCTTTGGAATTGCATATCCAACCCAAGTTTCTCTATGAGCAGATGTTTCGTCTCCGTCAGCTAGAAACTCCGAAGATAGAACAACTGTGGAAAACCTACGGAAAGAGCCCTAAGAAACTCTCCAAAGAGGTAAATCTGCTCCGTCAAATGAATGGCTTCGGACAAGCACAAAAGTTTTATCAAGATGTGAACTTAAATTGGTCATGGGAAAAAGACTTCCTGCCACTCGAAAGTAATCCATCACTGTCTCCTATAAAACTTATCATGGTCCTCGACCTTTACTTCCGTCTCATCCCTATTACAATGGTTCCAGAAACATGGGAAATCACCGAACTGAGCAAACTCATCAAAGTTTCACCCGAACAGATATGTGAAATAATGACCGTGTTTCAATTCTGTGATCCTTATCTTAACCATGATGATATGATGATAAACCCATTACTGGCACCCTGTCAGGAAATTTGGCAGCGTTACGGGAATGACAACCCGGAAAAACTGTCTTCACTTGCTGCTCAGTTAAAGGAGTATTTTAAATAACAGCCATGTCCCAAAAACTGATTCAAACTCAAACTCAAAAACTCACACAACAACAACACCTGTCGCAGCAACAGATGCTCTTTGTGAAGATGGTGGAGATGCCCATCAATGAACTTGAAGAGAGTATCAATACCGAATTAGATGACAATCCGGCTTTAGAGATATCTGACCGAGATCCTCTGGATGACGAACATGATGCCGAAAGTGAAGATCATGCGGATGGCGAGGATGACTATGAAGAGAAAAATGAACGTGAGGAACGTGAAGACGCATTAGATACGGCACTCGAGGGATTAGGGGGCGACGACGAAATGCCTAACCCCATAAGGGAACACCAACAACAAAATAGTGCCGATTATGAAGAGATCGTATACGGTGATACCATCTCCTTCTACGATAAACTCAAGGAGCAAATGAGCATGGAAGACCTTACGGAGAAGCAACAGGATATCATGGAATATCTGATAGGATCTCTTGATAACGATGGGCTCTTGAGAAAACCACTTGATACCATCAGTGATGAACTCGCCATCTATCATAATATCGATATAACGGAGCAAGAGATCGAACAAATGCTGAAGATCCTTCAGACATTTGATCCTGTCGGTATAGGGGCACGCTCACTACAAGAATGCCTGCTCCTGCAAATCGACCGTTGCCCTAAAGGACGTCTCAAGGACCTGATGTATCAGGTGATAGCCAATCATTTCGATGCCTTCCTCAAAAAGCATTGGGACAAGATACAATCTGAATTGAAACTTTCAGACGTACAAGTAAGCACTCTCCGTAGTGAAATCCTTAAACTGAATCCGAAGCCAGGTTCCTCTTTAGGTGAAACCGAAGGGAGAAATATCCAGCAGATAACACCTGATTTCATAGTAGATACCAGTGAAGGCGGCAACATAAATTTTTCACTCAACCATGGAAATGTACCCGAGTTGAAGGTCTCTAACTCTTTTACAGAAATGGTTCATACCTTCAAGAACAACAAGCAAAATATGAACAGACAGGCAAAAGAGGCGCTGCTGTATGCAAAGGAGAAAGTGGAAAAGGCACAAGGATTCATTGATGCTGTGAAGCAACGGCGGCACACCCTAAGTGTCACCATGAGAGCTATCATAGAATGGCAGCAACCTTTCTTCACAGATGGAGATGAAAGCGAGCTCAGGCCGATGATCCTCAAAGACATAGCTGACAAGACCCATCTTGATATTTCAACTATCTCACGGGTCGTAAACGTAAAATATGTACAGACTAAATGGGGTATATTCCCACTTAAGTTTTTCTTCAACGACAGCTATACCAATAGCGATGGGGAAGAAACATCCATCCGCAAATTGCGCCTGACACTTAAAGAACTCGTCGAAAAAGAAGATAAGAACCATCCATTAAGCGATGACGCACTGGCTGAAATGATGGAAAAGTTAGGACTCCCGATAGCCCGCCGTACAATAGCAAAATACAGATTGCAATTGGGTATACCTGTGGCAAGACTGAGAAAGATATGAAAGAAAAAAACATAATATTGACAGCCCGGATGATGAGCATGGTTTTCACACCATTCTATCTACCCCTTGTAGGCCTCATGGCACTGTTCATCTTCAGTTATATGAGCCTTATGCCATGGATATATAAACTTATTGTACTGGCCATGGTATACCTGTTTACCATCCTGCTGCCTACAATTCTTATTCATGTCTACCGACGTTATCAAGGCTGGAACTTAATAGAACTGGGTGCAAAAGAGCGCCGCATGGTGCCCTATATTATCTCCATCCTCTGCTATTTCAGTGGTTATTACCTCATGACATTTTTCCGCATCCCGAGTTTCATGGCCCGCATCCTCTTAGCTGCGCTCATGATCCAGATCATTTGTGCGCTTATCAATGTGTGGTGGAAGATTTCCACGCATACGGCAGCCATCGGAGGTGTCTCTGGAGCGCTCATCGCTTTCTCCTTTATCTTTGCTTTCAACCCGATATGGTGGTTTTGCTTTGTAATTATCATTGGCGGTATGGTGGGATCAAGTCGGATTATCCTCCGCCAGCATTCTCTCTCTCAAGTCGTAACAGGCTTCTTTGTAGGGTTGCTTTGCGGATTCTTTGTAATACTTTAAAATATAAATATGAAACCATTAATCAGCATTATCATGGGCAGTACAAGTGACCTGCCCATTATGGAAAAAGCTTGTAAGTGGCTGAATGATAATGAGATTCCTTTTGAAGTGAATGCTCTGTCAGCCCATCGTACACCTGAAGCCGTAGAGGCTTTTGCCAAGGGCGCTAAAGACCGTGGCGTCAAGGTCATCATTGCAGGGGCAGGAATGGCCGCTGCACTGCCTGGTGTCATCGCAGCTTCCACTCCCCTGCCAGTAATTGGAGTGCCCATCAAAGGCATGCTTGATGGCTTGGATGCAATGTTGAGCATCATCCAGATGCCTCCCGGCATACCTGTTGCCACCGTGGGAGTGAACGGGGCTCAGAACGCTGCTATCCTTGCAGCCGAGATGATAGCACTTGGTGATGAGCAAATTGCCAAGAAGGTAGATGTCTGGAAGGCTGGCCTTGGTGCCAAAATAGAAAAGGCCAACAGGGATTTAGCCGAGATCAAGGAATACGAATATAAGTGTAATTAAACCTCTTTTCAATTGCAAGCCGGCACTCTCCTATCAGGTATTTGCAGTCTGCAAGGCAGAGGCAATGGCCAGAGATGGCAACAATGACTTGTCCTAACATTTATGATAGATCTATTTAATTATCAGCGTCGCCCTACTTCGGTAGTTCATATCGGAGCTTTGGATATGGGAGGGGAAAATCCAATCCGTATCCAGTCGATGACGACAACCAATACTAACGATACGGAAGCCTGCATTCAACAGGCTGAACGCATCATCAAGGCCGGTGGAGAGTTAGTCAGGTTCACCACACAAGGCTCACGTGAAGCCGAGAATCTGAAAAATATCAATGCCGGAATACGCCAGGATGGTTACAATACGCCACTTGTAGCAGATGTGCACTTCAATCCACATGTAGCGGATGTAGCTGCCCTTTATGCTGAGAAAGTACGTGTCAACCCTGGTAACTATGTGGATCCAGCGCGGAAATTCATCAAAATTGATTATACCGATGAAGAATATGCTGCTGAATTGCAAAAGATTGAAGAGCGATTTGTGCCTTTCCTCAACATTTGCAAGGCTCACCACACGGCTGTAAGAATAGGAGTGAACCATGGTTCCCTATCTGACAGAATCCGCAACCGCTATGGCGACACGCCGGAAGGCATTGTAGAAAGCTGCATGGAGTTTCTGCGCATCTGCAAGAGAGAGGACTTCGGCGATGTGGTCATCAGCATCAAGGCTTCCAACACGATGGTGATGGTGCGCTCTGTAAGGCTCTTGGTAGAGGAAATGGACAAGGAAGACATGCACTATCCGTTGCATCTTGGTGTCACGGAAGCCGGTGAAGGAGAGGACGGACGCATAAAAAGCGCCGTGGGCATCGGTGCCTTGTTGGCTGATGGCATTGGTGACACGGTGCGTGTCTCACTGTCTGAAGAGCCGGAAGCAGAGATTCCCGTCGCCCGCCATTTAGTAAATCACTTCAATCAAAGGGCTCATCATGTGCTGATACCAGCCACTGAGAACAAAGATTTTAATTGGATTCATCCGGAAAGACGACAAACTTCTACCATCAGAAACATCGGTGGTGAGAATGTTCCTATCGTGATTTCTTCCATTCAGGAGGTAGAAAATGAGAAGCTCATTAGTCGTTCCAAGGCTGACTATATCTATTGTGGCAGCCAACTCCCAAAACATTTTGCGGAAGGCAAGAACTACATAATAGATTTTAATATCTATGCTGAAAATCAAAAGGAGCTAAAGGATAAACAGGTTTACCCTATTTTTCCAGTTACCTCAATGCCATTTGTCGGTTTGATAAAAGCAGATTTGAAGTTCCTCGTCCTGCAGTTCGGTGCGCCTACAGAAGAATATGTAGCCTGCCTGCAAGTACATCCTGAGGTGGTAGTGGTATGCATGAGCAACCATGCGAATCGTACCGGAGACCAACGCGCATTATTGCACGAACTGATGAACTATGGTCTGAAAAACCCTGTGGTGTTTACAGAGATGTATGAAACTGACGATAAGTGCGATTTCCAACTTGATGCCGCTGCCGACATGGGAGCGCTGATGGCTGACGGGCTCACCGATGGTCTATGGCTACTCAACAAGGGCTCACTCTCTTTAGAGACGACAGAAGAAACAGCATTCGGCATCCTACAAGCTGCAAGGTTGCGCACCTCAAAGACCGAATACATATCTTGCCCTGGATGCGGACGCACGCTCTACAACCTTCAAGACACCATCGCGAAAATCAAGGAGGCTACAAAAGATATGAAAGGCCTTAAAATCGGCATCATGGGATGCATCGTCAATGGCCCCGGAGAGATGGCAGATGCTGACTACGGATATGTAGGGGCAGGCATCAACCGCGTCTCGCTATACCGAAAGCAAGTGTGTGTAGAGAAGAATATTCCCGAGGAAAAAGCCGTGGAACACCTACTCCGGCTCATTCGAAGTGATCAAAAAAAATAAGCACAAGAGGTCGTTTTCTACAAAGAAGACGGCCTTTTATTATGTCCTTGATAACCAACTGTTCAATAAAAGATAACCTTTTGCAGAGTGAAACAAGTTGTTTTAGTGAGTGAAACAAGTTATTTTAGTAGGTGAAACAAGTTGTTTTACTTCATAGAAAGCATCAAACAAGAAAAGGATATACCGTTGATGACAAAACAGAAACTGGCTTTGCGTCTTAAGTCTTATTTATATACCCGAAGAAAAAAACAGAAAAAGTTGTAACAAAAAACGGCAAACCTACGTCTGAAATATTGTAAGCGCTTCAAAACATAAATAACAATTTAAAAATAAAACGACAATGAAAAAGATATTTGCAACCTTGATGCTGGTCCTCGCATGCAACGCCATGCAGGCACAATCAGCAGACAGCATCTTCAACGAGTTCAAAAATACCAAAGGTGCCGAATATGTTCCCATCACAAAGAGTATGTTATCAATGGCGAAAAATCAGAAAAAAAATCTGATGGATGGAAAGATACAGTTGAATGGGGACATAGCTTCTGCCATCTCTTCCATGCAAGTACTGAATATGGAAGAATGCCCAAAAGAAGTGCGACAATCTGTCTGCGACCGAGTAAATGCCCTCAAAGACCATGGCTATGAGGTACTGGTAAGTACCAACGAAGAGGACGAGGAAGCCATCATATTGAGTAAAACGAAAGGCGAAAACATAGTAGAAGTGCTTATATACAGCAATGAAAAGGATGATAAAGACTGTGTCCTCGTACAGTTTAAGGGGTCTATCTCACAAAAAGAACTTCAAAAGATGCTTGGGAATAATAATAAATAGAACAAGGTAAATGAATGCCTCTGAATTCAAGCAGCAAATCCTGCCGCTCCATCGTATGATGTATTGGACAGCCTGGAGGCTTTCGGGCAACGCCCAAGAGTCTGAAGACATGGTTCAAGAAGCCTATCTCAGACTATGGACAAAACGCTCGGAACTGCCAAAAATGAATTCTCCGGAGGCATATTGCCTCACCCTTGTGAGGCATCTCTACCTGGACAAGCACCGCGGAAACTTTCTCCAAATAGTTGACAGTTCAACTGAAGAACTGGCTCTCGAAACTTCTGAGAATATAGAAAAACGATTGGAGGCACGCGACCTGTCTGATAAAGTAAAGAACGTAATACTGAAATTGCCGGAGCAACAGCGCCTCGTGATCACTCTGAAAGATGTGGAAGACCGTTCCTTTGAGGAAATATCGCACCTCACAAGTCTCTCTGAAGGCAACATCAGGGTACTGCTCAGCAGGGCCCGTAAGGCTATACGACAGGAATTCGGCAAACTTTGAAACGACGAGAAAAATGGATATTAAAACTCTTATCACGAAATTTTATGCTGGTGAAACCAATGAACTGGAAGAACTGGAACTGATAGACTTCTTCTCCAAAGACGACATCCCAGAAGGGATGGAGCAGGAAAAAACGTTTTTCAGACAGTATTTCGGCTTGCAGGAGACAGCACCCAAAGATTTGAAACAACGCCTCGATCGCCAAATAAGCGGATGGAACATGGTTGAGAAATCATCGGTCCGCAAGATCAGAAAGCTCTCTCTTCGCTGGTCTTTGGGCATTGCTGCCTCGCTGCTGGCACTGGTTTCATTAGGCATATTTTCCATGCAACAGGAAAACAAGTCGTCATTTGCTCAACAGGAAGACACCTATAGCAATCCGGAAGATGCCTACAAAGAGACCAGTAAGGTGCTTACGCTCTTTTCAGAAAGCCTTAACAAAGGACTGAATTCAATTAATAAGAATGATAAAAAATAAGATTATGAAACGACTGATTATATTATTTTTTGCCCTACCGATATGTCTCTTGAGCAACGCACAAGATGAACTATTCAAGAAATATGAAAATACAAAGGGCGTGGAAACTGTATATATATCAAAATCTCTGCTTTCCATGATGCCTAACATGGAAATGGGCAACGTAAAGATAGGTAAGGTAGCTGGGAAGATGGACCGCATCCAAGTGCTCAACTGCGAGAAACCTGCACTCATTAAAGGCATCAGCGAATATGCCATAAGCCTCTATAGGCGGGGTGGCTATGAAGAGATGATGCGCACCAACGATGACGGCGAAAAAACTTATATCTACCAGAAACAGCGGGGAAAGAAAAACGAGTTCGTCATTCTCAACATTGAAAAGGACGAACTCAATATCGTCAACCTTCTTGGTACGATGACCATGAAGGAGATAAAAGAAATTTCAGACTAAGCTCTCTG
>Ga0172378_10005281_pt1 | contig 12064 bp, 11 predicted proteins | sample GrowelOW332metaG_FD_119755 | JGI IMG/M metagenome (GOLD analysis project Ga0172378, IMG submission 119755) | Groundwater microbial communities from an aquifer near a municipal landfill in Southern Ontario, Canada - Pumphouse #3_1 metaG | ecosystem: Environmental > Aquatic > Deep subsurface >...
GAATCTTCCACGAGCGTTAACTTTTGGGACTATGTTTGTGGCCTTAATTTACATTTTGTATTACGTGGGGTTGGCAGGGGCAATAGATAATAATGTAATGATGAAAAGTGGAGAAACAGGAGCAAAAATTGCTTTTTCTACCTTATTTTCTAATGTTGGCGGCACCGTGCTATTTGTCTTTGTGGTAATTTCTTGTTTAGGTACTTTAAATGGGTTGATGATGGGATGTACCCGTGGTTTTTATGCAATCTCCATTAGAAATATGGGACCGAATGTTAAAGTTTTTAAGAGTATAGACCCTGTCACAAATATGCCTGTTAATGCGGCTATAGTAGGGTTAATGCTGTCAGGTATTTGGCTATTATATTTTTTTGGTGCTAATTTGGTAACTAAGTCTTGGTTTGGTTTTTTTAGTTTTGATAGTTCGGAATTGCCGATAGTAAGCATTTATGCAATGTATATTCCTATCTTCATCATGATGATGAAAAAAGAAGCAGGATTGGGATTTTTCAAACGGTTTTTAATGCCATCACTAGCAATTTTGGCTTGTATATTTATGGTAATAGCTGCTTGCTTTTCTCATGGGAAAGCTGTTATAGCTTATATCATTGTTTTTATAGCAGTAATGGCATTAGGATATTTATTGAACTTTGAAAGGAAATAAAGTAAAAAGATATTTCAAGCATTTGTTTTTTATTTTATTACAGTGCCTTGAAATTGTTTAGGATAAATATAAAAACTTGTAAGAATTTCCATGTTTTGCTATAATATACAAAGTTATTGGAATAGCGTCGAAATTTACTATTAAATAAGGGCGCTATTCCGAATTTTTTTAAAATGGAGGGAAAGAACTTGGAAGATTTAAAGAAAAAAGCTTTAAAAGTGCCTATTTCCGGTTACATTGCGCTTATAGTCGCATTGGTTATTTTTTCCGGATTGATGGCAAAAGTTGGTGGCGGTTGGACAATGTTGGACTTTGATACTTTAAATGGTAAATTTGGTCTAATGAAGAGCGCTACTGCATCTTTTATGGGTCAGGGCGGTTCCGGTGCGAGAGATGGTTTCTTGTTTGCACTTAGCCTGGCCCCAGGGGTTATGTTAGCACTGGGACTTATGGAAATTGTTGAACATTACGGTGGACTGAAAGCTGCTCAAAGGCTTTTAACGCCAATTTTGCGGCCTATTCTTGGCATACCCGGTATTTGCTGTGTTGCTTTGGTATCTAGCTTACAAAGTACTGATGCCGGTGCCGGTATGACAAAGGCATTACGTGAAAATAAGGATATTACAGGTAATGAGCTTTTGATTTTCACTGCCTTTCAATTTACTGCAGGTGGTATAATTGGCAACTATTTGGCTTCCGGTTCTGCTTTATTCAGTTATATGACAGTGCCTATTTCTGTTCCTTTGGCTGTTATGCTGGTAATGAAACTTTTTGGTGCTAATATGATGCGTTTGTATTGCAAAATGTTTGTGCAGGAGGAAGAATAATATGAGCCAAGAAGTAAATCAACAAGTAATTGCGGCAGAAAAAACTGTGCCTGCATCTAATGATACTATTATGGATGTTTTTGTTAGAGGAGCTCGTAAGGGTTGGAAAGTAGCTATTGATAATATTATTCCTAACGTTTTAATGGCATATGTATGCATAAAGATTTTAAATGTAACTGGCGTTTTAGCCTGGTTTGGTACAGCTTTTGCTCCTATTATGGCTATTTGGGGCTTACCTGGTCAAGCGATTATGGTAATTTTGGGAGCACTGATGTCTATGGGTGGTGCTGTTGGTGTTGCAATGTCGTTGTTTAATGACGGAACTCTTAATGGTACACATATCTCTATTTTAATGCCGGCTATTTATCTACTAGGTTCAAAAATTCAGTATCTTGGTCGTTTGCTAGGTACTGCTGGTGTTCCAGGTAAACATTATCCGGTTCTTTTAGGAATTTCATTTGTAAACGCAGCTATTGCTATGTTTGTTATGAAGATTATTGCACCTTGAGGATAAACTTCAAAGGCACGGCTTAGGCCGTGCCTTTGTTTTACTTTACAATAAAAGGAGAATATTATGGAAAAAACTATATTAAAACAAATAAAAAATGAAGAAGCGGAAATGCTAAAATTTGCTGAAAAAATTGTAAATATTGATTCCGGTTATGATTGTCCTGAGGGTGTGGCAGAGGTAGCTCATCTTGTCGGCGATTTTTTAGCTAAGCTTGACTTTAAGATAGAATATTTAGAAACACCAAATGAGCCTGTACAGATTTTGGCTACGCGGCCGCGAACAGGCAAGAAGAAAGTTATGCTTATGGGACATATGGATACGGTATTTCCCAAAGGCACAGTTGCCACTAGACCTTTTAGAATTGAGGATGGCATAGCTTATGGCCCGGGAGTTATGGATATGAAATCAGGGATAGCCATCGGATTATATACATTAAAGGCACTTATTGATAATAAGTGGGATGATACAGATTTGACCGTGTTTTTTGTTGGAGACGAGGAAATAAATCATCCTAAAACTAATGCCGTAGAAAATTTCAAAAAATATGGCAAAGGCATGGATGCAGTTTTCAACATGGAGCCAGGTCGCACTGAGGGTGAAGTTGTAACAGGGCGCAAAGGATTATGGCGTCCCAAAATCAAGGTTGAAGGTGTAGCGGCACATTCAGGTAATGAGCCGGAAAAGGGTGCTAGCGCTATTATTGAATTGGCCCATAAGGCTATTGATATTACTGCCTTAACTAATTTTGCGACAGGAACTACTTATAATGTAGGAGTATTTAATGGTGGACGTTTGGCTAATATTATTCCTGATGAGGCCTTGGCAAAATTAGATGTACGTTTTAAAACTATAGAAGAAGCGGACAAAGCCAAAGAAAACGTAAAGGAAATATTGGCTAAAACCTATATACCAAAAACTACAACAACGCTTATAGACGAAGGAATTGTAGATTATATGCCTCCGTTTGAGGAAACTCCAGCAGGATTAAAACTATATGAATTTTTGCGTAAGCAAGCAGAAAAGCTTGGACAGCAACCGCTAGGCAGACTTTATGTAGGCGGTTCTTCTGATGCAGGATATACAACTATGGTTGGGTCTCCAACGATTTGTTCTATGGGCCCTAAATCTGTTGGTGCTCATAGTAATAATGAATATGCCTATGTAGAAAGCTATGTGCCAAGGGCACAACTTTTGGCTATGGCTATTATGCATTTGGATGAAATGTAATAGGAGGATAATTTATCATGGAAAAACTAGATGTGATGAAGCTTTGGGACTATTTACATACTATTCCGGAACTAGGGTTTAAAGAATTTAAGACAGCAACTTTTTTAGCTAATGAGCTAGAAAAATTGGGCTATAAAGTAACTCGTAATGTTGGAGGTACAGGTGTAATTGGAGAGCTAACCGGTACTGAAGCTGGCCCGACAATTATGCTGCGTGCAGATATGGATGCCTTGCCTTTTGTTATTGATGGTAAAGATGAAGTAATCCATGCCTGCGGACATGATGCTCATTGTTCCATGGTATTGTCAGCGGCAGCTATTTTTGCTGATAAAATAAAACGGGGTAAATTGCTCATATTATTCCAACCTGGTGAAGAAACCTTAAAAGGTGCCTTAGCTGTTATTGCTACTGGGTTAATGGATAAGGTGGATATAGCTATGGGCTTGCATATAAGGCCTATTCAAGACATTCCAAATGGTACAATGACTCCCGCAATTTGCCACGGGGCTAGTACTTTTGCTCAAGTAAAAATATTAGGAAAAGGTTGTCATGGTTCACGTCCACATCTAGGGGTTAATGCGTGTGATGCCGTAGCTGCTATTATAAATGCTGTTAATGCCATTAAGCTTAATCCGGTACTTGCGTGGTCGTGTAAGGTAACTAATATTAGCGCAGGTGGTGCGGCACCAAATATTATTCCTAACAAAGCAGCTTTAGTGCTAGACTGCCGGGCTCAAACAAATGAAGCAATGGCAGAAATGCTAGATAAATTAAAAATGGCTGTAACCAATGCGGCTGCGTCAGTAGGGGCAACGGCTACACTAGACACTCCTGATGGGGTTATTCCGGCAGCAAATTTAGATCCGGAATTAACAGCGGAAGTGGCTGAGTGTATTAAAGAGGTTGTTGGCGAAAAGAATTTACAACCGAACTTACTTAATCCTGGTGGCGATGACTTTCATTATTACGCACAGCGTAATCCTAAACTCAAAGCAGTTTTCTTTGGTGTAGGTTGTGCAGCAGAACCGGGCCTACATGATCCTTCCATGCATTTCAATCATGATATGATGCCTTTGGGTACAGAAGTTTTGGTGAAAATGCTCGTAAAAAAATTAGGGTAGTGCGATAAAAATGTCTCATTTTTTAGAAGAATGTTATGTTTTTAATTTGAATTTCAAAAATAGGACTTAAATGACAATTAAAATGGTACTATCAATTAGTACCATTTTTTTATTTATACAATTAATGTTACAAAAAGAATGATACTATTGGCATAAAAACTTCAGCTTGTTTTGTCTAATAATTATTTTGTTATTAGACTTTTTTGTTGTCTGAATGTAAGCAAAGGTGTAGGAAAAAGCGAGCGATTGGAAGAATTTTCCCTTGTGACGAGACTAGGCTGCAATTGTTAAAAGAGAATTTGCAGGTGCAGGATTTTTATATTGGACATGCTTCTTACATAAAATAGAGTGCGTTGCCATTTATGAGAATAAGAATAGCAACATTTTATAGTGGCAAATTAATTTCATTGATAGTAGGGTCTGCGGTGGTAAAATGCTTTGGACAATTGCAATATTCACTCAAATTAGAGGTGATAAAGCTTTTGTGTCGAATTAAATATATATGAAACAAAATTCAATTGTTTTTATAAATATATTTTATAAAATGTATATTTATGATTTCAAGAGGAGGAAGATTGCACTGTTGGCAGAAAGGTATAATGAGATTTCTAAGCCGCAATGACGATTATTGCATACTCTACAAAAAAATATACACGTTGCATAGATATTAAGGTTGGAATATGAACCTAACAAATAGGAAAACTTGAACTATTAGATGAAAAAAAGAATAAAAGGAGGTATCTTTAAATGTTATACACTATTGTAGCTATTATTATTGCAGTTGTAATAATGAAATATTTTGGGATACTATAAATTGTTTTATTAATGTCTATAGCTGGAAGTTTGCTTATTGTTGATATGTTAAAGGGATGGACTAATAAACAGAATATCATAGTCAATGACAACGGTGAATAAAACAAAATTGGTTGCCCGGGAAAAAGGTTTTGATTTCACAGCAATGGATTGAACGCGTGAGTTGGGATTTGTCGAAGGTATTCATCAATCTTAATCGGGATTTAATAAATCAGGCACCGGAATACAGCGCGGAAGCATTGCTTAATCGGGAATATGAGGCTGCAATATTTAAGCACTATCATCGCCGAGGATATTGGGTAGATGAAGTAATTAGCGAGGAGCATTCTCGTTTAAATTAGTAAATGAAAGGAGTTGATATATATATGGGTCTTTTACGAATGATAGTATTAGTACTCTTAGTATTATGGCTATTGGGGTTTGCACTTAATATTGGTGGAAGTTTGGTACACACGTTAATTGTTATAGCTGGAATAGTATTCATAGTTGATATTATTAGTGGTAGACGCAGAATCTAGAGCGATTTTGGATTGTAGTCAACTAAAATTATTTTAATATTTCTTTTACTAAAATAACAGGCTTTTCCCATTGCTACAAGCTAAACTGTCACTTTTGCAAACCAATTATGTAATATGAAAAAAGTGTGCAAAGTATGTTGTTTTGATATATAATTAAAATAAGGAGGTGTTGGTATGTTTATTAATGATTATCTTGAAAAGAAAAAGCGTAAGGAACGCGAAGAAACGGTGAAAACAGCAGTTATTGCAGCAGGGGTTGGGATTGCAGCAGGCCTTACTGCGGGAGTTCTTTTAGCACCTAAGTCTGGAAAAGAAACGCGTGCCGATATCGCTCAAAAAGCTGAAAAAGCCGCTGAGAAGGCAAAGAACGCAGCCATTGCGGTGAAAGAAGATTTATTGAACAAGGAAACACAACTGAAAAATAACATTAAAGAGTTAAAAGAAAAGGCTACGGATACTCCTGATAAGACAAGCGACGTTTCGTTAGAAAAAATAGCTGAAACCAAAGATTAGTCCATCTAAAGTTTTACTGACCTTATCGAGGCTGCACAGAAGAAAATTCGCAGCAATTAAAACCAACGGCAGTGAAATAAAGTAGCATGTCATAACGGTGAAAGGAGTTTCGTATGTTTCTCACCTATCAAGATATTATGGTTTTTATAGTCATTTTTATCGGTGCTATTTTGAGTATTGCGGTGTTAATACTCCTAATAGTAGCTTTGGTTAAGTTGATTAATACGGTATGCAAAGTTAATAAACTATTAGATGACAATGCCGAAGATATATGCAAAACGGTAAAAAAACTGCCGGAGCTAACTGAAAGCATTGACCAAACTTTAATTAGCGTAAATGGTACTATTAATGAGGTTAATGGCACCTTTCTTGCTCCTAGCCAAGCGGGTAATAGTGTTACACGAATCGCCGATATTGTTGAAAATGTTGCAAATGTTATTATTAATTTGCTTGCAAAAAAAAATTAACTGTGCAACATAATATGGTATGCTCCCCTCTAGTTAGGCAAGTTAAATAAAAACTTGTTTGTCAAGAGGGGAGCATATTTTTATGCCTTAAAGAAGCTTTTAAATATAACGTTTTTTAGGATGCAGTTTTTTGTATATTTTAATATTATTTTTGTTTTAATTACTAAGAACTTGCTGTACAATTAATATACATAATAAAAACGAGGTGTTTAAATGAAAAAGCTACAATTTAAGGTAATTGTTTTAGTTATGATGTTCGGGATAAGTCTATTTGGAATTATGCAGGAAACAAAAGCATGTACTCTTTTCGCTGCTACTGGTGCTGATTATGTGGTCAATAGTGGCACTCTTATGGCAAAAAATAGAGATGAAAAGCCTGCACTACAAACCTTAAAACTTGTTAAACCGGAAGCCGGGTATAATTACTATGGCCTTTTTTCGGGTAAGAAGGCACTTTTTTGTGTAGTGGGAATTAATGAACGTGGCTTGGCCGTGGGTATGTCTACTGCAGGATCAATTTCACGTAAAGATCGTTTGTGTAATGGAATATATCGTAGCAAAGAAGGTTTGCGTACTAATGAGTATATGCTTTGCTATTGCGCTAGTGTAGATGAGGCTTTGGCACTGCCGAAAGAGTTTTGGCACGAGCCGGTAAATTTCATTTTGGCTGATAAGGACAAGGTCGCCTACGTAGAGGTGTTACCCGGTGGTGAAAAATCAGTCACTGTTGAAACTAACGGAGTAATTTATCACACAAACCATTATGTTAATGAAGATAGTTTATGGGCAAATAAAAAAATAGGAGAAAGCAGCTTGACCCGCTATAATCGTATAAAGGAATTAATGACAGAGAATAAGATATTTTCCTTAAATGACTTTATACAATTTAGTGAGGATCGTAATGCCGGACCAAATAATAGTATTTATCGCGTTGGAACCACTCCTACGAGCACACAAACTCTTGCAAATGTTATAGTCTATATTCCTAAACTGGGGTCACCTGTTTTATATATTAAATATAGACAAAAACCAGGAGATAAAGGGGCAGAAAAGGTGCTTTATCCTATTATGGTTGATGATATATTTAACAATAAGTAGGTTTGATAGTAAATGAACTTTGAAGCAAAAGCAGGCAATGATGGTAACATTTGCCTGCTTTTGTTGTTTTAAATAGTATCTTGCAGTAAAATAATAGAATATTATTATAGGATATTTGGAGGATAAGTTAATGAATGAAAAGTTGGTATTAGATAAGATTAAGCAAAGTGAAAAGGCGGCTTTTGCTTTTTTGGAGCAACTTGTTAATCTTGATTCGGCGGATGATGCAAAAGGTGGTATTGCTGACGTGTGCCACAGTATAGGTGATTTCGCTGCCGCTTTGGGATTTTACGTGGAGTATATAACGACCCCTGATCAACCTACGCAAGTATTGTGTCATCGACCTAATGCCGGTAAGAAAAAAGTTATGTTTATCGGACATGCTGATACAGTATTTCCTAAAGGTACAGTTGCGAAAAGACCATTTAAAATTGTGGGTGATAAAGCTTACGGTCCCGGGGTTGCAGACATGAAGGGCGGTTTGGTAACTGCTTTATTTACCATTAAAGGATTGCTGGAGTCAGGTTGGGATGATAGCGAATTTACTTTTCTGATTTGCGGTGATGAGGAGCTATCTCATCCACACACTAATGCAGTGGATAATTTCAAGAAATATGCTCTGGGACAAGATGTTTGCTTTTGTATGGAACCCGGCAGGGAAAATGGAGCAGTTGTTACGGGACGAAAGGGCGCAGCCAGACCATTAATTAAAGTTAAAGGCATAGCATCTCATGCGGGTACAGCACCGGAAAAGGGTGTTAGTGCTAATTTGGAATTGGCCTATAAAATTATTGAGTTACATAAGTTAAATAATAAAGCAACAGGGACTACTTTTAATGTGGGGGTTATGAAGGGCGGATTTATGGCCAACATAATTTCAGATTATGCAGAATGTGAAATAGATATTAGGGTCAAAACTATTGCAGAAGCGGAGAAGGCTATTAAGGATGTGCAAAGAATTGTGGAAACAAGCTATGTCCCTGGGACAAGCAGCACAGTTGAGGCTAATAAAATAAGCTTTATGCCTTTTGAAACCACACTGCAGGTTAAGCGGCTCTACAATCTAATGAAAAATGAAGCCAAGCTTTTGGGTCAGGAAGAGCTAAAAGAAACTTACTCCGGTGGCTGTTCTGATGTGGCATGGACTGCTCTGGTAGGTACTACTTCACTGTGTGCATGTGGCCCTAAAGGGTTTGGAGCTCATACTGATGAAGAATATTTTTATACAGCTTCATTAGTAGAGAGAATGCAATTACTGGCAATGACAATTATGCACTTAAAGCAAATATAGCTTTGCAGTAACGAAGGGGTATAAGATATGAAAGAAAAGATATTAAAGCTATTAACTGAAATGGTTGCCATTAACAGCCGGACAAATACGGAACAAGAACGACAAATTGAAGATTATTTATATGGCGTGCTCTGTGGGTTAGATTATTTCAAAGAAAATGGTACACATTTTGGTCAAATAGCATTACCCGGTGATTCCTGCGGAAGGCGTATAGTATATGGGTTGGTAAAGGGTAAGAGCAACAAGACTGTTGTGCTAATGAATCACCATGACGTAGTAGGAACTGAAGTATATGGAGCATTAGAACCCTATGCTTTTAATGTATCAGAATTAGAAAAGAAAATGCGTACAGAATTGCTGGACGAAGATACTCATAAAGATTTGGTTTCAGGAGAATGGTTGTTTGGCCGCGGGAGTTGCGATATGAAAGGCGGTATAGCCGTTCAATTAGCGCTTTTGGAAGAATATTCACAAGAGCCGGCTGCAGGTAATTTGCTTTTTGTTTCAGTTCCGGATGAAGAATCTTTTTCTGCCGGTATGCGTGGAGCGTTGTGGTTATTTGAAGAATTTAAAAAAGATTGGGGTTTGGATTATAAATTATTAATTAACTGTGAGCCAAATGAGAAAATTGGCAATGAGCAAGTAGTATCAGTAGGTTCTGTAGGAAAACTTTTACCGGTGGTTTTAGTTCAAGGCAAGGCGGTACAAATTGGCAGTTACTATGAGGGTATTAATCCAATTTTGCTATTGTCAGAAATTGTTTGCGCTACTGAAGGTGACGAAAACTTGGTGGAAATATGTGGTAATGAAGCCACAGTGCCACCAGTATGGAATTTTATGCGAGACTTAAAAGAGAGCTATGATTTTTCCCTACCGCAAAGGGCAGTTGGCTATTGTAATATTTTAACTTTTTATAAAACGCCGGCGGATATTATGCAGTTATTTCTAGAGAAGTGCCAATCAGTAGTTAGCGGTATGCAGTTAAGACGCAAGAACAAAGTGGATATCAGAATTATGCCTTATTCAGAACTACTTACTTTGGCCCGAAAAAAGGCAGGGTTTAGCAATTTTTTTACGAAATTGCATTGTGATATAGAGGAAGCCGTTCATGTACAAGGTGCTGACTACCCTAGTGTTACTATTCAAATGATGCAGGAAGTTTTGAATTTTGCAAATTTAGCTGAGCCGGTTATTATAGTAGCTTTTGCACCGCCGTATTATCCGGCTACAAATAGTATTAAATTAGCAGGTGCAAGTTTTCAGCGAGTTATGCAGACAATTAGCAACTCTTTGCCCGTTATTTTTAAACAATACTTTTTAGGTGTATCAGATTGTAGCTATTGTGGCGTAGATAGCCCAATTGCAGGGGATTATTACGCTATAAATACTCCTGTTTGGGGTTCATTATATTCCTTTGATATAGGGGCATTAAACAGAATAAAAATACCTTTTGTTCTGCTAGGACCATGGGGTAAGAGTTTGCATCAAAAAACAGAACGGGTAAATGTGGTCAGTTTGACAGAGGTTTTACCACCTTTACTGAAAAATGTTATTAAAGACGTATGGACTAAGGACATAATATAAATCCTCACTATATAATGATATAAAGGAAGAAAACAAATGCTGAATTTTTTTAAAAAAGAAAAGAAATTCCAATTTTTTGCACCGGTTAGCGGAAAAGTTTGCCCTATTACTGATGCTGCTGATCCTGTATTTGCAGAAAAGATAGTCGGAGATGGCGTGTTTATTAATGCTGAAGAGACACAAATAGTGGCTCCCTGTGATGGCGAAATAAGCTTTATCGCAGAAACAAAACACGCTTTTGCCATGACTCTTGATAATGGGGTAGAAGTTCTAGTCCATATAGGCTTAGATACAGTAACTTTAAGAGGCGAGGGCTTCACACAATTAGTACCTCAAGGCACCAGGGTTAAGGCCGGCACTCCAATTATTACTATTGATAGAGATTTTATTTTAGGCAGAGGAGTTTCTTTGTCATCTCCTGTTCTTATTACTAATCCTGAAGTTACAAAGTCTTTGATAGTGCAAACAGGTGTTATGGCCATTGCTGGTAAAACAGTGATTTTAGAATACACACTATAAGTATTAAATAAAACAAAGGTCTCAAATTACAATTAAGTAATTTGAGACCTTTGTTTTTTGAGCACATTCCAAGGAAGGTGTTGTTTGTCTTATTTTTATGGGAGTCGTATTATAAACGTCCGGATGAATTCAAAACGTTTCTCATTTTATGAGCAACCATATCTTGTATAGCTTTGCGAGCAGGCCCTAAATAAGAACGCGGGTCAAAATCAGAGGGGTTTTCTGCTAAATATTTACGAATGGAAGCGGTCATAGCTAGACGTAAATCCGTATCGATATTAATTTTGCATACACCATAAGTGCCGGCACGTAAAAGCATATCTTCAGGACAACCTTGAGCGCCTTCAATTTTGCCACCAAACTCATTGCACTTAGCGACGAATTCAGGTAAGACAGTGGAAGCACCATGAAGTACTAAAGGGTAACCAGGTAATAAATTAGTTATTTTTTCTAAACGTGCAAAATCTAATTCAGGAGTTCCCTTGAATTTATAAGCACCATGACTGGTACCAATGGCAATAGCCAAAGAATCGACGCCTGTTCTTTCCACAAATTCTACAGCTTGATCAGGATCTGTATAGGTGGCATCTTTGGTATTAACTTTAACGGCATCTTCTACGCCGGCTAGTTTACCAAGTTCGGCTTCTACAACTACACCTTTATTGTGGGCATAGTCTACTACGCGTTTAGTGAGTTCAATATTTTCTTCAAAGGGAAATTTCGAACCATCAATCATAACGGAAGTAAAGCCACCGTCTACACAAGATTTGCAGATTTCGAAATCTGCGCCATGATCTAAGTGCAAGCAAATAGGTAAGTCAGTGTCTTCCATAGCAGCTTCCACCAATTTTACTAAGTAAATATGTTTGGCATATTTACGTGCTCCTGCAGATACTTGCAAGATAAGAGGA
>Ga0172378_10005282_pt1 | contig 12064 bp, 6 predicted proteins | sample GrowelOW332metaG_FD_119755 | JGI IMG/M metagenome (GOLD analysis project Ga0172378, IMG submission 119755) | Groundwater microbial communities from an aquifer near a municipal landfill in Southern Ontario, Canada - Pumphouse #3_1 metaG | ecosystem: Environmental > Aquatic > Deep subsurface >...
AAAGGATATGCCAATTTCATGATTCTTGGAGTCCTCGGAGGGATATCTTTCTTAGCTTCTGATCTGATTTTAACCAAATCATTTTTCATTAAAGACTTCCGAAGAAGAGATTATTACATCATGCTCTTCTATCTTCTTGGTCAAGCGTTTATCCTCGTCGGAATAACATTCACTTACGTTTTGGTTTAGTAGTGAAAAATAAGGATAGAAGGAAAGAGAATATCATAAAGTGAAACAGTCCCCGAGAGGTCGTTAGAATCTTATATGAAAAATTTATTATGTAAAACATAGGTATTTTTTTGATATCAAACCTAATCATAAAAAATTAATAGGTATCAAAAATAGTTTGTGATATATTATTACTCGCTACCTAACTAATTAGGTCACGGACCATTAGCTCAACGGTTAGAGCACTCGGCCCATAACCGAATGGTTCCAGGTTCGAATCCTGGATGGTCCACCAATCTGGAGAATTACCCAAGTGGCTGAAGGGGCTGGTCTTGAAAACCGGTAGGGGGTGCAAGCCCCGCTAGGGTTCAAATCCCTAATTCTCCGCCAATAGTTTATTATTTAGTTTACTAAATAAAAATAAAAAAAGATGGAAAGAAAAACCATCTTTTTCTCTTAATTATGTAAATATCATGGTATTCGAGTTTTGAACTTTTTATACTAATCAGTAGATTAAAATCTCTGTTATCAAGTGAGGACTTAATATGAAAAAGAGTAAATTAACTCTCCAAGATAAGTTAAATCGCCGCCACTATAAGATTCCAAACCCTTTCTTTTATTGGATTTATAGTTTTGCTTCCCGCCGTATCATCGCTAAAAAATATCATCCGACTTATATCATTAAGAATAATATCAATGATTGTCAGGGCCCAGCCTTTGTCATTTGGAATCACCAATCAAGACGCGATCACGCTTTTATCACCGCGATTACTTCTCCTCGACGCCTTAATATTTTGGCGGGTTACAATGAGTTCTTTCGCAGCCACCTTCATAAAGTTTTTCAATTGATGAATATCATTCCAAAGAAAAATTTCACAAACGATGTCGCTAGTTTACGCGGAATGAATGAAATCATTCGTCAAGGAGGAGTCGTGTGCTTTTCTCCTGAGGGTGTTTCTTCAAATAATGGTATGAATCAACCAATCTGTTCAGGAACAGGTCGATTCTTGCAGTTTTATCACATTCCTGTCTACATCGTCTCCTTAAAAGGATCGTATCTCACTAATACTAAAATTGATGAAGCGGATCGTATCGGAGAAGTGGAAGTAGAATTATCTTTATTGTTCACACCTGATGATTTAAATAAGATGAAGCCAGAAGAAATTGAAGATATTATCAACGATAAATTTACCTTTGATGATTATGCTTATAATAAGAAGAAACACATCGCCTATGTGAATGATGGCAACATTTGCCGCCATCTTTATGATTTATGTTATCGCTGTCCAAAATGCGGCGAGGAATTTCACATGGAAGCTGATAAAAATTATATTCAATGTCCTCATTGCGGCAATGGTGCCACGATGGATGATTATTATAATTTTCACCCTTATAACAATAACTGTGTTATTCCTGAGTCACCTTGTGAGTGGGATATAATGCAACGCGAGTCCATCGTTAAAGAAATACGCGAAGATCCTCATTATTGTTTTAAAGAACACGTCAAGGTTGGCTATTTGCCACCTGATCATTTTGTCAAAGATAAAAAGACTACCGAGCTCTGTGGTGAAGGAGAATTGAGCATTGATCATCAAGGCATTCATTTCGTAGGCACAAAAATTGGGCAGTCTTGGTCTTTTGATTTGAGCTACAAAACATATTTTACATGTACTAGTGTCACTGATCTAAGTTTCTTCTTTTTCTATGTCAATGGTGAATATTATGATTTCTTCCCAACGCGACCATGCGTAGAAAAAATTCGATTATTAGTGGAAGAAATGCATCGACTCCATGTTAATTCTTGGAAAAACCTACCCTGTCAACAATATCTCTATTCCACTGATACGAAATAATTGAAAAAAATTTTTAACCGCTAAAAATTGATTAATTGTTTTAAAGTACGTGTTTTTTAAATATAAATCGTAATTTATTCAAATGTTAATTAATGATATTTGGTATTAAAATACCGAATTGATTTTTTGAAGCCAAATATCGATAATAATTCATTATTATCAATTATAAATTTTAAAAAATTTGAATTATTTCTTTACACAATAAACGATAAACATTAAAATAAACCCAAATTCATATTTTGGCGGTCTGGCATAACGTATGCACGATCGCACTAAAAAGAAAGGAGAAAAGATATGAAAAAAACAAAATTCGTTATTTCACTTCTATCGGTTACTTTCTTGTTTGCAGGATTGACCGCTTGTGGTCCTAAGGCTGAAGAACCTGTTTACTTCTCGTTCAGTGCCGCTTTGGATTCAGGCGAAACATCCGTTAAACTCGGAACAACTGCCCAAATTGAAATTACGGAAGCTCAGGCTAGTGATTATGATCCTGAGAATCCTGTCGATCATGTTTATACTTATGAATCAAGCGATCCATCTGTACTAACTGTTGACGGAAACGGTCTTGTTACTCCTGTTGCTAATGGCGCTGCTACCGTGACTGTTTATGAATCTACTGATGATGTGACTCGTAAATTAAAATTAGACGTTTATAGTGGCGATCCTCTTAGCGGGGCTGTATCTTATTCAAGTTCTATTGCAGCAAAAACAGAAATTCTTGGTAAACTTGAAAAGTACGCCATGGATGAAAGTCTTACAGGTATTTCATTGTTCGAAAATGGTGGTTATGTTATGTATAATCCCCGTATTCAAAAAGGTGTTGAAAGCTATATTACAGGTTATGGCTTTGGCATTCTTAAGGAAAGTAATATTACTTCTGATTTATCCAGCGAAACAAAAGCAGAATGGAAGAAATATTACCATACAGGCACTGACACTGATCCAAAGAATATCAATGCCTTAAACGCTCAAGGTTCAGTTGTTTCTGATCTAGCTGACTATATTACTAGCAGTTATTGGTCCAACAAGATGAATGCTGAGAAAAATGGTTATGATTGGTATCCCTCTTTAGCGAAAGATGCCCGTCCTGTTGCTGGAAGTTATGATGAAGAAACTACAACATTTACCCCTGCTACAGATCAAACCGGCAAATCTACATGGTTCAAATTCCATGTGCGAACTGGCGCTGATGGTGGTGTTAAATTCCGCACTGCTTCTACCAAACCAGAAATTGCTGCTTTTGACGGACGTGATGTGACAATTGCTGATTATGTTAATGCTTTCAAAGTTCTCTTAACTGGTGGCTTTAACTTATATCGTGGCACTGAGCTTGCCGCTGATACATCTTATAGTATTGTTGGTTCTGATACCTACAATTCTGCGACAAAGACAGCGACTGAAATTGATGATGCTGCATTTGCCAATGATGTTAAATTATTTACTGGTCATGATGATGGTGGCGATTATCTTGTTTTCAAAATGAAAACAGCTGTTACCCCATTCTATGCGATGTACGGATTATCATCTAGTTTATACAGCCCATTATCATTAGACTTCCTCTCCACTCTTGGCGGCGGAAGTGTCAAAACTGGCGTCGAAAAATATGGCACATTTATTACCGGTGCAGCCGGCAATACCGCCACTCCTATCGATACTATTCTCTCTCTCGGTGCTTATACATTAGAGTATTGGGAAGAAGACAAGACCATCGCTTATAAAAAGAATGATACTTGGTTTGAGAACAGCATTGATGGAATGGAAAATTTATATCGCATTCCTGGTGTCAAAATCGCTGTTTACACCGGTGCTCAAACCGATAACACTTTAATCTTTAAAGAATTCCTAAAGGGTAAGATTGATGCTGCTGGTATTCCAACAACTGAGTACATTAAGAAGTATCGTAATGATGCTCGTACAACAACTACTAATGGTACATCGGTCTTCAAACTCAATGTTAACTCTTGTACAGAAGAACGTTGGGAAGAATTGTTTGGTGTTGATGGTTCTATTACCCATACACCAGAAGCTAATTACTGGGATGTTAAACCTTGGATGAGCAACAAGAGTTTTTTAAAGGGTTTGAACTTCTCAATTGATCGTGATACATATGCTGCGAATAGAGGTCGTATTCCTTCAAATGAATACTACTCTTCCAACTATATGATTGATCCAGAAAACGGTCTTGCATGGAACGCTTCTGATGCACATAAAGAAGCAATGGCTGACTACTATCCAGACACAACTGGTTACAACTTATCAGCCGCGAAAATCTATTTCCGCCAAGCTGTAGTTCAATTGGTCGAAAATGGTCAACTTGAATTGGGCACTAAGAGCAATCCAACCAATATCTCTATCGTTATCGAATGGATGAATCCATCTGATAGCAAGGATTATGGTGAAGAAATTGCTGGTTACATCGAAGGCGCTTTCAACTCCACTTATGTTAGTGAAGGAAAAGTTAAGCTCACTGTTGTTAACCACGATGGAACAACTAACTATGAAGATGTTTATAATAATCACTTAATGGTTGGTCAGTTCGACTTAGGCTTTGGTTCTATTTCTGGTAACTCTCTTGATCCATTAAACTTCTTAGAAGTTTTGAAATCTGATAACTCTTCTGGTTTCACCCTTAACTGGGGTCCTGATACTAGCGCGGTTGATCAAAGCTTAATTTATGATAATAAACCATGGTCATTTGACTCTTTATGGGCCGCTGGCGATAGTTACGTTGTTGCTAATGAAGGTATCGAAACTCCAACATTTGCCATTAATAGTTATAGCTTAACTCGCTTAGAAAATGGTGGTTTACAACTCGATCTTTCTGTCTTTGAATACAATACTGATGACATCACTATTGCCTTATACGCTCTCTGCATTTATGCTTCAAGCGATAGCACTTACGATGACTATTCTGAAATTTACATTTATTATGATGGAACTGAAGATGGTGGCTTAGATGAAGGTGTCTCTTCTTGGACAAAGAATGAAGATGGTTCTTACACAATCGTCTTTGGTCCTGAAGCAGTCTCATGGTTTGAAACCAACTTTGAATCATTCTATACCTTAGGCATTGACCTCTATGTTTATTCAAATATTCCAGCACTTGGAATTATTGATAGCGTTGACTATTTCGCCTCTCTCGACATGGGCAGTGCTTTCCCAACATATGTTGCTCCTTAATCTGTTAAGGTTTTGAAATAACATGAATTCTTAGCGCTCAATTAAATGACGCTAGAAAATGATTAGACCAGAATTTAGTTTCTGGTCTTTTCTTTTTTATTACTCAAGCATAATTCGATCGATATTCTTAAAATCTATCAATTCAAGTAGGAATTTTGCTGATGCAAAAATAAAAAATAAATATCTTATAAAATCTTGAATATGGTTATACACTAGTGTATAATCAAAAAACCAGTAGCAATTGTTATTAGGAGGTAAGCATGAAAAAATACGTTATTCAAAGACTGGCATTAGCTCTCATTACGGCTTTTATCATCTTGTCATTAACATATATCCTTGTTGCCGCTTTGCCGATTCAGGGTGGTGGTTTTGGGAAAGAAGCATCAATGTTTGCTTACTATCAAGAACAAGTTAAATTAGGTTATGTTTTCGACTTTAGCAGTGCGCAATCGGGATATGGTACAGAGTTATGGTCATATCTTGATTCTAACAATCTTCAACACTTTTTTTATAAGAGACCAATTCTTGATCTCTATTTCAATTGGATAAAAAATATTTTTACCAAATGGGACTGGGGACGATCAACTCAAATTAAACTCAATGCTTCCGCGATGAGCGTTATTTTGCAAAGACTACCAGTTTCATTATCTTTAAATATTATTTCTGTTGTTATTTCTGTACCATTGGGAATTTTATTAGGTATTTGGGCTGGCTTAAAGAAAAATACATGGATTGATCATACGATATCAACAGTTGTTATGATTTTTATTTCCATTCCTTCATTTGTTATTATTACTTTCTTAATTTGGATATTTGGCTATCAATTGGGATGGTTGCCTACTCAATGGCCAAGCACTATCATGCCGACCGATTATAAAGTTCTCGGTTATATCATTCCTGTTTTCGCTCTTTCTTTCGGCTCTGTTTGTGGCTATACACGTTTCGTCCGTGCTGAGTTATGTGAAGTGATGTCTTCGGAATATCTTCTTCTCGCTCGAACAAAAGGCTTGACAAAGAATCAAGCAATCATCCGTCATGCTTTACGAAACGCCTTTGTGCCCATTCTACCCTCGATTTTAGCCGAGTTTATTGGCGTTCTTGGTGGCTCGATGATTTTGGAATCAATTTATGGTATTCCTGGCATTGGCTTCCTTTATATTACAGCTTTAAATCTTAAAGATTATAGTGTCTTGATGGTCGATATGGCGGTCTTTACGATGATTGGCTTGTTAGCTGGCATTGTCTTAGACTTATCTTATGGATTTATTGATCCACGAATTAGAATGGGGGCAAAGAAATAATGAAACCAAAAAAAGATGATTTTCAATTTGAAAACAAAATGATTCCAAATAGCTCTGCTAATTCTGAACAAAATGAAAAAGAGACGATTGTCGATGATGACTTTCGCTTGGTGAATACGAGCAATTATAGTCGTGATCAGGAATTTGAAACCAAACCAACGACGTTTTGGAAAGACTCGATTAAACGTTTTTCAAAAAACAAGTCTTCGGTTGTGGCAGCTTATATTTTAGGCATTCTTTTGCTTGGTAGTGTTTTTGTTCCAATTATTGATCAGTCTAATGTGGCTGATCCCTCCCCCTATCAGGTTTATCTTGAGCCAAAGTTGTTTGATGGTGGAACAGGCTTTTGGGATGGCTGTCGCCATTATACAGATATTGCTTATTACGAAGATCCAGTAGATCCGAGTCAATCCGGGCCTGATCCTGAAGACTTTAATCTTAATGCGGTTAGCAATCTTCAAAAGACAGGAGAGCAATATGTTAATTCGTATAGCAAATTTGCTAAAGGTGGATATGTTAAACTCGGTCGTAAAGCTGATGATATCAATGACGATTGCTACTTAGAAAATATTGGCTTTACTTTAAAAACCGATGTAAGTAACAGCGTTGAAATTGCTTTCGGCGAAGAAGAGATTGAATATACTCAATTAGTTGCTTACCGTCTTGATTTTATCTATGATAACTCCTCAAATTATGAAGAAATTGTACCTCTTGCTGAATATAGCAAAGATTATTCAACTCGCTCTTTTGATTTAAATGCCGCTTTGGCAAGTGTCACTCCGACTTCAAGCATTGGTGGTGTTAATTCTTATGAAAATGGCAAATTATCCATTACTATCGATTGTACAGATAAGACTGCTGATAGTTGCATTTTGATTAAATCAATTGAATTTTCGACTGATAGTGATGTTGAACAATATGTTGAATCTGTTACAACTCCAAACTTTACTGATGCCAATGAAATGATTGGACGTGTCTATAAAATAGGCAATGACATTCAAACAAATTTCTGGAATTCAAATGGTGATAAATATCTCTATAATGCCATTATGACATCATGCTCTTTTGATTATGATACCTATGCTGGAGCCTTCGGAATTATGGAAATGACTATTGATCAAATTAAAATGAAAGATTATGTTTACAATGGTTGGTGCAAATACAATTTTAGAGTAGGACCATCTTCATTTGAAATTTTGAATGAAAAGAAATGTCCTGTTACTGAAGTTATTAGTCAAACTGAATCTGGCGTTTCTGTTGTCACATATAATTTAACATGCAATGTTTACTATTATCGCTATAAAGGCATGTCTTCAATGCCACGCTTCCTTTTTGGAACTGACCAATCAGGACGCGATATGCTTAAATATGTTTTTGAAGGCTTAAGAACTTCCTTACTATTAGGTATCATTACCTCCGCTATCTGTTTCATTTTTGGCCTATGTTGGGGTGCCATCAGTGGCTATTTTGGCGGTAATGTCGACTTGGCGATGGAAAGATTTACTGATATTCTCGGTGGATTGCCATGGATTGTTATTATGACGCTATGCATTATTCATCTTGGGCAGAATTTTGGCGTCTTTGCTCTTGCTTTGTGTTTGACTGGATGGATAGGAACAGCTTCTACTACTCGAACGCAATTTTATCGATTTAAAGGTCGAGAATATGTTTTAGCATCTCGAACTTTAGGAGCTAGTGATATGCGTTTGATTTTCAAGCACATCTTACCTAACGCTATGGGGACTATTATTACTGGAGCGGTTTTAATGATTCCAGGTGTCATTTTCTCAGAAGCGACAATTTCTTATTTAGGTCTAGGACTACGAGGATTGAGCTCATTAGGCGTTATTTTGTCTTCTAATCAAGGCGAATTATTGTCCCATTCTTTCCTCTTAATTTTCCCAAGCGTTATTATCGCTTTGCTCGAAATTTCCTTTAACTTATTTGGCAATGGATTACGAGACGCTATTAATCCAACATTAAAAGGGGAGGACGAATAATTATGAGTGAGAATAAAGATATTATTTTATCGGTTAAAGATTTAGTTATTCATTTTTCTACCGACCATGGATATGTTCAAGCGGTGCGTGGCATTTCCTTTGACCTTTATAAAGGTGAAACGTTATGTATCGTGGGTGAATCAGGAAGTGGCAAATCCGTCACTTCCAAATCAATCATGGGCATTTTAGCCGCGAACGGGCGCATTAAAAATGGCTCAATTATGTTTGAAGGTGAAGATCTGACAAAAGTAAGCGAAGACGAATTTCACCGTATTCGTGGAAAGAAAATTGGCATGATTTTCCAAGATCCTCTTTCCTCTTTAAACCCAATCGTTCGTATTGGTAATCAAATTACCGAAGCTATGCTTATCAATAGCAATCGTCTAAAGAAGATGTATGAAGAAAAGATTAGTCAGGAATTAGTTGCTTATAAGAACGCTCTTACTGAGCGCAATGCTGGAATCGCTAATGCCAAGGACAAAATTCACTTTTTAAAGATTGATAAAGAAAAAGCAAAAGCTAGCTATATTCTCCATCATCAAACAGCATCTGCTGTTTTATATAAAAAGACCCAAGAACATAAAGGCCATCTCGGTGAAATAGCGAGTGAATATGATCCAAAAATTCAATCCTTAAAAGAAAAAATCGCCCTTTTAAAAAATGAAGGTAGAAAAAAGATCGGCGATGTTTCTTCCCAACAAAATAAACAAAGAGTTTTATTGAGCGATTTGAAAAAAAATCAAACCGAATATGCGAATGCGATAAACAAAATTAAAGCGGAATTTATTAAGCAGCGTCTCGCTCTTCGTTTGGCTTGCACAAAAGAAAAAGCCGATAACAAAAAAGGCTGTCGTGATATTGAAAAAGATTACGATAATCGAATTAAGACCGCTCGTTACGAATATCAAAAAGCGAAGCGCGAATTACACGCTCAATATGACGATGAAATCAAGAAAAAACATGCTGTTTTTAAGGCTAAATCAAAAATTGTAAAGGCTGAAGTTAAAGCTTATGCTGCTAAATTGAAAAAAAATTATAAAACGCAGCGTCAAGCGATAAAAGCTAAATTTTCTGATGCTCATACCGCCCACGCTAAAGCGACGATAAAACAAGAACTCGATTCTTTAGAAGAATCGTATATCTCTTCAATTAAAATTACTAAAAAAGAAGCGAAAGAACGCGCTTTGACTGTCATGGCCGAAGTTGGCATTCCACAACCTGAAAAGCGATTTAGACAATATCCTTTTGAATTCTCTGGTGGTATGCGTCAACGTATCGTTATTGCGATTGCTTTAACTGCAAACCCCGATGTTCTTATTTGTGATGAACCGACAACAGCTCTTGACGTGACAATTCAAGCTCAAATCCTTGAGCTGATTAATAAGTTGAAATACGAAAGAAATCTTTCAGTTATTTTCATCACCCATGATTTAGGTGTTGTTGCCAATATGGCTGATCGTGTCGCCGTAATGTATGCCGGCAAAATTGTCGAATATGGTACCGCAGATGAAATATTCTATAATCCTCGTCATCCTTATACATGGGCGCTTTTAGCCTCCATTCCTGATGTGGATAGTAAAGAGCGCCTCGAAGCTATCCCTGGCACTCCACCAAATATGATTTATCCTCCTCAAGGCGATGCCTTTGCGGTTCGTAGTAAATACGCGATGGCAATTGATTTCAAGCAAGAACCGCCCTTTTTTAAGGTGACTAATACTCATTATGCCGCGACATGGCTTCTTGATCCTCGTGCTCCCAAAGTCAATATGCCAGTCATCGTTTCGACTCGTATTAAAAATTCATTGGCAAAATATGCGGAAAATAAAAAAAATAAGGAGGGTCAGAAATAATGGCAAGAAGTGTTTCATATCGTCCTGAGCTCGTCAAAGATGATGTTATTTTATCTGTTCGTCATCTCAAACAATTTTTCAAATTCGGCCATGGCCAAAGAGCATTTAAAACCAAAGCCGTTCATAATGTTTCTTTTGACATTAAAAAAGGTGAGTGTTTTGGTCTTGTCGGTGAATCTGGATGTGGCAAAACCACAACCGGACGTTCTTTGATTCGCCTTTATGACATTACTTCTGGATCTATTTATTTTAAAGGCTATCGTATTTCGGCTGGAAAACGATGGAATGTTAAAGAGATTAAATTTTCTCGCATTAAAGCTAAAAAAGCCATTGCTGTTTTGAAAAGCGAATTGCAAGACAAGATTGATCAAGTCTATGATGTGACGGGTCTCGGTCACGAGATTAAACTTGTCTCTCTTGAAATAAAGAGTCAAAAGGCTCTTCTCAGCGAAGCCAAACTAAAACATAAATCAGCTTTAAAGCGGATTATCAATACTGTCGATGATGAAAATGATCAAGTTGAACTCATCGAAAAAGAAAAGAAAGAATATTTATCGACTCACGAGAAAATTAGCAACGAGATTTTTCAATTGAAAGCCAAAAAAGAAACTCTGGTTGAACAGCGTAAACAAGAAGAAGCTAAAATTATCATTAAAACAGCGGAAAATGTCGCTAAAGTTGAAAAGATTCATCAAGAATACCAACTTAAGATTGCGGAAGTTCAAAGCAATTTAGAGAAGACTTTGGTTGAACAAAGAGAAGCGATTAATCAAATTGAATATGATAATAAACATGTCGATAAACATTTGATGAGCAAGATGCAAATGATCTTCCAAGATCCTGTTGATTCTCTTGATCCTCGTATGACTGTGGAAGACATTATTCAAGAAGGCTTGCAAATCAAGGGTTACCATAACAAATTTGCCAATTCAAAGAAGGTGGCGGATGTTCTGGAAAAAGTTGGTTTAATCCCTGAATATGCCTCTCGTTATCCGCATGAATTTTCAGGTGGTCAACGTCAGCGTATCGGCATCGCTCGAGCGCTTATTATGAATCCAGAGTTCCTTATTTGTGATGAACCAATTTCAGCTCTTGACGTTTCGATTCGAGCTCAAATCATCAACTTATTGAATAACTTAAGAGATGAGATGGGATTAACACTTCTTTTCATCGCTCACGATTTGTCGGTTGTTAAATATTTTTGTGATCGTATCGCTGTCATGTATTATGGCGAAATCGTTGAATTAGCGACTTCTGATGAATTGTTTAAGCATCCTCTTCATCCATACACTAACGCTTTGCTTTCTGCCATTCCAAAGCCTGATCCATTAACAGAAAAGGATCGTCATCGTTTAGTCTATAATCCTTTTAAAGATCACGACTATTCAAAAGAAAAACCCACTTTGGTGGAAATTATCCCCGGACATTTCGTTCTCGCTAATAGTGAAGAAATCGAGAAGTACAAACAAAAGATTTCTATGTTAGACGCCCCTTCAAAGGTTTCTTAATTTCGGCTTTACATAAATATCAAATAATAGAGAACTAGCATTAAAATGCTAGTTCTTCTTTTATGTTATGAATAAGTATTGGAGAGGTCTTTGTTTATCACAATATATATTTAATATAGAACGTTATGCTTTTTGAAATCAAAAAGAAAAAGACCAGACATTGATATCCGATCTTTTTTTAATTTAAGAAATTTTATTTTTCAA
>Ga0172378_10005284_pt1 | contig 12055 bp, 12 predicted proteins | sample GrowelOW332metaG_FD_119755 | JGI IMG/M metagenome (GOLD analysis project Ga0172378, IMG submission 119755) | Groundwater microbial communities from an aquifer near a municipal landfill in Southern Ontario, Canada - Pumphouse #3_1 metaG | ecosystem: Environmental > Aquatic > Deep subsurface >...
CATGGAGTATCCAGTAAGTACCTGAACAAATATGCATCTTTTTATAAGGCTCATCAGGTATTTAATACAATGGAGTTTACTATATTTTCATATCTGGTTAAAAACATAGAGACAAGTAACAGCTTGGCATCCAGAGGGGATGTCCTATTTTAAATAAAATAGGTATCCATAAATTTCTAAACAGAAAATTATAAGTATGGAAAAACATTAGTGTTTATTTATTATAATATTTAGGTTAATATATTAATATGATAATTTGAATTTATACGGAAATGAGGAATATATATGTATCTAATCGTTGGGTTAGGCAATATTGGCAGTAAATATAATGGAACAAGGCATAATGTAGGATTTCAGGTTGTAAATTTACTAGCCGCTAAGTATAGTATTGATATAAATAGGGAAAAATTCAAAGGTACATTTGGAGAGGGAAGAATAGGAGAGGAAAAGGTTATACTGCTTAAGCCTTCCACCTATATGAATTTAAGCGGGGAAAGCGTTATAGCAGCTTCTGCTTTTTATAAGATACCTTTAGATAAAATAATAATAATAGCTGACGATATATCAATTCCCGCTGGAAAAATAAGAATAAGAGAAAAGGGAAGCGCCGGCGGTCATAATGGGCTTAAGAATATAATACTTAACCTTAATTCAGAGGATTTTACAAGAATTAAGGTAGGCGTAGACATGCCCAAATATGATTTGATTTCCTATGTGCTTAGTAAATTTGAAGGAAAAGAAAAAGATATAATAGAGAAGATATATGAAGCTGCAGCAGAGGCAGTAGTCACCATTATGAGTGATGGAGTTCAGGCGGCCATGAACAAATATAACGGTTTAAAGATTGAATAATGTTTAGGAGTGTTTTGTATGAGACTTAGTGGTTTAATAAGGCCATTTATTGAGTCAGAAGAATTTATAAAAATAAAAGGAAGCGTTAGTAAAGATAAATATCCTATTTCCCTGTTTGGACTTTCAGAGTCTTCGAAAAGCTTTGTTATAAGTTCAATATTTAATCAGTTTGATAAAAATATTTTAGTAGTTACACATAATGAAATTGAAGCCAGAAAAATATATGAGGATATATCTTTTTTCTACCCAAACACATATTTATTTCCCTCAAAAGAAATTGTTTTTTATAATATTGATGCAATAAGCGGAGATCTTAGGTGGGAAAGACTAAAGGTAATAAGAGAAATAGTCAGGCAGAGCAAAAAGATTATTGTAACTGCAGTAGACAATTTAACCTCATCTTATATACCTATGGAATTATACAGCGAGTATACTTTTAAGATATCGCTAGGTCAGCTGATTGATTTGGATGATATCTCGGCTAAGCTTATAGAATCTGGGTATGAAAGAATAAGCACAGTTGTACTTAAAGGACAATTTTCTATAAGAGGAGGCATACTTGACATATTTCCTCCTGCATCTTCATCACCATACAGAATTGAGCTGTTTGGTGATGAAGTAGATTCCATAAGGATATTTAACCTAGAAACTCAGAAAAGCATAGATAAGGTTGAATCTGTGGAGGTTTTTCCTGCAAAGGAATTAATTCTTAAAAAAGAAAATATAGAAAATGGAATAGAAAGAATAGTTAAAGATTTTAAGCATCAAGAGGCTGTATTCTCATCTAAAAAGGATAAAGAAAGATTAGAGAACTTAAATTTAAATGTAGATAAAATATTAGAAGAACTAAGGGAAAAGGGAAGCTTTGAAAGTATAGACAGCTTTATTGATTATTTTTATGAAAAAACCTTTAGTTTTTTTGATTATTTTAAAGACTGCTTTGTTGTTTTAGATGACACAGACAGAAGCTTTGGCAAAATTGACAGCGTATATCTTGAATTCCAGGATACTTTTAAATCATTTTTTGAAAAAGGAGACATAATAAAGGGGCAGGGAAATGCACTTATTCCAAAAGAACAGGTTATAGAATCACTTTTGTCTGAAAATTTAATTACTATGGATACTTTTCCTAAGGCAAATAAATTTTTTAAACCTAAGGGAGTAGTTACACTGTCTGAAATTACACTCCATAATTTCAGCGGTAAGCTGGACTTTCTCATGGAGGATATAGTAAGCAGAAAGAATAGATATTATAAGACTCTTATTCTTGCAGGAACCAGAGCAAGAGGGGAGAGACTTATTAAGAATTTTCAGGACAGAGGAATAGAAGCTGTCTATAAGGATGATATAAATGAAATCAGTAATAGAGAAGTAATTGTTACCTTTGGTATTTTAAATAAGGGCTTTGAATTTCCTGATCTTAAGCTTTCGGTAATTTCTGATACGGAAATATTTGGAAACAACAAAAAGAAAAAACCGCCTAAAGCTATTAAGGGCGGCAAAAAAATAGATTCATTCCTGGATCTGAAGGTTTCCGATTATGTGGTTCATATAAATCACGGTATAGGTATATATAAGGGAATAAAGCAGCTGGAAGTTCAGGGAATAAAAAAGGACTACTTACATATTAAGTACCAGGGAACGGACAGCCTTTATGTTCCTGTAGAACAGTTGGATATGATCCAAAAATATATTGGGAATGAAGGTAATGCCCCAAAAATCAATAAATTGGGAGGAAATGAGTGGGCAAAGGCTAAGGAAAAAGCAAAAAAATGCATTAATGAAATAGCAGAAAGCTTAGTTAAACTGTATGCAATAAGGTCCACAGTTAAAGGGTATTCATATTCAACGGATTTAGAGTGGCAAAAACAGTTTGAAGAAGAATTCCCATATGAGGAAACTCCGGATCAATTAACTGCCGCAGAAGAAATAAAAAAGGATATGGAGTCAGAAAAACCTATGGATAGACTGCTTTGCGGCGATGTAGGTTATGGTAAAACCGAGGTGGCACAGAGGGCAGCCTTTAAGGCTGTTATGGATGGAAAGCAGGTAGCAGTGCTTGTACCCACAACAATACTTGCAGATCAGCATTATAATAATTTTATTCAAAGATATTCAGATTTTCCGGTGAAAATAGATCTTTTATGCAGATTCAGAACAAGCTTCGAGCAGAAAAAAACTCTTCAAGCGCTGAAAGAAGGCAATGTAGACATTATAATAGGAACTCACAGGCTTCTTCAAAAGGACGTAATATTTAAGGACTTAGGTCTTCTTATAGTAGATGAAGAGCAAAGATTTGGAGTAACCCATAAGGAAAAAATTAAAGAAATCAAAAAAAATATAGATGTGCTTACACTGTCTGCCACGCCTATACCCAGGACTCTTAATATGTCACTTACCGGGGTCAGAGATATAAGTATTATCGAAACGGCTCCCATGAATAGATTTCCAATTCAGACATATGTTATTGAGTATAATGATCAGCTGATTCGTGATGCAGTGCTTAGAGAAATAAATAGAGGTGGACAGGTATACTTTGTATTTAACAGGGTTAATAAGATTAAGGAAATGACAAACCACCTGCAAAGTATGATCCCAGAGGCCAGGTTTAGTTTTGCCCATGGGCAGATGTCAGAAAAAGAATTGGAAAAGGTAATACTTGATTTTATTAACAATGAGTATGATGTGTTAGTTACAACTACTATAATTGAAACTGGCATGGACATTCATAATGTAAATACTATGATTATATATGATTCAGACAAAATGGGACTTTCACAGCTTTACCAGCTTAGAGGAAGAGTAGGAAGAACTAACAAAATAGCCTATGCTTATTTTACATATAAAAAGGATAAAGTTCTAACGGAGATAGCAGAAAAAAGGCTGAAGGCTATAAAGGAATTTACAGAGCTGGGGTCTGGATTTAAAATAGCTATGAGAGATCTAGAGATAAGAGGAGCAGGCAATATGATGGGCTCAGCTCAGCATGGACATATGGCAGCAATAGGATATGATCTTTATGTGAAACTGCTGGAAGAGGCTGTTAAGAAGCTGAAGGGAGAAATTAAGGAAGAGCCTATAGAAACTGCTTTAGATTTAAAGGTGGACGCTTATATCCCTGCAAATTATATTGAGGATGAAATGCTGAAGATTGAAATTTATAAAAAGATTGCAGCAATTGGCAGTAATCAGGATAAGATGGATATAATTGATGAACTTATAGATAGATTTTCAGATATGCCGCCTGCTGTGGAAAACCTGATTCAAATAGCTTACCTGAAAAGTACAGCAAATTCTTTGGGTATAGAGGAGGTAAAACAAAGGGATAGAGAAATAGGGCTATTTTTCCCCAATGGATACAATGTAAACCAAAAGCTTATACTTAGTATAATAAATAATAAGCAGGGAAGAATCAGCATTAAAAACAAACCAAAACCATATATTTCAATAGACATAAAAGGCGTTGACAGGGAAAAAATACTAGATGTATTGCTGGAAATTCTAAACTGTATGAAAACAGTTGTTGAATCTTAATGTATTTGTGATAAAATTAAAATATTATAGTTTATATAAAAAGAGCGTATGATTATCTAATTATACAGATCTCTTAGTTTAATGTGAGTGGAGGAGTAACAGTGAAAAACATAAAAAGGATACTAAGTTTAATATCTGCAGGAGTACTGGCGTTTTCATTAACATCATGTTCTCTTATAGAAAAAACTCCCGAGGCTATTGCAAAGACAGTAGTTGCTAAAGTAAACGGAGAAAAAATTACAAAAGGTGAATTAGAAACTGAGATGACACCTGTATTAAGTCAAATTACATCCCAGTATGGAGCAGATTATGCTAAAACAGCAGATGGAATTGCATTAATTAAAGAGCAAAAGCTTTCTATGCTGGATGAATTAATTACCAATAAACTGCTTGCACAAAAAGCAGTTGAATTAAAATTAATGCCAAGCGACACGGAACTGCAAAAAGAAGTCGATACTAAATTTGCTGAAATAAAGAAGACCTATACAGACGATGCAACCTGGAAATCAGCATTAGAGCAGGCTGGATTTACTGAAGCTAAGCTTAAGGAATATCTTAAGATTCAGGTTATAAATACTAAGGTATCAACCTATATGGTTAAAGATGTAAAAGTAACAGATGCACAAATTAACACCTATTATCAGCAGCATACCGTAGATTATACTGAGAAAACAAATACCATAACACTTTCTCATATAATAGTTGCTGACGAAGCTACAGCTAATGCACTTAAAAAGAAATTAGATGCCGGCAGCGATTTTGCTGCACTTGCAAAACAAAACAATACAGATTCAACCAAGACAAGCGGCGGATCTTTAGGGACAATTAATCAAAATAGTACAGATTATGATACAACATTTATGACTGCAGCTTTACTATTGAAGAAGGGCCAGACATCACCAGTTATAAAAACATCTTATGGATACCATATAATAAGATGTACTGACAGGAAAGATTATCCTGTAAAACCTCTTGCAAAGGTTAAGGATTCGGTTAAGGAAACAGTTTTAAACACCGCAAAGCAGACAAAATATACGGATACATTAACAAAATGGAAGAGCGCAGCTACAATAAAAAAATATGAAGATAAGATTTAGGGATGATTGTATCATCCTTTTTCTTTTTGGTGATTCCGGAGCTTAATTTTATAACAAATATATATAAAGTGTATAATATTTCATATTTAGCTAATAATATTACTACATTGAGGAAATTTCCTGACAATCATTATATTAGTTAAGGAGGTATTTTATGAAGGCCACAGGCATTGTAAGAAGAATTGACGAATTAGGAAGAGTAGTCATACCAAAGGAAATAAGAAGAACTTTACGAATTAGAGAAGGAGACCCGCTGGAGATATTTACCGACAGAGAAGGCGGCATCATTCTGAAGAAGTATTCGCCTATAGGAGAGCTTAGCGATTTTTCAAGGGAATATGCTGAATCTCTTCAGATGTCTATAGGCCATATAATATTAATTGCCGATAATGATAATATTATTAATGTAAGCGGTACTCAGAAGAAAGATTATATGGATAAAAAGGTAAGCAGTGAAATGGGAAAAGTAATGGATGAAAGAAAGGCAGTAATAACAGGAGAAGGAGCAAACAAATCTATTCCGGTTTATGAAGATGATGATATAGTTTATTCTTCTCAGGTTATAGCGCCCATTATAGCTGCAGGAGATGCTATTGGAGCTGTAGCCATTCTTTCCAAGGAAAAGGGTGAAAATTTCGGAGAGATGGAACTAAAGCTGGCAGAGACAGCAGCAATTTTTTTGGGAAGGCAGATGGAAGAATAACTCTCTTTCCTTACAAATTTATCATAGGAAATTGCACAGTGGTACTTTCTATAAGGCACTATGCAATTTCCTTATTTTACTCTATAGGGAATTTATATTTTAGAACTGGGAATTGCTAATACTTTAAATTGAATAAATTTCTATAGAGTAAAAAGGATGGGTGCAGGGAAGGCACTTCCCGCTGGTTTAAGGAGGGTGCAGAAGCGTTAGCGACGCCTGCGGGAACCTAAGGTTCCATAGCGAAATCGACGTTAGTCGATTTTTTAGTAATATTTTATATTTATTTAAATAGTTATAATAATAATCTGATATGTTAATATATGGAGGTTATTATTATGAAAAAGCAATCCCTTATAAAAGGGACTTTAATATTAGGACTAGCAGGTATATTTGCTAAGTTCTTAGGTATATTCTTCAGATGGCCGCTGCAGATGCTTATAGGTGATGAAGGGGTTGGTTATTACCAGCTGTCATATCCCTTATACATGTTTTTTATTGCTGTTGCCTCAGGGATACCTATTGCTGTTTCTAAGATGGTATCAGAGAGAAATGCTCAGGGTGACAGTAACGGTTCATTTCAAGTATTAAGAAAAGCTTTGCTTCTTATGATTATTATAGGAGGAGGTTTTTCCTTAGCGATGATAACCTGTTCCAAACAATTGGTTTCCTTTTTTAAGTGGGATCAGAAGTCAATATATTCACTGATGGCTATTTCTGCTGCACCAATTTTTATTTCTGTAATGAGTGTATACAGGGGCTTTTTTCAGGGACTTCAGGATATGACGCCTACAGCCATATCTCAGGTACTAGAGCAGGTTGGAAGGATAACAGTAGGAATATCTTTAGTTTATATTCTTCTTCCTAAAGGGATTGAGTATTCTGCAGCCGGTGCTGCTTTTGGAGCTTGTATCGGCGGAATTATAGCTCTTATCTATCTTTTTATCTTATATAATAACTATAAAAGCAAAATGTACATTAAAAACGTTAAAAGAAAAGATACAATGGACATCCTTATAAAAACTGCGGTTCCCATATCTATTGGAGCTTCTGTTGGCTCTATTATGAACCTTATAGATTCTGCATTAGTTCCTATGAAACTATATCAGGCAGGGTTCACTCATAAGGAAGCAACAATTCTGTTTGCCCAGCTTTCAGGTAAAGCTGCGGTACTTATAAATGTGCCTCTTACACTTTCAATGGCATTATGCTATTCTATAGTGCCTGTTATTGCAGAGAGCTTCGTTTTAAACAGAAAAAATTCAGTAGAGGCTCTTGTATCCTCATCCATAAAATTATCTTCCTGCATAGCATTTCCTGCGTTTTTAGGGCTATATATATTTTCTCAGCAGGTCTTAAGCTTTATATTCAGAGGCCAAAATTCAGGAGCAGAAATATTAAAATACCTTTCAGTATCTATACCATTTTTAATTCTTACTCAGTCAACTACTGCGGTGCTTCAGGCCATAGGCAGATTTAAAGAACCGGTATTTAACCTTCTGATTGGCTGCATTGTTAAGGTTTTTTTAGTTCTGTATTTAGTTAAAATTCCTGAGATGAATATTTATGGAGCAGTAATAGGAACTATCTTTGCCTATATAATAACTATGATTCTTAACTTCATTACCCTTTATAAAAACCTTAGAATCAAGCTGGATTTAAACCAAATTATAATAAAGCCGATGCTTGCCTCATCTGTTATGATATTATTTGTTGAATTTATTTATTTAAATGTCTATAATTATACCAAAAGCAACGACATATCCTTAGGCTTAACTGTTATGGCCGGTATTATTATTTATACTTTTCTTATAATAATACTCAGGGTATTTAGTTACCGGGATATTAAAGGAAGAATAAAAAGGAGATAAATTATGATAAATATCGTTGGGCTGGGTCCGGGCAGCACAGAATCATTAACAATAGGGGCGCTGCAGATGCTGAAATCAGGAGAAAAGGTTCTGCTAAGGACAAGAAAACACCCTACAGTAGAGTATTTAGACAGTGAAAATATAAGCTATGATACATTTGATTCTATTTATGATAAAGGAAAAAGCTTTGATTTAGTGTATGATGAAATTGTAACAGAGATAATAAAGCAGCAGGAACTTTTTCAGGATATAGTATATGCAGTTCCCGGTAACCCTTTAGTTGCAGAATCAACAGTTACAAAGCTTATTAAGAGGTGTAAAGAAGAAAGCATAACCTACAGGATATTTCCGGCAGTTTCATTTATAGATTCTGTTATGGAAACTATAGAGATAGATCCTATTAATGGGCTTAAGATATTGGATGCCTTTGATATAAAAAATCATGTGCTTGATAAAAGATGTGCACTTTTAATAACCCAGGTATATGATAGATTTATAGCATCAGAGGTAAAGCTAAATCTTCTTCAGTATTATAAAGATGAGACAGATATTTATTTTATTAAAGCTGCCTCTGTTAAGGACAAAGAGATAGTAAGAAAAATAAAGCTATATCAGCTAGACAGGCAGACAGATACTGATTACCTTACCTCTGTGTATATTCCAAAGGACATTAATAACAGATATGATTTCAGGTCTCTGACGGATATTATAGGTATTTTACGAGGGGATAATGGGTGCCCCTGGGACAGAGAGCAGACTCATGAAAGCCTTAAGAGGTGCTTAATAGAGGAGAGCTATGAGGTAATAGAGGCGATAGACAATAAGGATGAAGCAGCGCTGCAGGAGGAATTAGGAGACCTTCTTTTGCAGGTTGTAATGCATGCACAGATTGGAGAAGAGGAAGGATACTTTGATATAAATGACGTGGTGGAAGGCATATGTAAAAAGATGGTAGAAAGGCATCCTCATGTCTTTGGAGATATAAATCTAAAAAACTCCAATGAGGTTTTAGTAAACTGGGATAAGATAAAAAATAAGCAGCAGGGAATAAGTACATATACAGAAGGACTTAAACATGTGGCTAAATGTCTTCCGGGACTAATGAGGGCAGAAAAAATACAAAAAAAAGCGGCAAAAGTAGGCTTTGATTGGGACTCTGTTAATATGGCAATAATTAAGGCAGAGGAGGAAATAACTGAGATAAAACAGGCGATTTTTAAGGGTGATAAGGAAAATATGAAGGAAGAAATAGGAGATTTGATATTTTCAGCAGTAAATATTGCCAGATTTCTTGACATAGACCCTGAAAATGCTGTAAATTATACTATAGAAAAATTTATTAAAAGATTCCAATTTATAGAAGAAAAAGGGTTGGAAGCTGGCAAGAATTTAATGGATATGTCTTTAAAGGAAATGGATGCTTTGTGGGAGAAGTCAAAAATTAAATAATATATGATTAAACTCACAAAAAAAGAAGGAATTTAAAAACATTTGAAGAATATCCTTAAATATACCTATTATAAAGGAGGAGACAAAAGTGAATAAAGCAGAATTAATATCAAGTATTGCTGATAAGAGCAAGCTATCAAAGAAGGATACTGAAGTAGCATTAAAGGCTTTAGTAGAAAGCGTTGAAGAAGCATTAGAAAAAGGCGAGAAGGTTCAGTTAGTTGGATTCGGAACATTCGAAACAAGAGCTAGAGCAGAAAGAATGGGAAGAAATCCAAAGACTAAGGAGCCTATGCAGATTGCAGCTTCAACAGTACCTGTATTTAAAGCAGGTAAAGAGTTTAAGGAAAGAGTAAACAAATAGACTCAATATAAAAAGCCTAGTTAACTAGGCTTTTTATGTTATGGAGGTAAAAATGAGATTGGATAAGTATTTAAAGGTATCCAGAATAATAAAAAGAAGGACAGTTGCAAAGGAAGCTTGTGATGGAGGAAGAGTTTCTATAAATGGAAAGACAGCAAAGTCCTCCACAGAGGTAAATGAAGGTGATACTATAGAAATAGCCTTTGGTAATAAGTCAATAAAGGCAAAAATCTTAAAGGTAGAAGCTGCTGTAAAAAAAGAGGATGCTGAAAATATGTATCAGATTATTGAGGGGTAATATAAGAATAGCTGACTTCATATAATTTATATAAAGAGTAAATAGCATAATTTATAAGGCTGATTTTCAGCTTGAAAATTAATTATGCAATTTTGTAAGGAATTATATGGAGGTTTCTATGGAAACTAAAAAAACTGTAAGTGATAAAGAGAATAAAAGTACCTTAACCTTAATTAATCGAAAGAAGCTGTCTATGAGTGGTATATTAGAGGTGGTTTCCTTTAAGGATATAGAGATTGTTTTAAAAACATCTCTTGGAGATATGATAATTAAGGGAGAGGATTTAAAGATGAACAAGCTGGATGTGCAAAATGGAGATATAGTAATAATGGGAGAAATAAGTTCCTTATTATACACAGGCAGAGACAGCAGCGATAAAGAAAGCATTTTGAGAAAGCTGTTTAAATGATATTACCTGTTGATCTTCAATTTAGAATCTTGTTATTTGGGCTCGCTGCTGGTATAATAACAGGGCTTACTTTTGATATATATAAAACTATAACTCAGGACAAAAACACTAATAAATTTATATTTTTTATTCAGGATATACTTTTTTGGATATTAACTGCTTTAGTTATATACAATTTTCTTCTTTACTTTAATTACGCCTATATTTCTATGTATATTTACCTGTACATTACTTTTGGAGGATTTCTATATTTTAAAATATTCAGGAGATCCTTTAGGAAAGTAAGCTCATTTATTAATAAAATATTAATAAAATCAATTAGAATAATTTTTAAAGATATTTGGTTTATCTTAAATTTAGTTATTTTCAAGAGCAGAAGAAAAAAATAACTTGAACTTAATATAAAGTCGATTTAAAATAAGAACAAAGGGATTACCTTGTGAAAGGGGTAATATTATGAAGAGTAAGCTAAAAATTAAAACATTGCTGGTTATTGTAATTTTATTATATGTTGGCTATATTTTTGTCCGTCAGCAGGTTATTATGAATAATATGAAAACGGAGCTGACAGCAAAGCAGAATAAATATAATCAGCTGGTAGGTAAGAACCTTAACCTGAAGGATGAAGTTGAATTGTCTAAGACGGATGCCTATATGGAGAAGCTGGCAAGAGAGAGGCTAGGTCTTGTAAGAAAGGGAGAGATCCCTGTTGTCAATAATGGGAATAATAAATGAGTGAATTGCATAATTAAAAAATTAGCCAGAAGATAATTATGCAATTTTCTGAAATGATTAACTTATAAATAAATTTTTAAGGAGGAATCTTATTAATATGGCCTTAACAGCTGGTAGCATTCTTGATGGGACAGTTATTAATATCACAAATTTTGGAGCTTTTGTAGAAGTGGAGGGTAAAACAGGTCTGGTTCATATTTCTGAAATATCTGATACATATGTAAAGGACATTAGAGAATATCTAAAAGAAAAGGATAAGGTTAGAGTAAAGGTTATTTCTATAGATGATAATGGAAAGATAAGCCTTTCAATAAAGCAGGCTTCTATAAGCCAAAAGCCCATCGATATAGACTGGAGTATAGACAATGGTAATAAACATGTAGACTTCGAAGAAAGGTTATCAAAGTTTATGAAGGATAGCGAAGACAGAATGCAGTCCTCAAAAAAATATAAGGAAATGAAGACCAAAAATTATAAGAAGAGTTCAAAAGGTGTGAAATAAAAGGGCAGGCTGCCCTTTTTTTTACTCTTTTGAAACACATGATTTATAAGCTTTTTTATAACCTCACAATAAATAATAAAATAATGTGTTGACATAAATAAACTAATCAATTATAATAATCTATGTCGCCAAGATGAGATGAATTGCTGAAGTGGCGGAACTGGCAGACGCACAGGACTTAAAATCCTGCGGTGCTTAAAACACCGTACCGGTTCGATTCCGGTCTTCAGCACCAAAATATCGC
>Ga0172378_10005285_pt1 | contig 12052 bp, 9 predicted proteins | sample GrowelOW332metaG_FD_119755 | JGI IMG/M metagenome (GOLD analysis project Ga0172378, IMG submission 119755) | Groundwater microbial communities from an aquifer near a municipal landfill in Southern Ontario, Canada - Pumphouse #3_1 metaG | ecosystem: Environmental > Aquatic > Deep subsurface >...
CGTAGGTCTCTACAAAGGTTCAAAGAGCTGGAAGATTGCTGAAGAAGCAGGCTTGCAGGTTGCAACCGCTGAGGAAGCAAGTGCCATGGCTCAGGTCATCATGATGTTGCTGCCGGATGAGAGACAGGCAAAGATCTACCATGACAGCATCGAGAAAAATCTGACCGCGGGTAAATACCTCGCATTCGCACATGGATTCAATATCCACTTTGGACAGATTGCACCTCCTTCTGACGTGAACGTTATCATGGTCGCACCCAAGGGTCCTGGACACACGGTCCGCACCCAGTTCCAGGAAGGCAAGGGTGTTCCTTCCCTGATTGCAATCAACCAGGATCCCAGCGGCGATTCCAAGGATGTCGCACTTGCCTATGCAAAGGGTCTTGGCGCTGGTCGTGCGGGTATCTTCGAGACAACCTTCAAGGAAGAGACAGAGACCGACCTCTTTGGTGAGCAGGCTGTGCTTTGTGGTGGTGTAACCGCCTTGATCAAGGCTGGATTCGACACCTTGGTGGAAGCAGGCTATCAGCCTGAGATGGCATACTTCGAATGTTGCCATGAGATGAAGCTGATCGTTGACTTGATCAACCAGGGTGGACTCTCCTACATGCGCTACTCCATCAGTGATACCGCTGAGTACGGGGATTACACAACCGGTCCAAAGATCATCACCGATGAGACCAAGAAATCCATGAAGCAGGTCCTTACAGACATCCAGGAAGGGACATTTGCCCGCAACTGGCTGCTTGAGAACCAGGTTGGCCGACCCTACTTCAATGCAAAGAAGCGCATTGAAAAGGAAAGTCTGTTGGAGAAAACAGGTGAAAAGCTTCGCTCACTGATGAGCTGGCTGAAAAAGTAACAAACCAAAACTCTTAATATTACCGGGAAGGACACTATGGAAAAGGACAGAATCTATATCTTTGATACCACACTGAGAGACGGCGAGCAGGCTCCTGGATACAGCATGAACCTGGACGAGAAAATTCGCATGGCCCTACAGCTAGAGGCCCTCGGTGTGGATATCCTAGAAGCCGGGTTTGCCATAGCGTCTCCCGGTGACTTTGCCAGCGTCCAGGCTATCAGCAAAGAGGTAAAGGACGTCACTGTTGCCTCTCTCTCAAGAGCCTTGGAGAGGGACATTGAGGTAGCCTGGGAAGCGGTGAAACATGCAAGAAGGCCCAGGATACACACCTTCCTCGCAACCAGCGACCTCCATCTGGAGTTCAAGCTGAAGATGAGCCGCGAGGATGCCCTGAGGCGTTCCGCCGCCATGGTGAAGTTTGCTCGTAACCTTACCGACAATGTTGAGTTTTCCTTGGAAGATGCAACAAGGACCGATCTTGACTACATGTGCAAGGTTGTTGAGGAAGTGATCAAGGCAGGGGCAACTGTAGTGAATCTGCCGGATACCGTCGGGTATGCAACCCCTGATGACATGACCAGGATGGTTTCAACCGTCATGAACAAGGTTCCCAATGTGGACAAGGCCATCCTGGCAGTCCACTGTCACAATGATCTGGGCCTTGCAGTCGCCAATAGCCTTGCTGGATTGAAAGCTGGAGCACGCCAGGCAGAGTGTACCGTCTGCGGTATCGGCGAGAGAGCAGGCAATGCAGCTGTTGAAGAGTTGGTGATGGCCATCAGGACCAGAAATGATGACTACCCATTCTCCTATCAGGTACGCACTGAGGAAATATCCCGTTCAAGTCGTCTGCTCTCACAGATCACTGGTGTCAAACCGAACCCTTCCAAGGCAATCGTAGGTGCAAATGCCTTTGCCCATGAGAGCGGTATCCACCAGCATGGCATGATGGCAAACAGCCTGACCTATGAGATCATGACCCCAGAGAGTGTAGGAGTGATGACTACCAGTCTTGTGCTGGGTAAGCACAGCGGGCAACACGCCTTCGAGAAACGCCTCGTTGATCTTGGCTATGCTTTGGGAAAAGAGGAAGTAAAGACACTCTTCTCAGAATTCAAGAATCTTGCAGACCGAAAGAAAACCATCACCGATCGCGATCTTATCGCCCTGGTGGAGACTTCCAGCCAGAGTAGCCCGGTAATCTGGGAGCTGGAGCGTTTTGTGGTCAACAGTGGCAATCTGATGACCAGTACTGCCTGTGTCACCCTGCGAAAAGGGGAGAAGACCTACCAGGAGGTTGCACTCGGTACCGGTCCAGTCTATGCAGCACTCAGGGCAGTGGAGAAGATTATCCGTCATCCCTTCAGTCTGGAGGATTATAGCCTGCAGGCAGTCACCGAGCACCGGGATGCACTTGGAGAAGTCCATGTGAAGATCACCGATGGACATGGTATGTACCGTGGACGTGGGGTAAGCACCGACGTTATCGAAGCATCAATTCTCAGCTGTCTTGCTGCAGTGAACCGTATGCTTGATGAAGCATCCTCGATCTCGGGTGGAGGGTCACTCAAACCCACCACTTCACCAAGCTTTGAGAACGACATGTTGCGTTCCCACTCAGATAAGGAGAAAGACCGAGGTGATGCATAAGATAGATTTATTTGACTCAACTCTCCGTGATGGGAGCCAAGGGGAGGGAATCAGCTTCTCGGTGGAGGATAAGCTGAAGATTGTGAAGGCCCTGGATTCACTGGGAGTTGCCTACATTGAGGCAGGCAATCCTGGATCGAATCCCAAGGACCTGGAATTCTTCCACCGCGCTGAGCAGCTCTCCCTCTCCCATGCAACCTTGGTCGCCTTTGGTTCCACACGGAGAAAGAACAGTACGGCGGCTGACGATCCCAATCTGAAAAACCTTGCCAGCGTAAAAACCAAGGTGGTATCCATCTTCGGAAAGAGTTGGAAGCTCCATGTCACTGATGTGATTCGCACCACGCCTGAAGAGAACCTTGCGATGATCCGTGACAGCATACAGTTTATTACTGAGAGCGGAAGTGAAGTGTTCTTTGACGCTGAACACTACTTTGATGGATATCTTGATGACAGCGAGTATGCAAAGGCAACCTTGCAAGCAGCCCTGGACGGGGGAGCCTCCACCCTGGTGCTCTGTGAAACCCGTGGTGGCATGATACCCAGTGAAGTTGCGCGTATCACCGCTGAGACAGCAGAAGCTTTTCCTGGAATTCCTATTGGAATCCACGCCCATGATGACATTGGCTGCGGAGTGGCAAGTTCGATCGCTGCAGTCGAAGCTGGAGCTATTCAGGTGCAGGGAACCTTACTCGGTTTTGGCGAGCGATGTGGAAATGCAAATCTTGCAACTGTGGCAGGAATTCTCGGGACTAAGCTTGGTGTGGATTGTCTCTGTGGAGAGAGTCTTGAACAGCTGACGGCAACCAGCCGGCAGGTTTCTGAGATCGCAAATGTCCGCATTGTTGGCGGAGCTCCTTTCATCGGAAAGAGTGCCTTTGCCCATAAGGGTGGCATGCATATCGATGGGGTGCAGAAGAATCCTCACTCCTTCGAGCATATCGATCCTTTGCAGGTGGGCAATGAACGCAGGCTCCTGATGAGTGAAGTTGCTGGAAGGGCCTTGATGCTTAAGCGAATCGCCAGGGTGATTCCTGATCTGGATAAGGACGATCCGGTAACGGTGAGTCTGATGGATGAACTCAAGCAACTCGAGGCAGAGGGTTATCAGTTTGAAGGAGCAGAAAGCAGCTTTGATTTGGTGATCAGACGACACTTGAAGATGTATAAGCCCTATTTCTCACTGGTGCATTACCAGACCATCGGCAGCAGCCCCTATGCGGACCCACTCAGCGATGCAACCCATGCCGTGGTTGTAAAGGTAAAGGTAGGGGGAGAGAGTGCCATCACTGCCGCAGAGGGTGAAGGTCCGGTCAATGCCCTTGACCAGGCACTGAGAAAGGTTCTTGAACAATTCTATCCAACCCTCAAGCGCGTACACTTGACCGACTACAAGGTACGGGTCTTGGACTCGGCAGGAGCAACTGCCAGTAAGGTAAGGGTTCTCATTGAGTCCACCGATGGAAATGAGACTTGGACCACCATCGGGGTCAGCAGGGACATCATCGAGGCCAGTTGGTTTGCCTTGAGTGATAGTATCGAGTATAAATTAATTGCCGAGGGAATTGAGCCCTCGGTTGAATGAAGGAAGGAGACACCCCATGGGTATGACAATGACACAGAAAATCCTGGCCCACCACGCCAAGCTGGAGAGCGTACGCGCTGGACAGTTGATCATGGCGGACCTGGATATGGTACTGGGCAACGACATTACGGCTCCAGTTGCCATCAACGAATTTGGAAAATTCGGCAAGGAGACCGTATTTGACAAGGATAAGGTTGCCCTTGTCCCAGACCATTTCTCCCCGAACAAGGATATCAAGGCAGCAGAGCAGTGCAAGGCACTTCGTTGTTTCGCACACGACCATGAGATCACCAACTATTTTGATGTAGGCCAGATGGGTATTGAGCATGCCTTGCTCCCAGAGAAAGGATTGGTCGGGGCAGGAGATTTGGTCATCGGTGCGGATAGTCATACCTGTACCTATGGTGCCTTGGGAGCATTCTCCACTGGTGTTGGTTCCACTGACATGGCTTGCGGTATGGCTACCGGCCAAGCTTGGTTCAAGGTGCCGACCGCCATCAAGTTCAATCTTACCGGCTCATTCGGACCTCATGTAAGTGGAAAGGACCTGATCCTCCACATCATTGGGATGATCGGGGTGGATGGTGCACTCTACCAAAGTATGGAGTTCAGTGGGGAAGGGGTGAAGAACCTCACCATCGACGACCGTTTCACCATCGCAAACATGGCCATCGAGGCCGGTGCCAAGAACGGAATCTTCCCAGTGGATGAGGTAACCTTGGAGTACTTGAAAGAGCACTGTCCGAAGGAACCTGTCATCTACGAAGCAGATAGTGATGCTGAGTATGAGAGGGTGATCAACATCGACCTGGGCACAGTGAAGAGCACGGTAAGCTTCCCCCACCTGCCGTCCAACACCAGGACCATCGATGAAGTCGGTGAGGTGAGAATTGACCAGGTTGTCATTGGAAGCTGCACCAACGGCCACATCAGTGACCTGAGACAGGCAGCAGCCATACTCAAGGGCAAAAAGATCGCGAAGCATGTCCGTACCCTGATCTTCCCTGCAACACAGGAGATCTGGAAGCAGGCAATGCATGAAGGGCTCTTTGATATCTTCATCGACAGCGGTTGTGCTGTCTCCACTCCCACCTGTGGTCCCTGTCTTGGCGGACATATGGGAATCCTCGCAGAAGGGGAACGTGCGGTGAGTACCACCAACCGTAACTTTGTGGGAAGAATGGGTCATGTGAAGAGTGAAGTCTATCTTGCCAGTCCGGCTGTTGCCGCTGCAAGTGCGATAGCAGGATACATCGCCGATCCTGCAAAGGTTATGGAGGAGTAAGATGCAAGCCAAAGGAACGGTTTTTAGATATGGGGACAACGTCGATACCGATGTAATCATCCCAGCGAGGTACCTCAATACCTCCAATCACAAGGAGTTGGCCTCCCACTGCATGGAGGATATCGACCAGGATTTCATCAAACAGGTGAAAGAGGGCGATATCATGGTAGCTGACAAGAATTTCGGTTGTGGTTCTAGCCGTGAGCACGCTCCCATCGCCATCAAGGAAAGTGGGATCAGCTGCGTAATTGCAAGGACCTTTGCAAGAATCTTCTACCGCAATGCAATCAATATCGGGCTCCCCATCCTTGAATGCCCTGAGGCTTGTGACGGGATCAAGGCCGGTGATGTGGTCAGTGTCGATTTCAACACTGGTACCATCACCAACGAGAGCACAGGGGATGTGTTCCATAGTGAGCCATTTCCTCCCTTTATGCAGGACCTGATCGCAAGTGGTGGGCTTGCCGGTTATATCGCAAAAGGGGGAGGCAAGGCATGAAGAAGCATATTGCACTCGTTAGCGGCGATGGGATCGGACCAGATATCGTGAGAGAGGGCGTAAAAGTCCTAAGCGCGGTCGCAAGGAAATTCTCCCACGAGTTCACTACCAGTAGCTATGATGCAGGTGGTGTGGCCCTCGACAAGGTAGGGATCCCCCTCCCTGATGCCACCCTTGAAGGGTGCAAGCAGAGTGACGGGGTACTTCTTGGGGCAGTTGGTGGACCGAAGTGGGATACCCTTCCTTCCCACCTCAGACCAGAGAAAGCCCTGCTTGGCCTGCGTGGCGGTATGGGGTTGTTCTGCAACCTACGCCCTGCAATCCTTTACAAGCAACTCGCTGATGCCTGTCCCCTGAAGAGCGAGATCATTGGTGATGGATTGGACATCATGGTGGTGCGTGAACTCACCGGTGGTATCTACTTCGGTGAGCGTGGTCGCACTGATGACCGTGCCTATGATACCATGGCATATACAGTAGTGGAGATTGAGCGGATCGTACGAAAGGGTTTTGAGATTGCCCAGAAGCGTTCAAAGCGCCTATGCAGTGTAGACAAGGCAAATATCCTCAATTCCAGCCAGCTCTGGAGAGAGGTGGTACAAAGAATACAAAGTGAGTACCCCGATGTGGAAGTAAGCCACATGTATGTCGATAATGCAGCCATGCAGCTGGTTCGTAACCCACGCCAGTTCGATGTAATTGTAACCTCGAACATGTTTGGGGATATCCTCAGTGATGAGGCAAGCCAGATCACCGGTTCCATCGGTATGCTCCCATCAGCCTCCTTGGCTGAGGATGGGTTTGGCATGTATGAACCGATACACGGTAGTGCACCAGATATTGCAGGTAAGGACCTGGCCAACCCGATCGCTACCATACTCTCGGTTGCTATGATGTTGCGCTACAGCTTTTCCCTCTCTGAGGAGGCTGATGCAATCGAGAAGGCAGTCAGCACGGTGTTGGATGAAGGGTACCGCACAGCAGATATATACACCGACGGCATGAAAAAGGTCGGTACGAGTGAGATGGGTGACTTGATAGCCCATGCCCTGTAAAGGGAGGAGGATACTATGGACGAAAGCAAGAGACGTTCAGCACAGATGACTGAGGGAGCCGATAGGTCCCCCCACCGGTCACTGATGAAGGCATTGGGATGGACAGATCGTGAAATCCACATGCCGATCATTGGTATCGTGAATGGGGCCAATGAGATCATCCCAGGACATATTCACCTTGATAGAATTGTCAACGCTGTAAAGAGCGGGGTACGCCAAGCAGGGGGAAACCCTGTCTCATTCCCTGTCATTGGGGTATGTGATGGTATTGCAATGGGTCATACAGGGATGAAATACTCTCTGGCAAGCCGTGAGGTTATCGCTGATTCCATCGAGATCATGGCAACAGCCCATCCCTTTGATGCTCTGGTTTTCGTCCCCAACTGTGACAAGATTGTCCCTGGAATGTTGATGGCTGCCGCCAGGATCAACATCCCTTCCATTTTTGTCTCCGGTGGACCGATGCTTGCCGGTAAGATTCCCGGCGACAGCTCCTGTGGGACGAGCCTTTCAGTGATGTTTGAAAAAGTGGGAAGCCTTGCCGCTGGGTTGATCAGTGAGGAAGAGTTGCTCTCCTATGAGAACAATGCCTGTCCGACCTGTGGTTCTTGCAGTGGCATGTTCACCGCAAACAGCATGAACTGCCTGACTGAGGCCATTGGAATGGGCCTGCCAGGCAATGGAACCGTACCAGCTGTCTACAGCGCACGGGACAGGCTTGCCAAGGAAGCAGGATACCAGATCATGGAATTGTTGAAAAAGAACATCCGTCCCCTGGATATCATGACCAAGGAAGCGTTTGCCAATGCAATGGCCGTTGATATGGCCTTGGGTTGCAGTACCAACACCATGCTCCATCTGCCGGCAATAGCCCATGAGGCTGGTGTTGACCTGGATATTTTCATGGCGAATGATATTGCCGCCAAAGTACCCAATCTTTGCCATCTTGCTCCTGCCGGCCCTGACCATATCGAGGACCTCTATGAGGCTGGTGGTGTACTTGCAGTGATGCGAGAACTGGGAGAGGCCGGGCTGCTCAATGCAGACCTGCCAACAGTAAGTGCGAAGACGATCGGGGAGCTCTATAGCGCAGCACCAATATACAACCATGAGGTCATTCGTCCTATCGACAATCCTTTCAGCAAGACCGGGGGTATCGCCGTACTCAGGGGAAACCTTGCTCCCGATGGGGCTGTGGTGAAGCGGAGTGCTGTTGATGAAAAAATGTTGGTGCACAAAGGACCGGCAAGAGTGTTCGACAGTGAGGAAGATACCATCAAGGCGATCTTTGCTGGAGAGATCAAGGCAGGGGACGTTATTGTTATCCGCTATGAGGGACCGAAGGGAGGCCCTGGCATGCGTGAGATGCTCAGTCCCACCAGTGCCATTGCCGGTATGAACCTGGACAAGGATGTTGCCTTGATAACCGATGGCCGCTTCAGTGGAGCTACCCGGGGAGCTTCCATCGGACATGTCAGCCCTGAGGCTGCTGAGGGTGGTCCAATCTCCCTCGTCCAGGAAGGGGACACGATCAGCATTGATATACCAAAGGGTGAGCTCAGTTTGTTGGTCGATGAGAAGACACTGCTTGAACGGAAGAAGCAATGGGTCTGCAAGGAGCCGCCAATTACCACCGGGTATTTGGCACGCTATGCCAAGCAGGTAACCAGTGCTTCCACCGGTGCTGTCTTCAAGAAATGATACACAAAGAGGAGAATCTACCATGCAGATGACTGGAGCACAAATAATCATAGAATGTCTGATAGAACAGGGAGTGGATACCGTCTTTGGGTTTCCTGGAGGGGCAGTATTGCCTCTCTACGATGCCCTGTATCAGAATCAGAGCAGAATCCGCCATATCCTGACCAGCCATGAGCAGGGTGCCAGCCACGCTGCTGACGGGTATGCCAGGAGCACCGGAAAGGTAGGCGTATGTATGGCAACCAGTGGACCGGGAGCCACAAACCTCGTTACCGGTATTGCCACAGCCTACATGGATAGTGTTCCCATGGTTGCCTTCACCGGAAATGTAACCGTTCCCCTTCTGGGAAAGGACAGTTTCCAGGAAGTGGATATAACCGGCATTACCATGCCGATCACCAAGCACAACTTTATTGTAAAGGATGTAGCTGACTTGGCTGAGACGATACGTACTGCCTTCAAGATTGCTCAGGAGGGCAGACCTGGTCCTGTCTTGATCGATGTTCCGAAGGATGTGACGGTCTATACCGCAGATTTCTCACCCCAACCGATTGAGGCCTTGCAACCCCGTACCGAACGATTGAGTGAGAAGAGCATGGAACAGGCTTTACAGCTGATCAAGCAAGCCCAGAGACCGATGTGCTATATCGGTGGTGGTGTGATCAGGGCCAAGGCGAGTGAAGAGCTCTCCCAGTTCCTGGAAAACATAGACAGCCCTGCCTGTACCTCACTGATGGGTGTTGGAGCTGTGAGCTCCCTCAGTCCCCGTTTCACCGGTTTGGTCGGCATGCATGGGACGAAAGTCTCAAACATGAGTGTTTCCGCCTGCGATCTTCTGGTGGTAATCGGTGCGCGCTTCAGTGACCGGGTTGTCAGCAAAGCCAGTGTATTTGCGAAGAATGCCAAGATTATCCACATCGATGTGGACCCGGCTGAAATTGACAAGAATATCAAGACCTACTGTCACTTGATCGGGGACCTGAAAGTAGTGCTGAATGAGCTGAACAACCGAATTGTGAATCCCATGACGCATACGAAGTGGATGGAGCAGGTCTCAGAGTATAAGAAGCGATACCCAATCAGGGTGGACAGCGAGAGTGCCCGATCCAAGGAGATCCTGAAAGCGCTGCAGAGCGTACTTCCTGAAGGGTTCTTTGCCGTTACTGAGGTTGGACAACATCAGATGTGGGCTGCACAGTTCCTCAAGCACCTCCAGCCCGGTCACTTCCTCACCAGTGGTGGGCTTGGAACCATGGGGTATGGAACAGGAGCTGCGATCGGTGCACAGGTAGCCAATCCTGATGCTCGCGTCGTCAATGTTGCCGGGGATGGCAGTTTCAAGATGAACTGCAATGAACTGGCTACCATTGCGCGGTATCAGCTACCGATTATCATTCTCTTGATGAACAACCAGACACTGGGCATGGTACGTCAGTGGCAGACGCTCTTCTTCGACCGACGTTACAGTGAGACCACTCTCGATACCCCCATCGATTGGCTGAAACTTGCTGAAGCATACGGGGTGAAGGGAATGCGTATCAGCAAGACTGATGATCCGAAGCCGATTCTTCAGGCTGCATTGGGCCTGGGACAGGCTGTCCTCATTGATTGTGAGATACCTGTCGATGACAAGGTCTATCCGATGGTTGCCCCTGGTGCATCCATTGATGAGATGCTTGGTGTTGAAGAGGTAGGGGTGTAATGATAGAGATAGTGCACAAACTCGAGAAATGAAAGTTCGAGTGCGGCACAAATACTATGGATTGTGGGAAGACGGGGTGTCCGTCGTCCCGATTCAATGTAATAGAGCTGGCTTCGAGAGAGGTCAGCTCTCTCTATGAGTTCTTCCTGTGTCATGTTTTTCTGTTGTCTGAGTTCTTTGATTGCTTGTCCAATTTCTCTGTGTTTCATGGAGAAAGTATGGATAATACAAGCCTTTGTATTCTAAAAATTCGTCATTAGATACTATTTTATTACAGTTTCTTCCATTTTTGACAGTGTGTAGGGAAATTATACACGTGTCTAGATTGTTCCTGGTAAAAATAATATCCAGCGAAATGGATGAATTGAAAAACCTCGAGTCTTTTTCCAAAAAACCAGCATGGAATGCTATACTGTAAGCGATAAACAAGAAGAGGAGGTCGTTCATGGAAGACGTTATGAGACAGTTATCGGCCGAAGAACTTGGAGCTCTCTGTTCCAATCTGCAAAAAGCATGTAACAAGCAACTCAGGAGTGAGGAAGCCGCCCTGTTCGGGACACTCGCTGCCTATTATGACAAACAGCGTACCAATGAGAAGGTACAGGATTACCAGAGATTGCTTGCTGCAATCAATGCAGATTTGTCTAATGGCTATGCAGAAGCAAATAATGTCGCAGAGAAGGCCAATGACAGAGGAGCAAAACGAGCACTGCTTTGGGGTGAGAAAGCTTCCAAACTTCTGAAGGCACTCATGGTACGGTATGAGAAACAGGGTAGTGCACTGCTTGAAAACACCAATGTATGGGTGTGTGAAATTTGTGGCTTTATCTATGTAGGGGATACTCCTCCTTCCCTTTGCCCGATCTGCAAAGTTCCCAGTTTCAAGATCCACCCCATCCAGAAGGAGGCCATCTGATGCATGCTGCAAGAAATATTTCCCTCTGCACCAAAGATTGTGTCTGTCTGTTTGTCTGTCCAACAGGTGCAACCGATACGGAAAATGGACAGATAGATTTCGCAAAATGCCAGGATGGTTGCCGACTCTGTGTGGATGCCTGCCCAAGTCATGCAATCTACTTGGTCCCTTCTGTCTATCCACCTCCGCAGGAAAAGAGTGAGGCAGTAAGAAAGAGCTTATTCGCCTTGGCAAAGAGTAAAGCAGGACAGGAGCGCCTGGCTAGAAGCCTCGCAGAGGCAAGTGATGATCCAGTCTTCAAGCAGCTCATGCATGCCATTGCAACAAGCAATCGTGTACTTGCCGAAGACTGCTATCGTGAAGCAGGGTACATCCTGCCACAGAGTGAGGCAGTAACTTCTTGGTTGAACCAATTGCTCATTGAGCATGAGACTGATAAGGATTTTCCTTCTGATGCTGTGAGAACTCTGCTCGAAAAGCTGTAGGGCTACTTACGTTCCTGTCTCTCTTTCAGATAGATCAGGAAGACCCCGGTTGCCCCGATCAGGGCGGCCAGGGCAGTGGTAATCCAGAGCAGGCTCATGGAGTACGATTCGATGATCAGGCCCCCGGTTATGGGGGCTATTGCATGCCCGGTCCCCATGATGATGGGAAGGATTGCAGAGAACCGTGAGCGATGGCTGATCGGGGTATTGTTGGCCACGTAAAAATTGTCATTCGTTGCAGATATGATCTCCCCCAATGTGTAGATCACCGTTAATCCCATGAAAACAAATGGGGTGGTGGCAAATGCA
>Ga0172378_10005286_pt1 | contig 12052 bp, 6 predicted proteins | sample GrowelOW332metaG_FD_119755 | JGI IMG/M metagenome (GOLD analysis project Ga0172378, IMG submission 119755) | Groundwater microbial communities from an aquifer near a municipal landfill in Southern Ontario, Canada - Pumphouse #3_1 metaG | ecosystem: Environmental > Aquatic > Deep subsurface >...
AGGCATTTCCACAGATATTTATCATTGGATACTTGGAAAGTTCCGCTTTCAGTTGCTTTATCGCGATGATATCGTCATCGATTATAATCGTTTTTAAGAAGCTTTCCATATACACAGGTTTTATTAAATATTATTATATTAGGATTTGAAGAAAAGTACAGATCAAAAAGGGAACGAAATAAATGATAAAATTTTTGTTCTTCATTCTGAGGAATTTTCTGTTTTCTGCTTGAATATAAGGCTGGAAAGAGAAATATTCCTGATTATGGAGAAGTATGTTTGCCATTTCTAAGCCTTAACTCTGATGATAAATATGACCTCTTCATGTTATCTTATGTGACGAAAGGGCTATTTTATAGCAAAAATACAAAATCTTGAATTTATCACCAAATATAATTGCGATTTATTGTGTATTTTACCTTGAATGGGGGCACAGTATGGTTCATTTTTATATTGAGAAGGCTAGAGGGGGGTAAGCTTACTGTTACTCCCCGATGGTTTTAGTTATGGTATATAAGGGAATGATTTCAGAGTCTGTTGATTTATATCTTTAAAGATATGCTAATCTGTATAAAAGCTGTATCTTTGTAGGTATGGAAAAAGAAGAATTGATGCGGAGGGCCATTGCCCTCTCTGAAGAAAGTGTGAAAAGAGGTGGTGGCCCGTTTGGAGCAGTTATCGCCCGGAATGATAAGATAGTTGCCGAAGCATCTAACAGTGTAACTCTGGATAATGATCCCACAGCTCATGCAGAGGTCAATGCCATTCGTAAAGCTACAAAGGTTCTTGGTACTTTTGACCTCTCTGGTTGTGATATTTATACTTCCTGCGAACCTTGCCCGATGTGCCTGGGTGCAATCTATTGGGCTCATCTGGATAGAATCTATTATGCAAATGATCGTCAGGATGCTGCTCGAATCGGATTTGATGATGATTTTATCTATAAGGAAATTGCTTTAAAACCGGAAGAGCGTCATAAGAAGATGGAAATTCTTCTTTCGTCTGAGGCTAAGAAAGCCTTTGAAATGTGGGAGGAGAATACTAAAAAGACAGAATACTAAATGGTATTCTGTCTTTCTTTATTTTGTTGACCTGAAATGCAAATAGAGCAGACTCATTTCATCTCTATTCTTCTTATCCTGTCAACTTATTCCAGTATCCTACTAAAAAGTCCAACGTATTCTTCCAATATTCAATTTCCATAGGAATCATAAGCATAACTTTTCCTTACCAACAACAGATAATTCCGGAACTATCAGATATAAATTAATAATCTGATAATCAGGACACCTTTTATCTTGATACGGTATTGGCAAATTTCGTTGCATCAGTCCACCAGCCATCAGAAGCCTGAGGAACGCCAGAACTATAGTCTCCATACCAAGGCATGAACCACGACCAGTAACCGCCCGCATTCCATACATCAGAAATCTTAGCGATAGCGCCACATTCACTCATGGTCATCATCTTATTTAAATAAGTATACTGCATATTATTGAATTTTGTGGCTATCGTAGCAGCATCCTTTTCATTATAGATATCAGCCCCCACAAAATCCACATACTGGTCGCCTGGATACCAGTCAGCACAGTTTTCATCTCCTGTCCAAACCCAAAGAAGGTTGTCGACACCAGCTTCCTTCATATAAGCAAACATATATTGCCAAAGAGCCTTATATTGGGCAGCCCCGGCCGTGCCCCACCAGAACCATGCACTTCCTCCTGCAGGGATATTCCCCGCAGCCTCATGAAGAGGACGCCAGAGTACAGGGATTCCTGCTTGTTGCAGCGCTTTCAAGTGTACAGCCACCTTAGCCAGATCCTGATTCATGATCTTATTCTCCAAAGTTCCGCCTTTCAGAATACTATCACAAGAGAAACTGGTACCGTCAGGGCGATAAGAATATTCATCCTTTCCATTCTTTACCAAGAAGACACGAGTAAGCGTATAATCATGTCCGGAAATAATAACACCCTTCTGAATATCAGTTGCCGAAGTAGCATCCAGCGTCAGTTCGAAAGAGTTGACATCATTAATCTCCTTGCCAAACTTACCGTATGACTGGTCAATATTGAAATAATCATACGAATTACCATCCGCATCTTTGACACCGGACCAGTTAGAATTCTTTATCGAGCCCTGAGCACCATTCTTGGCATCCTTAAATTCCACTACGAGTTTATCACCTGCAGCAGCACCAGACAATGCCACCAATGCCCGTTTATCTTCCGCATTACCTCCGGAAGTAATCTGCAGAGAGGTACTCCAGTCGCTTGCCATCACCTGATCCTGTGCAGCAAGAGGTGTATTCGGAACATTCCAGTGCCATGAAATGGTGGCAATGCCACCGGCATCAGTATATTCCTTAACCGGGGTAATATCATCATAGTTAATCCAATTTTCTCCAGAGTTAGCCAGATGGATAAAATCATAACCCGCAATAATCGGATATTTGCCTGTCACCGTTCCCACATGATCTGCAGGCGTATGATTCCAAGCCACATCTGCCATCATTCCGGAATAGATCTGATGTCCATACGATTTGAGGAGCCGGCCATATAACGCCTTGGCATCGGCATTGACTGCATCATTTGCAGGAACATTCGCAATAGATATCGTAACTCCTGTCCATTTCACGGAAACAGCAGGAACTGGCATTTTATTCGGTCCGGTAATCAAACCGGCAGGAACCTCCAGGTCATAAGAATCAGTACCAGTAGGAAACTGAGCTTGAATATGAAGAATCGAGTCAGAACCTATCACTTCAGCAGAAGAAACCGCCTTGCCATTAAGAGTGATCTGGCTTGCATCACCAGAATAGAAAAAAATATTCTTGTTAAACCCCAAGGTAATATCCTTGACCCCAGGACGTTCTACAGTTTTCTGGTCGGGAGTGACAGTCTTGAGAACCGGCGCCGTAACATCGGCGATATGGATGTCTACATCATTGCTGCATCCGGCCAAAGCCAGAGCAGCAGTCATGATCGTCAACAGATGTTTTATTTTCATAATTGGCAAAACTTTAATATTAAGGTAAAATGGTAATCTTATTAACAGTTACACCTCCATCACCCTGAATGATCGTAAAGTGATTTGACCAGCCATCCTGGACATCCCAAGACTTCAGCATAGCTTCAGTGATCGTAACTTCTACTTTCTGTCCATTCCCTATAGGAGCAGCTCCATTGGTCAGCGTAGAACTGGCATCCGCTTTCATTTCTCCATAAGAAGCCCAATTAGCATTATTAAACTGCAAGTCAAACCACGCCGGAGCATCATAATAGACAATCAATTTCGATACACCTGGAACAATCGTCAGTTTCGAGATGTCTGTAGGAGTAGTGCGATCAAGATAAATTCTGGGATCTCCCCATCCGGAGATCGTCGTCGGCGTATCAAACAGTGTATATTCCGGACTGGTCACTACCACCTGGATAGTGGAAGTCTCCAAGTTGCCATCCATGTTGATGAACTTAATAGAATAAGTCCCATAAGGAATATTTTCAGGAAGTTTAACCTGAGCTGAACCAGTTTCAGCCTTTACTGTCTCCAGTCCATAATCACCAAGGAAGAACTTACCAGCTTCATCAAGATGTGCACCAGTAATAGTCAGCAAACCACCAGGATTAGCTGTTGCTCCAGCGCCTGTTACCGTAGGCACGAGCGGTTCCGTTACCGTCACAGAAGGAGTTTCCTGAGAAGCGCCATTCTTCAAGTTGAGTATGATCTTTCCACTAAGTGCTCCAGACGGTACAAGTACCTGGAAGGAAGCCGCCGACTGATGTGTAATCGTAGTCGGAACAGTCATCCCCGTAAATGTAATATTATCTACAAGGTCAAGGTCTTTTCCGTTGACGGTCAGTGTCGTACCCTGTGGAACAGATTCAGGATCAAAACTACTCACGGTAGGAGATACCAGCGTATAAGACACTGTTACCTTGGAACCATTAGACTGGACCAGTGTGATATCACCCGTCTGAGCCGTAGCCGGAACCGTGAAGGTAACCGAATTAGCTGTTACCGCAACAGGTGAAACCTCATCGGAATGAGGAAATATTGCGCCAGTCACATTGCCAAGGTTCTTGCCCGTAATAGTAAGCACAGTCCCGTTCTTGACCGGATTCGGACTTACTTGAAGATCTGTAGGATTCAAGGTCTCAATCTTTCCGGCAGGAACGTTTACACCCGATTTTGCAACCAGGACGACATCACCCGAAGAAGAACTTACAGGAACAGTGACCACCAGACTCTTTGCATCTTTCGCAACCGTAAAGTCCGTAGTAGATACTCCACCGATACTAATGCTATTGACCCAGTCCAGATGAGTACCGGTAATCGTCAACTCTGCGCCAGGAAGAATCGTCGTTGGAGCAAGTCCTGTAACTGTCGGCAGACTTACGATGAGATTCTGCTGGCTATAAATCCATTGTGGCAGATCCCCCTTTTCATCACTCAGAATGATTGGACCAGACTGTGCCTTTTCAGGAACTGCGATCTGGATCTCCTCCCGAGAATGAGAAATGAAGGCAGTGTCACCGACACTGACATTATCAGAGAAGATGACAGCATGAATAAGGTTCAGATAATCACCCTTAATCGTAATAATATCACCAGGATTAACCGTTCCAGGAGTAATACTGGCAATACTGATCGGTTCAGAATACGTCAGTTGGGTCTTGGAGATCTGTTTGGTTCCATCCTTGAAAGTCAACGTTACATAACCCACCTCAGCATTCTGAGGAACCGTTACATCTACTTCCTTATCGCTGACATGCTTCATATCCGTTACATCACCAGATCCGGGGATTGTAATTTTCACGACTTCATTCATGTGAGAACCTAAGAATCGGAGTTGTCCTCCCCTGGCTACCGGGTTAGGACCATAGGCATTCATCTTGGTTCCAGTATACTGATCTGTGTCAAGGTTATCATGATTGCAAGAGCTGAAGAAGAGACCTGCAAAAGTGACGATCACAAAGATAAGTAAAGTATTTATTTTATTCATTTTCATAAAGTTCAGGTTTTTATGATTCTTGTTTCTTACCTCGCAATTACTTCAGAGGAATGACACGGATATTATCTATTTTAATAATCGGCTTACAGTCGGTACCTTTTATTCCTCCACCTATAATAAAGATGGTAAGGCTCGTAAAGTCTGTAGGACTTAATGAGCCAGTTGCTTTTACGCCAGTGTATCCATATATAAAGTCTGAAGACAGCGGCAGTGTCACCGTGATCCACTTGTCTCCCGTATCATAAGAACCGGTAGTAGTCCAAGGACGATAGAGCGCACGTGGCAGGACATCATCCTGCATGAATGCATTATTAGGACCTGCCACAGTGTTACCGTCAACATCTTTCCCTGTATTACCATACGTAACACGATTGATGCCGGCAAAGACAATCTGCATGGCACCGGCAGACCAAGGATGAGAAGAAGGAATGTACATCTCAAACTGAAGTGCCATGTTCTTCCAATCAGAGAAATCGACCAAGGAAGTCAATTTCTTACCATCAGCAGGATAGTCTACAGGGGTATTGAAACTCCCTGGCCAGTACTGAAAAGCGAAGTCAGCATCATCATAGTCTCCTGCTGCCGACATAGCAGCCGTACCGTCTCCAAACTGGATGAAGTTTCCTGTAGATGTCGTCTGGTCTGTCATAACCGGGCGATTATGCCAGCCATGATTACCAAGACCGGTCAAACCATCAAAGTCAAATAGCATACCTCTGGACTCCTTATAATGGAAAGCAGACCTGGTAGTTCCATAAACAGAAGTTACGGACACTGGTCCTTCATCAGCTCCTTCAGGCATAGTAAAGACAATTGAAGACTTACTGATACTCTTGATCTGTGTAACCGGAGTTTTGTTATTACCCACACTGATAGTCAATGGTACACTGGGATTGTTGACAAAGTAATCACCGGTCAAGGTGACATCTGATCCAGCAGGTGCATACTCATAAGATAGAGAACTTACAACAGGAGCCGGAACGATCACATGAAAATTGTATGCCGTAGTATCTCCACTCTTATTGACCATATATATCTTATCCGTCACCTTATCAGGGATCTCATTCGGAACAGAAACAAAGAGCGTATGATCAGTAATATAACTGGTATTGAGAACTGCCTTCTGGTCATTGAAATACATTTCCTTGATGCTCCTCAGGTTGTTGCCTACCAAACAGAGGACGGACTGCATAGAAGCCTTCGTTGCATTCAGATCAGAGTAATCAATCGTTGTGCCGCCAGTCTTGTAAGTAGCTGTATCGGCAGCAATACGGATATAGTCCACCTCAGGAGAGCCACCCGACAGTTTAAACTTATCCGGCTGGTCTTCACAGGAGGCAAATACGATTCCTGAAAAAACCAGGAACACATACATGAATCTATAGATATGTCTTGTTTTCATTTTGCTCAATGATTAATAGGAATAAGTTTTACGAACATCTATATGGATTGGAGAATCATTCAGACTCGGATCAATAACCACATCGTTCTGCGGGAAAGGAAGTGTAAAACTGGATGCTGTCACATTTGGTGCCGGAGTATCAGTATTGTAACGCGTCAGATTAGGATCAACACTCCAGATGCCACTTTCATAGTACCGTTTGTAAACGTCTCCCAAGTTATAGTATTGATTCCGCCTCTGTGACTTCAACTCCTGAATGGCTCCGTTCATATCGAAATAACTCCGGCGGACGAAGTCATACCATCGGTCACCTTCCATAGCAAGCTCAAGTCGTCGTTCTTTCCATACATCCATCCAGGAAATGGAAGCAGGACGGATATAACTCGCCACTGAACGATGCCGCACTTTATAAAACGCATCTATGGCACTGGCATCGGTAGTAGAGCCATTATTACCTATGACCGCTTCTGCATAAATCAAATAAATGTCGCTCAGACGAAGAATATGTGTAGAAAGAGAACTGGCCATCCGTGCAGCAGAAGAACCAACTCCGGCAACATGGTCTGCATCATCACCATAAAGCTGCTTCACCTCATTGGCTCCCGTAGGACTCTGATATTCCCCGTTAGGGCCTCCTACTCCATAACTCTTATCATAGATAAACTGCAGGTAGTTAAAACCCTTCTTGCCATTCTTGTCCGTCTTGTCCGTCCAGAAATAGTCATAGAAATCGCCTGCCATCATCATCGTAGCCTTACGGCGAGTATCTATATCCGACCGCAGTTCAGGACTTTGCAAAGCACTCACTCCGAAAGCATCTTCCAAGTCTACAGAAGGACCAGAGTATCCTCCCCAGCAGTCACCAAACCCGTCAAATCCAATCATAGCAAGATCACTCTGCAAGGTATTCTGGGAAGTCCAGGAATTGCTGACCACCCATTTCCAGGCAATCAGACTTTCCTGATTATTGTTATAAGCCAGGCGGAAATTGTCCGAATAGTTCTCCAGTAAGTTCCGGCCGGAATTATCAATGACATCCTTCGCATAAGAAGCAGCCTTGGCAAGGTCATCGGCATCCCGCTTCCCGTTTCCGCCAGCATTTACACCACTTTTAGTCAGATATACCTTAGCCAGAAGTCCCTCAGCAGAATAATAGTCAATACGTCCGTTACCCGGAGTCTTGACGCCTTTGAGATCTTTCATAGCCTGTTCGAGCGTCATGATGATATATTCATAGACATCACTCTTCTCTACCTTACGCATCGTACTGTACTCCTTATTTCCGATAGAAGCCGAATTGTCATGGACAATCGGCACATCACCAAAGGTACGGACCAGGTAGAAATAAGCCATTGCCTTCCAGGTCAGAGCTTCTCCCATACACTGGTCTTTCACCGCTTCAGAAGGACCTTTAGCCTTTTTCAAATTATTATACACCGTATTGGCATGTCCGATGACAGCCCACAATGAGTAGCTCATGTTCACCAGATCAACATCGGTACTATTAACAGTAAACGTCAGATACGGACTATTCTGCCACATATAATTTCCCGATAACACCTCTCCTACTTTAATAAATCCTCTCTGGAAATCATACCAGGGTGAATTATACAGATAATTAACTCCCTGGACGCACTGGTCATCATTCTGGTAGAAATTGTCTGCATTATAATTATCTGTAGCGGGCTGATCCAGAAAACTATTACAAGCAGTAAAGCTCATCACAGTTGCAAGAGCCGGTACAATAAATTTTAAATTCCATAATTTCATAATATGCACGAATTAGAATGTTAGATTAAGACCGAAAGAGAAAGTTAGTGGAGAAGGGTATCTGCCATTATCTACATTATAAGAGAATCCGTTGGAATCGCTTGTGCTTCTTCCTATTTCAGGATCATATCCATCATAGGGAGTAATCGTGAAAAGATTCTGAATATTGAAATATACCCTCAGGCTTGTAAGACCAGAATGCGTAATCCACTTTTTAGGAAAAGTATATCCCAAAGCAATATTCTTCATGCGCAAATAAGTAGCACTCTCAATATACCGGTCACTGATGCGATCATTGCCATTAGGATCAGAAAAGGTAGCACGCGGAATGGATGCTTCAGGATTAGCTACTTTCACATTCTCCACATGGTCATACCAGTGGCTGCCATCCGTATAGACAACAGAAGGATCAACCGGTTCAAGTATAGCACGATGAAGCACGTCAGTCAACTGGTTTGACCAGACAGTATTCATCTGTGTCAATTTCATTTTCATATAGTTGAGGGCCTTTGCACCGACAGAACCGTTGATGAAGACCGTAAGATCAAAATTCTGATAACGGAAGGTGTTCGTCCACCCCCAGGTAAACTTTGGTAAGGCATGCCCCAGATCGGTCTGGTCTTTAGCATCAATTACTCCATCGCCGTTTAGGTCTTTATATTTGATATCTCCTACATAAACCGTATTACTACGGTTAAACTTTCCATCAGCAGGATATTTCTCAGGTTTAGCAGAAGTCTGGAGATCTTTCAGATTCTGATAGATTCCATCAGTTACATAACCATAGAAATCAAAGAGTTGCCCGCCTATGTGAGTGACACTTACGACATCATTCCATTGGCCGTAACCTACCAGATTCGTGCTTGTTGCTCCCTGAAGAGACTGTAATGTACTCTTGTTCCAGGAAATTTCGAAATTAGAATCCCACTGAAACTTTCCGACTATCGGATGAGTATTCAGAGTAAGTTCAAAGCCCGTATTAAGAAGGTCACCATAATTCCCGTATGGAGCAGTCAAGGCAGAAGAAACATTCCCGGAAGTACCCATAAAAGAAGGCAACTGAGAGAGCATCAATAAGTCTTTAGACTCTTTCCGGTACCAGTCTGCAGTAATTCCGATCCGATCATTGAAGAAACCAAGGTCCAAGCCCACATTCCACTGTTTCTGCGATTCCCACTTGATGTCAGGATTAGGAATATTAAAAGGACGGTATCCCATACCCAGAAAAGAAGGCATACGAGTAATGGTCGTTCCCCAACGATAAGACTGATCACCCGCATTACCGGTAGATCCCCAACCGATACGTAGTTTGCCATTATTCAACCAACTCTTGGTCCAACTCTGGATAAATTTTTCATTTGAAAAACGCCAGCCTAATGCGAAAGAAGGAAAGGAAGCCCAACGCTTGTTAGGGCCGAAATTGGAACTTCCATCAAAACGAAGTGTAGCAGTTGCCATATAACGATCCGCATAATTGTAAGTCAGTCTACCGAAGAACGAAGCCATTGTCGTCGTTCCCCAGCCATTACCGATCTGTGGAGTACCAGTTCCAAGTGACGGGTTGTGAACCGCATCAGAAGGTAATCCGGTATTATATGTGGAAATGTAATCATAATGACTCTTCCAGGCCTCCTGACCTACCATTGCACTGAAGGAGTGCTTTCCTATAGTATTCGAATAAGTAACATAATTTTTTAATGTCCAATAAGTTCCTGTATTTTTCTGAATCCGACTCTCATTCTCAGAACGCTTCCAGGTCCCCAGGTCTACAGTAGGCATATAAGTATCACCCTGACTCCAATTCAAATCCCAGCCGAACTCAGTATGATAAATCAGATGCTTGATCGGAGTAACATCAAAAAACAAACTGCCACTAAGTTTTTGCCGAGTAAGTCTGATATCATTCATTAAAGCCAAAGCTATAGGATTTGGGTTAGTAAATCCTTCTCTGACGATGGAAGAGTAGCCACCATCTATATTATAAATAGGTATATCAGGAAGTGTAGTCAACGAATAATTTACAACGCCCTCATCCCCATCAGCCTGAAGGAGTTTGTCATGAGTATTTGCAAAACTGACATTAAGTCCCAATCTCAACCAACTTTTCAATTTGGCATCCAGATTAGAACGAAAAGAAAGTCGGTCAAAGTTACTTCCTATAATGGTACCCTCTTGATTCAGATATCCACCAGATACGAAATATTTTACTTTATCATTTCCACCTTCAGCAGAAAGTTGGTGTTGGTGTTGAAATGCAGTCTGGAAGACCGCATCCTGCCAGTTAGTTCCTTTCCCAAGCAAGGAAGGATCTGAATAATAATCATTCGGATCAGCCTGGCCAGTCTTGACAAAGTCATTATAATAACCGGCATATTCGCGGAGATTCATGATGTCCAGACGCCTTGTCTGACGACTCCATGCCACACTCCCGTCATAAGAAAACTTTGCCGTCCCGGCTTTGCCTCTCTTCGTTGTAATCAGGATAACACCATTTGCACCTTGTGCACCATAAATAGCCGTTGCAGAAGCATCCTTCAGGATTTCCATCGACTCAATATCATTCGGATTAAGAGTAGAAAGAGGTGAGATCGTAGATACCTGACCATTTCCAAGGGCATCACCCAGTCCCAGGCTTGCACCCGTAGAACCATTACTTTGGAAAATCACGCCGTCAATAACATACAAAGGTTCAGCATTAGAATTCAGTGTAGCTGTACCACGTACTCTGACGGAAGTAGATGATCCGGGAGCTCCGGAGGTCTGCATAGCTGTTATACCGGCTACACGCCCCTGTAAAGACTGGTCAACAGAAGAAATAATACTATTTTTGATTGCATCATCATTTAATGTAGAAGATGCACCCGATATGTCACTTTTCTTCATGCTACCATATCCGACCACAACAACTTCATTCAGATTCTGGTGATCTTCCTTTAGAATCACATTTATCATAGATCGGTTGCTGACCCGGATCTCCCGAGTAACATACCCCACGTATGAGATTACTAAAGTTGAACCTGTAGCAGCATCAAGGCTATAGCGACCGTCAATATCTGTCACAGTTCCCTCCGAACTTCCTTTAACTCTTACTGTAGCACCGATGATAGGCCCTTGATCATCAGATACGACACCATTGACCTTCTTGTTTTGTTGTACGACTGAAGGGAATGATCTTCCTTCTACTGCGTAAGTTGCTGAACTAAAGCTCAATAAAGCTAAAGAACAGAACCCCACCAGTAATTTGGCCTTACTGTGGTTTTGTTTCATACATTTAGATTATAATTTTATATTTAGGTTCTTGTGCTGCCTTTTTTAGTTGGTTAAACAAAAAAGGTTATAAAAAATTCATGGTAATAGTTCATTCATTCGATTCTGCAAATATAAACAAAATGTATAGACTATTGTAATACTTATTTGACAAATGCTAACACTATTTCGTATTTATAACCCGTTGGCGGAATTAATTTAGTTCATTACCACAGTTTGAAGTCTTCATAAAGTCAACCTTTGACTTATGCTGCTATAGGTAGACACATTTAAGAGCAATAAAAATGTGTAAGACTTATGGTAAAAAATCCAAAGAAGTACAGTAAGGAAGAAAAATTATCCTTACTCCGAGAGTATCATCAGAGTGGAATGAGCAAGCGTTCATTCTCAAAAGTTCACGGTTTCTGCAATGCGAGCCTGTTAAATAATTGGATCAAAGCATTTGAAAAACCGAAAGAAGTATTATCTTTGCCTTTAGAAGGAGAAGATTCAGAGTTGTCAAATCGCACGAAAGAAGGCTACCGTCAGGAAAATGCGGAGCTAAAGAAACGTATCCGTGATCTGGAAAAGGCACTGGAAATCTCGCATCTGGAAACGAA
>Ga0172378_10005287_pt1 | contig 12051 bp, 10 predicted proteins | sample GrowelOW332metaG_FD_119755 | JGI IMG/M metagenome (GOLD analysis project Ga0172378, IMG submission 119755) | Groundwater microbial communities from an aquifer near a municipal landfill in Southern Ontario, Canada - Pumphouse #3_1 metaG | ecosystem: Environmental > Aquatic > Deep subsurface >...
GGTTCCTTTTCTGTACATCATCGCAGCGTCGCTTTCCTCTTCCGAGGCGATCGTCAATGGAGAAGTGTTCATCGTACCCCGCGGGGTCAATATTGAAGCGTACCGTCAAATCTTTTCCTATCCCAATTTCTTTCGGGCGTACGGCAACACTATTTTCTACACGGTATTCGGTACGTTGATCGCTCTTGTCATGATGATTCTGTTTGCGTATCCGCTTTCCAAGAACTGGCTGAAAGGGAACAAGTTTTTTATGAAACTTGTCGTCTTCAGCATGTTTTTCTCCGGAGGCATGATTCCGAACTACCTATTGGTCAGCAATCTCCATTTGGCCAATACCCGTTGGGCGATCCTCATTCCGTTTTGCATTAATCAGTTCAACCTGATTTTATTGATCAACTTCTTTAAGTCGATTCCGCAGGACATTGAAGAGGCCGCCATCATCGACGGACTGAATTACGGGGGAGTGTTGGTACGGATCGTCCTGCCGCTTTCCGGTGCGGGAATCGCGACCATCGCCCTGTATACGGCGGTTTTTTTCTGGAATGACTGGTTCAACTCGTTGATCTATTTGAAAAGTTCCCAGTTTCCCGTGATGTTGTTTCTCAGAAACATCGTCAACGGGACGACGATGCTCGGAGGGGATGCCGGTTCGGCTGGTTCGGCCGACAAGGGGACGCTCTCCCTGTCCATAAAAAGCGCCGTCATCCTGGTCTCCACGCTCCCGATCATTTTGATATATCCGTTTGTTCAGCGATTTTTCGTTAAAGGCGTATTGGTCGGATCCGTGAAAGGATAATACTTTTTTGCATATATATGCGCGGTTTATGCATGGCGTTACTTGCATCCCGTCGGTGAAATCTTTACCATTCTCGTATGTATGTATTCGTGACGTATGTGCCGGAATCCCATCTTGAAACGGTAAAGCAAGCGTTGTTTGACGCAGGATGCGGCAAGATGGACGGTTATGATAAGTGCTGTTGGGTTGTCAAGGGAGAAGGTCAATTCCGCCCCCTTGAGGGGAGCAATCCGTTTCTCGGAAATGTCGGAAAACTGGAGAAAGTAACGGAATACCGCCTTGAGATGGTAGTCGATGACCTGCATGTCGCACAGGCGGTGAAAGCGCTCAAAAAAACTCATCCGTACGAGGTTCCTGCATATCATCTTGTCAATGTGCTGACGATTGGAGGTCCCGATGCCAAAAACAATTAGGGAAATCAACGAGAAAATACGCAAGGGTTCGGTGGTCGTGATGAGCGCCGAGGAGTTTACCCGACTTGCCAGGAAGGAAAGTGTTGAGAAACTTGCCAAAGAAGTGGATGTCGTCACTACGGCGACGTTCGGCCCGATGTGTTCTTCCGGTGCGATGATTAATTTCGGGCACTGGAAACCCGGAATACGGATGGAAGAAATAGAGATCAACGGCGTAGATTGCTATGAAGGATTGGCGGCGGTCGACAGCTACATCGGAGCCACCGCCGAGAGCCGTTTTGACTGCACGTATGGCGGGGCGAACGTCATTCAGGATTTAATCGACGGAAAGGACGTACATCTCCATGCCAGGGGAAAGGGGACGGACTGCTATCCCACCAAGGAGATCGACACATGGGTGAACAAAGATACCGTCAACGAGTTTTATTTGTTCAATCCCCGTAATGCATATCAAAACTACGCCGCCGCTACGAACGGTTCTGACGCCATCATGTATACCTACATGGGTTGCCTCTTGCCGCACAAGAACAACGTGACGTATTCCACCTCCGGCGAACTTTCTCCGCTTCTTAACGATCCGTACCTCAGAACGATCGGTATCGGCACGAGGATTTTTCTCGGAGGGACAATCGGATATGTCGTATGGAACGGTACGCAGTTCAACACAATGCAGGAACGAAACAGCAAGGGAATCCCGATGGGAGGTGCCGCGACGCTTGCCGTGGTCGGAAACGCGAAGGAAATGTCCTCCGATTATCTTCGGGCGGCCTACTTTTATAAATATGGTGTTTCCCTGTTTGTCGGATTGGGCATTCCGATTCCCGTGCTGGACGAAGAAATGGCAAGACATCTCGCCATCAGCAACAGAGAGATCGAAACGGTGGTGTGTGACTATGCCCAGAACGGACATCCCTCCATTGCGAGAACCAATTATGAGCAATTGCGCAGCGGACGCATTCAGTTGGATGGGAAGACGGTGAAGACCGCTCCGATGGCTTCTCTTTCCAAAGCGCGTGAGATTGCGGAGGTGTTGTCCGGATGGATCAAAACAGGGAAGTTCCTCCTCACCGAAGCCGTGGCCTCGTTCCCTGAACAGAGTTGCGTCCGAGGCTTGGAACCGCGGCAAAAACAGGAGGTCGACCGATGAAACGACGATATACGCTCAAGTTCACCCCGATGCTGGTAGATAAGCCGTTGGTGGGGAAACTGGTCAAATCATTTGATCTGGAGATCAACATTCTCAATGCGGACGTGGCAAGCGGAAAAGGCGGGATGCTGGTCGTCGAGTTCGAAGGTACCGCATCCCACCTACGGGATGCGGTGGCATGGCTCGGGCAAATCGGAGTCGTCGTCTCTCCGATGTCCGCGGACATTCTGTTCGTGCAAGAGCGTTGTGTCGATTGCGGAGCCTGCACCGCCGTTTGCCAAAGCGGGGCGCTTTCATTGGACAGAAATGCGAAACTCGTATACGATCCGACCCGGTGTGTGGTGTGCGGCCTGTGCGTTCACGCCTGTCCTCTACGGTTGTTCTCCATTGCGTAATGTATCAGGAACGCACTTACCGCAAAGGCATGTTGGGAGGACGGTTCTCTACCGTCACGTTCAGTGTTCAGGAAACGGACGTGGAAATCGGCTATGTGCCGGCGGTCTCCCAGGAAGCGTTGCTCTCTATGGCGCGAAGGAAGATTGTCTCTCTTCGCAACGAGATTCTTTCTTGTCCCGACCGAAGATTTCTGACCAGTTTTGCACCGATCGACGGAGACGGCGGATCTCCGATTCTTTCCCTGATGCTTTCCGCTTCACGGATGGCGAATGTCGGTCCGATGGCCTCTGTGGCCGGAGCGGTTGCCCAAGAACTGGGCAAGACGCTAAAAGAGGCGTTTTGCCTGAATGAAATCGTCGTGGAAAACGGCGGAGATCTATATATTGACGTGAAGGAGACGATCACGGTGAGGATGGTCGCCCCCGGCAATGCCTTGGATGGAAAGATAGCCTTTCGGATTTCGCCGTCTGTCTGCCCGATCGGCGTTGCGACTTCCAGCGGGAAAATGGGACCATCGGTTAGTTTCGGCACGGCCGATGCGGTAATGGTCGCCTGCCGCGATGCCGCTTTGGCCGATGCGTTCGCCACTGCGTTCTGCAACGGGATCAAAAAAAGTTCGGATGTGCGAATTGTGGCGGAACGGGCGAAGATGGAGCATACTGTCATCGGGTTCCTTGCCCTCTGTGATGACAAAATGGCCGTTGCGGGGGATTTGGAGGTAGTTTCCGTATGAACGACATCAGAGAGATGGTTCAGAAACGAATTCTGGTGCTGGACGGTGCCATGGGGACGATGATTCAGGCCAGGCATTTGGATGCTGCGGCATTTCGTGATTTCCGAACGAAGACAAACGAAACGAGTTGCAACGAGGTGCTCAACCTAAATCGTCCCGATGTGATCGAATCCATTCATCGGGCATATCTCGACGTAGGAGCCGATATCATCGAGACCAATACCTTTTGCGCCACCCGATTTTCCCTTGCCGAGTATTCTCTTCAAGATGATGTGCGGCTCATCAATATGGCGGCTTGCGACATCGCCCAAAGAGCTCGCGGAAACAAAAAAGCCTGGATCGCCGGCGATATCGGACCGGGCAAGGAAGCGCTGTCCTTGTCCACCAAGGTGGAGGACCCTACGTTTCGTCTCCATACCTTCTCCGATTTCACTTCCATGTATCGAGAACAGGCCGAAGCGTTGCTCGATGGGGGCGTAGACCTGTTCCTCATTGAGACGGAGTATGACACGCTGGTGGCAAAAAGCGCCATTCATGGGTGTCTGGAAGCGATGCGCACGAGGGGGCGGACCGTTCCCGTTATGGTCAGTATGACTTTCAGTGACAATAGCGGTAGGACACTCGCCGGACAGACTTTGGAAAGTGTTGTCGTTTCTCTTGGAGATTATCCTCTTTTTTCTCTCGGAATAAACTGTTCCACCGGCGCAAAAGAGATGATACCGAAGGTAAAACGGCTTGCCTCTCTGTCTCCGTTCTTCGTTTCTGCGCATCCGAACGCCGGGTTCCCCGATGAGGAGGGACGGTATCAGGTGGATGCGGAAACGTTTGCCGAGGAACTTCGTCCGATCATTGAAGAGGGAGACGTAAACATCATCGGCGGATGTTGCGGAACCACCCCCGATCACATCAGTGCGGTCAGGAAACTTGCGGAAGGCATCGCTCCGCACCGAAGGATACAAGCCGACCACAAACTCAGTCTCGCGTCTTTGGATGTACGTTCTCCCAAAGAGAAGGAACTGTTTGTCATCGGAGAACGCACCAATGTAGCGGGATCGTCGAAATTCGCCGCACTCGCCCAGCAAGGACTATGGGACGAAGCCCTTGCCGTTGCTCGCGACGAAGTGGAGCACGGAGCGGATGTACTGGATATCTGTATGGACGCCCCGTTGCTTGATGCAAAGGCGGCGATGGTGGCGTTTCTCAGGACAATCCAGAGCGATCCATCGGTGAATCGGTTGCCTGTAATGATTGATTCGTCCGATTTTTCCGTCGTTCAGGCGGCGATGGAGGAAATTCAGGGGAAATGCATCATCAACTCCATCTCTTTGAAAGAAGGAGAGGACGTATTTAGGGAACATGCCGGAATCATCCACGATTATGGGCACGCCATGGTAGTCATGCTGTTCGACGAACAGGGACAGGCGGATACGTACGAGCGGAAGATTGCATGTGCGAAACGCAGTTATGACATGCTTCTTTCCATTGGAATTCCGCCGGAGGACATTATCATCGATCCGAACGTACTTGCCATCGCGACAGGAATCCCGGAACATGACCGATATGCCCGTTCCTTCATTGAGGCCGTCGCATGGATCCATGCCAATCTTCCGTTCGTCCATTGCAGCGGCGGGGTAAGCAACCTTTCCTTTGCATTCCGCGGCAACAACGCCGTCCGGAGCGCGATGCATGCCGTCTTTCTTTCCCTCGCTCATCTGGATATGGCGATCATCAATCCGAATGCGAATCGTGACATCTTTGCAATCGGAGAAAAAGAACGGGAAATCATCTCCAATGCGTTTCTCGCGGGAGACCGTCAAAGCAACGAGGATCTCGTTTCCTTGGCGGGGAAAATGGTTGCTTCGGGAAAAAGAAAAAAGGAGACAATTCCGCAAACGGAGTCGTGGAAGACGCTCCCTGCCAGAGAACGGATTGCCGAAGCGGTGGTACATGGGGATGATTCGTTTCTCGGAGCCGATCTTGCGTCTCTTGATGGCGAAAATCCCCTTTCTTTGGTCGAAGGCCCGTTGATGAGCGGTATGGGAAAGGTGGGGAATTTGTTTGGGGAAGGGAAGCTTTTTCTTCCTCAAGTGGTCAGGTCTGCTCGTACCATGCGGATTGCGGTGGATATTCTGCAACCGAAAATTCAGAGGATGCTGAAAGGGGAAACGAAAAAAAACGGTTCCCACAAAAGCATCGTCATGGCAACGGTGAAGGGGGATGTCCATGACATCGGCAAGAACATTGTCTCGTTGGTGCTTTCCTGCAATAATTTTGAAGTACACGATCTGGGGGTCATGGTGGACGCAAAGCGGATTTGGGAGGAAGTGGAAGCCTGCCATGCCGATCTTGTTGGCTTGTCCGGATTGATTACCCCGTCCCTTGGCGAGATGGCCAGAACAATCAGTTATTTTCAGGAACATGGATCGCGCATCCCGATTTTTGTGGGGGGAGCGACCACCAGTCCCTTGCATACGGCGCTCAAACTTGCTCCGTTGTACGACGGACCGGTGATCCAGACATCAGATGCTTCGACGATGGCGATCGGAGCGATGAAAGCCGTCGGGAAAAATCGAGAGCGGTATTTTGCGGAAGTCAGAAACGAGTACCAGTCGCTGAAACAACCGCGGGAAACCTTGTCCCGCCGTACGTTTTCCGATGCGTTTTCCTTGCAGTCGCAGAATCCCCATGGCTCGACAAGCGGAACGTACGGGGTGTTCCAGATAGACCGGTTCCCCGTAGAGGAGCTTGTCGGGAGAATCAATTGGAAGGAGTTTCTCCTTTCATGGAATGTGCCTCCCGACAGTGACGAAGCCCGGCGAGTCGTCAGGGACGGAAAAGTGCTCCTCTCCGAACCCCGGTTCATGGAAAGTCTTAGAAAAGGATGCAAGGCGGTATACGGGATTTTCAAAGCGGAGAGCGATCGCATGGATGTCCATATGGCGGGACGGGATTTTTATTTTCTTCGCAACGAGGCGACCGGCTTGTGTCTTGCCGATTTAATCGCAAAGGAGGACGATACCGCGGGGGTGTTCGTTGTCTCCAGCGAACTTGCGAAATGGGACGGACAGGATCCGTATCGATCGCTTCTCGCCCAGATGTTGTACGATCGGATGGCGGAAGTGCTTGCCGACGAAACCCAAAAAAGGATGATGGCGCTTTGGGATGTGGACACGAAGACGATCAGGCCGGCTCCGGGATATCCGACATATCCGGATCACAGCGAGAAGAAAACACTGTTCGACGTCCTTGACGCCACCCGAAGGATCGGGGTGCGCTTGACGGAAACCTACGCGATGGATCCTCCTTCCTCAATATGCGCTCTTGTCATCGCCGCTCCGATGGCCGCCTATTTTTCCGTCGGGAAAATCTCCCGGGAGCAATTAAGATTGTATGCAGGTCGCAAAGGAGTGCCCGCCGATGCGTTGGTTCCCTTTATTCAGGAGGTTGCCGAAGATGAAAGTCACTGATATTCTCGCCCAGGCGAAAGGTCCGCTCTTTACGTTTGAGGTGGTTCCTCCGTTGAAAGGTGCCAATGTTCAGACTCTGATGCAGACCATCAGGATCCTGAGTGCTTACCATCCGGCGTACATCAACATCACCAATCATCAGAGCGAAGTGGTGTATGTCGATCGTTCGGACGGATTGGTGGAACGGAAAGTAGTGCACAAACGTCCCGGAACCGTCGCCCTTTCCGCGTTGATCCAATATACATTTGGCATTCCGGTAGTCAGTCATATCATCTGCGGAGGACAGACGAGCGAGGAGATCGAGAACAGTCTGGTGGAGTTGAACTTCCTCGGTATCGACAATGTACTCGCGCTTCGAGGAGACCCTCCGGTAGGACAGAGACGATTCATCTCCGTTCCCGGAGGATGGAACCACAGCGACCAACTGGTCGAACAAATCAACGGACTGAATCATGGACGTTATTTGGAAAGCACGGTGAAAGATCCGTTGGCTACGAATTTTTGTATCGGTGTGGCGGGATATCCCGAGAAACATGCCGAGGCTCCGAACAGGGAGAGTGACGTGGCGTGCCTGAAGCGCAAGGTGGAGAAGGGGGCAGAATACATCGTAACCCAGTTGTTCTACGATAATACAAAGTATTATGCATTCGTCGATGCCTGCAGGAATATGGGAATTACCTGTCCCATTATCCCAGGTTTGAAGCCGCTTTCCAGCAGAAAAGATCTTGAGACAATCCCGCAAACGTTCCATGTGGACATTCCGCGGGATCTCTCCGAGGCGGTAACGAAAGCCTCCGGTATTGAAGAGATTCGGGACGTCGGGGTCGAATGGGCGGTAATGCAGACGAAAGATTTGCTTGCCCACCATGTTCCGGGCGTACACTATTATACCTTGGGTAAGCCGGAATCGGTGGCGCGTGTCGTGGAAGCATCGTTTTAGGTCTTTTGGGCCAAACGGATAGGTTTGCGGAATATCCAGAGCAACGCATGAACCGTTGAAATTGCAAAGGGAAGGTTCGTATGACAACAAAAATCAATGGAAAAAATCGGCGGATCGTGCTGAAGATCATCGTCAGTCTGCTGTACGTCGCCATGGGTGTCGAGGGATTCGTGCTGGGAAAGAGCGGTCAGGCGATCGGACACCTGTACAAGTTCATCGCCAATTTCTTTGGCAAGGCCGGCGACAGTTTCGTCATTGTCGTTGCTGCGGTGATTTCCCTTTCCGGGTTGTGTGTGCTTGCTTCAACGTTTTTCAAGAAGATTCCCGGCAAGGTCGTTTCGGTGTCCATGATCGTTTTGATGGTTGTCTGGACGCTCGCTGTCATCTTTGCCGATTTTATCGACGGGTTTGGAGATGTCAGTGATTTTGTCACTCTTGTGATGTGGCTGGAACCGTTCCTTATCCATGTGCTGGTTCTCTCCGCTACCGTTTTCGTGTATGGTGGCGAGGTGAAGTGACGGTTGTTGCTTTTTTCCATTCTTTTGAGGAGAAGTGAACGATGTTTGAGACCATATCGAAGAAAGTATTGCAGGAAGGAGCGTTCTGGACGTTGACGGCGGAAGAAGTGAAGCTTCCCAACGGCAATGTACGGGAATACCATTTGCTCAACCATCCCGGCGGCGTGGCGATACTCGCCATCGACGAGAAAGGAAGAATCGCATTGGAGCGCCAGTATCGTTACGCCATGGGGGAGTATTGTCTGGAAATTCCCGCGGGCAAGCGCGACAAAGGACCGGAGACGCCAATTGATGGAGCTCGCAGGGAACTTAGGGAGGAGACGGGATGCATCGCTTCCTCGATGGTACAGCTTGCGGAGATTTATCCGTCTCCCGGAATGGTGACGGAAAAACTATTCTTGTTCGTCGCGACCGGACTTGTGGCAGGGGAACGGGAATTGGACGATGACGAATTCATCCAAGTGATGTGGAAACGTCCCGAAGAAGTATCCCGGTTGATCCAGAGCGGGGAAATCAAAGACGCTAAGACGATCTGCGCTTTTTATCTCGCCAGGGAAAAGGGACTCATCTCGTTTTCGTAACGCCGATTTTGGGACAGTGTGAGGATTCGGGGCAGATGGAGCATTTGGGACTTACCGATGTGCAAACCAGTTGTCCGAAAGAGACGAGCAGTTCATTCATCGGAATCCAATGTTTTTTGGGCATTATCGTCTGCAGCGCTTTTTCCGTTTCCTCAGGCGTTTTGGTTCTCACCCAACCCATCCGGTTGGAGATCTGGTGTACATGGCAGTCGACGCACAATGCTTCAATGCCGAAACCGAGATTCAACGTAAGGTTCGCCGTCTTGATACCCACTCCCGGAAGAGAGAGAAGTGCCTTTTGGTCGGAAGGAACCTCACCGCCGTACGAATCCAGAAGAATATGGGAAATGTCCAGGATTTCCTGAGCCTTGCGCTGATAGAAACCAGAGGGGAAAATTGCCTTTTCAATTTCCTTTACCGAAAGATGAGCCATATCGTACGGATTGTCCGCCATGGCAAAAAGACGGCGGGATGCTTCCAACGTCACCTGATCCTTTGTCCGAAGTGACAGCAAAGTGCTGATCAACACCCGGTACGGATCCCGCTTTTCCTTGGCAATGGCAGAAACAGACGGGAGATCGCCTCCCGCCTTCACTACGGCATCCCGCATCCGGGAAAACATTGCGTCCCACGCTTCAGTCGTCATGGTTCCAGTATATCGAGGAACATTGTTCGTTTCAGCCCCTTCCACGGCGGTATGTCTTGTTTTTTTCCTTTGAACACTCTAGCATTTTCCGTATGATTGTCGTACTGAACAAAAACATCACCAGCCAGCAGAAACATGATCTGAGAGCATTCCTTTCGTCGAAAGGGCTTCAGGTGCATGAGATTGTCGGCACTGAGGAAACGGTTTTCGGTGCCGTGGGCGTCTGCAGGATGGATCCCAGGGAAGTGGAGTTGCTTCCCGGCGTGGAGAAAGTTGTTCCGATTTCCAAGCCGTACAAGCTTGCCAGCAGGGAACTCAAGAAAGAGGACACCATCGTAACGGTGGGAAAAGTGAAGATCGGCGGGGGAAGGATCGTCGCTATCGCCGGTCCCTGTGCGGTGGAAAGCCGGGAGCAGATCATGACGATTGCCTCTCTGGTCAGGGATGCCGGGGCGGTGATGCTTCGTGGTGGAGCGTTTAAGCCCAGAACCAGTCCGTACGCATTTCAGGGTCTCGGAGAGGAAGGATTGAAGTACCTGAAGGAAGCCGGCGAGAAATACGACATGCCGGTGACCACCGAAATTGTCAGTCCGACGAATGTCGACATGATGAAGGAATATGTCGATATGTTCCAGATCGGGGCACGGAATATGCAGAACTTCGAATTGCTCAAGGCAGTCGGCAAGACAGGAATGCCTGTCCTGCTTAAGCGTGGGATTGCGGCGACCATCGAAGAATGGCTGATGGCGGCCGAGTATCTGATGAGTAGCGGGACAGATCAGGTGGTCCTGTGCGAACGGGGTATCCGTACGTATGAACGTGCTACGCGTAACACGCTGGATTGTTCCGCAATTCCCGTAGTGCAGAAACTGACCCATCTCCCCGTCATCGGAGATCCGTCCCATGCGACGGGACTGCGCGATTTGGTCAATCCGATGAGTCTTGCGATTATCTCAAGCGGAGCTTCCGGAATCATTGTCGAGGTGCACAATCATCCCGAAGCGGCGCTCAGCGACGGACCGCAATCCCTCTATCCCCAACAATTTGAAAAGTTGATGCGGGATGTCGAGGCATTGGCCCCCGTCGTGGGGAAGAGTCTGGAACGTGTTCCCCGGACCTCATGCATCGTTGCCTCTCCGGTACAGGTCGTCTCGTCCGTACAGCCGGCGGTAGCATTTCAAGGGGAACGGGGCGCTTTCAGCGAACTGGCCGTCACCCGGTTGTTCGGAGAAACGATTCCGCTCCGACCTTTTCCAACGTTCAAGGACGTGTTCGATTCGGTGGATAAGGGAGAGGTGAAATACGGTGTCGTGCCGGTGGAGAACACCCTCGGCGGAACCATTTACGATACGTTGGATCAGCTCGCCTTGCATCAAGGCATCAAGGTGGTGGGAGAGCAGCAAATCCGCATTATCCATAACCTGATCGTTATTCCCGGGACTGACTTGGAGGATATTCGCGAGGTATATTCCCATCCGCAGGGGCTCGCCCAATGTGCCCGGTTTTTGGAGAAGGAGCTTCCCCATGCGAAACCCATATCGTTTTACGATACAGCGGGAGCGGTCGCCTATGTAAAAAAAACGGGGGACAAAAGCAAAGCGGCGATCGCTGGTTCCCCGGCGGCCGTGTTCAACAAGATGGAAATCCTTCGGGAAGGGATCGAGACAGACCCGAGCAACTATACACGCTTCTATGTCATCTGTAGAGAAGAGAACGGAATGGCGTTTGTTTCGTCGAATATCCCCAATAGGGCGGTTATGTCCTTCAGTGTCACGGACAAGCCGGGTGCGTTGTTCGATGTACTTCATGTACTTTCGGTTCACCGGCTCAATATGAAGAAATTGGAAAGCCGCCCGATTTTCGGCAAACCGTGGGAGTATTCCTTTTTCGTCGAGACGGAGATACCCAACGAACAGGCGTACCATGATGTGGTGGAAGAACTGAAAAACACGGCACGGACGTTACGCCTGCATGGCGTCTTTTTTGCGGGGTGAGCCATGGGCGTCATTGTTCCGTTCACGCCGGAAAGGCTGGTCATCGGGGTGCTTTCCACACGAAAGGAGGAACATGACCGACTTCTCTCCTTCCTTGTGAATGCGTATGGCCCGGTTCTTTCTGAAAGCGAGCACACTCCTTTTTCTTACACCGATTACTATGACGGCGAGATGGGAGGGAATCCGAGTCGGTATTTTCTGGTGTTCAAGGATTTGGTCGATCCTGCCAGACTTGCGGCCATCAAACGGGAGACGAATGACATCGAAGAACGATTTGTTGAAAATGGTGGACGAAGGATCAATCTTGATCCCGGCATTCTTAGCGCGGGTTCTTTTATCCTCGCCACAACGAAAAACCGTTCCCATCGCATCCCGCTCTCTGATGGAATTTATGCCGAGGTGACGTTGATCTATTTCAAC
>Ga0172378_10005291_pt1 | contig 12047 bp, 7 predicted proteins | sample GrowelOW332metaG_FD_119755 | JGI IMG/M metagenome (GOLD analysis project Ga0172378, IMG submission 119755) | Groundwater microbial communities from an aquifer near a municipal landfill in Southern Ontario, Canada - Pumphouse #3_1 metaG | ecosystem: Environmental > Aquatic > Deep subsurface >...
GCAGATGAGACTACATGTATTGTCAAAGAAGAGTTGTTACCGCCGCCGTGCTCTGCGTGTAGAATGAGAGCCAAGTCAAGAACTTCTGCTTCAAGTCTAGTGTAGCTTTTGTCGCTTCTAATTAGTCTAAGGAAATCTTCCGCAGTGCTAAGAGTTGGAACTGGGTTATGAATGTACATGCTCTTGCCGTCATAGTAACGCCTCTTTGCCTGGTACGCATAAGCCGCAAGTGTTGAAAATCTTGAAATAAGCTCCATGCACTGTCGAAGAACATTTGAAATGCTTCTGTCTTCTGGATTCAAGTCGTATGAGTAAGAAGCCAAAACTCCACGCGCAAGTTTATTCATAATATCACTTGAAGGCGCCTTCATAATCATGTCCTCTGTAAAGTTAGGCGGCAATGTCCTAAGCTTTCCAAGAGCCGCTGAAAATTCATCAAGCTCTGCCTGTGTTGGAAGTACACCAAAAAGCAAAAGATAAACGCACTGCTCATAGCCAAACTGATGTTTTGCCTCTGCGTCTTTTACAATATTTTCTACGTTATAACCACGGTAAATTAATTTTCCAGGAACAGCAACTTTGTCGCCAGCAGCGTTTATTTCGTAGCCAACAACATCGCCAACATGAGTAAGGCCAACAAGAACGCCTCTTCCGTCAGCATACCTAAGGCCACGTTTTACATCATATTTCTGATATAGGTCGGGATCAATTTGGTCATTTGTTTCCGCAAGATTTGACAACTTTGCAAGCAGCCTATTCTCTTCAAATTCTTCTTCCATATTAACCCCTTTTTTTTATTCTGATAAAATATAAGATTACTTTAATTATTTTTAGACGCATATTTATGCACTTTTTGCGCTAAGTAGTCATAATTATACAAAAATATTGGTTATATTGCAATATAAAAGAATAAAATTATATTCATTTTACTGCTCAGAATTTTTATTTTTCCAATTAGTTGGTGACATTCCTGTGTTTTCGCGGAAGGTTTTCATAAAGTATTTTACATCGCCAAAACCTGAACGAGACGCAACTTCATAGACTTTGTAACAGCCAGACTCTAAAAGCTTTTTGGCCTCTTCAAGACGCAATCTTTTTAAATATTCATTAAAATTAACTCCAACCTGCTCCTTGAATTTTTCAGAGAACCAAGTGTAGTTTGTAGAAACTTGATTAGCCACCATTGCCATGTTTATATTTTTTGTAAAATGACTTTCTATATATTTTAGCGCTTCTGTTATATACGAATATTCCGATTTATTTTTTTTCATTATGTTTGAAAGATAAACAGAAAAATCGCACACATAATTTTGCCAATCTTTCAAACTATTTGACTGCATTATATTTTTTATCATCATTTCCTTTATCATTAAGTAAGTATCGCTTTCAATATAGCTTGAACATCTTATGAACAAGTCGTTGCAAATTTTCATGTAAATGTAATTTAGACAAAAAGCACGGCTCTGTAATTTTACTTTTGAAAAATCAAAAAGTTCTTTAATATCATGTTGAATCACCTCTGAACTTGATATGTCGATTTTTCCTGCAAAGATTTCATATTTTTTTTCTACAGATGAAAAGTCATTTTCTTCATTTGATTCATCAAAAGTAAATATTCCATTCTGCTTTTTATTTTCAGTTTCATGCTCATCACAAAAAAATGAATTAAGAAGCGATATAAAAGATTGATTAAGCATTGACTTTAGATTTAGAAAGTCATTAGACGCTGTGCTTACTCCTATTACAAAAGAAGAAATTGAAATATCAGTTTCTAAAAGATACATTGCTTCACGTGGAATTAAAAAAGTTGAGATATTTTTTTTATGTTCAATACAATATGATTGAACAGGAGAAAGTATTGACTCTATTTTTTCAAAATTATTTTCTCCCACAACTGAAACGCAATAAAAGTCGTTTTGAAATTTGCAGTTGTTAAAAATTTCTTTAGAAATTACTTCACCGTCGGCGACTAAAGATTTTAGTGTCTGCTCATTTTTCTTTTTCTCTTCTTTTTCATAAGATGATATTGCAGATTTTACAGCGTTAAGAAGTTCTTTTTTATCAACAGGTTTTAATAAATAAGAAGAAGCACCGTTTTGAATTGCGGCTTTTGCGTAAGAAAAATCATCGTAGCCACTAAGCACAATTATTGCTGGCTTATTTTGCAAAGTTGACAGCCTCTTCATAAGCTCCACACCGTTTACTTTTGGCATTCTTATATCTGTTATTACAAGCTCAGGCTGGTTGCTCTTGCATATTTCTAGAGCCTCCTCACCATTCTTTGCTTCTATTATATTTATTACTTCACCAAAAGAGTCTGACAGAATTTTTTTTAACCCTGCCCTTATTATTTTTTCATCATCTGCAATTACAATTGTAATCATTTTTTATTCTCCAAGCTCAAATTGCTGCTAATGGTTGATAAAGGTAAAGGAATGCATATTTTTGTTCCCTTATCTTTTTCTGAATATATTTTTATCTTATAATCTTTTCCGTATGACATAGTAAGACGTTGTTGAATATTTTTAAGTCCTATGCTGCCAACAGAGTCCCTTTCATATTTTTCATCAGATAGATAATCTTCTATTTGTTTTAACTGTTCTGCATCCATGCCGCACCCAAAGTCCTGCTCGCACAAATATAAAATATTTTTTTTCTCATCAAGCTGGGTAAATACTTTGACAACAGCATCTTTTCCTTCTGGCTCAATTGCATGAGTAAATGAATTTTCAATAAGCGGCTGTAGAATCATTTTTGGCACTTCTAAAGTTTCATATTCTTTTTCAATTTCTGTCTCTAATGAAATTTTATAATCATTCCTCAAATTTAAAATATAAACATAAGAACGGGCATACTCAATTTCTTGCGCCAATGGAACAATATGAACCTTCCATCTTAAACAGTAACGCATCATTTTTCCAAGAACAGTTATGCTTTCTACAATATCGTCTTGCTCTTCAATTACTGCCTGCATTTTTATTGTCTCTAGAACATTGTAAAGGAAGTGAACATTTATTTGGTTCTGCATTGCTTTTATTTCTGTGTCTGAAATAAGCTCCTGCTCTTTTTTAATCTGCTCTATCTGTGACTTTATTTGCTCAGTCATTAGATTGAATGTTTGCTGAGTTTCACCAACTTCATCATTTGTATAGACGGGAATCTTCACATTGTAATTTCCAGCACGAACTTCCTTCATACCGTTCATTACAGAATACACACCGCTCATAAGTTTTGCTGTTGCAACTCTTATAACAAAAAAGAGAGCAAGTATAGTGCAAAAAAGACCCATCATTATAGCAAGGATAACTAAAAGCAAGCTCTTGCTAATAACTTTTAGAGAATTTGCATGTACTAAATAAATATTCATATCTTCTATAAAGCACCATGAAACATAATATTTGTTGCCATTCGTTTTTAATAGAAAATTATCAGATTCTTTTTCTGACAAGGATATTTCTGATTCTATTTTTTCCAAGCTCTTTTTTTTAAGCTCACCTTGGATATCCATTACTGAATTATTTGTTATTTGAACTAAATGCTTTTCTCCATTTCTTTCAACAACTCTAAAAACATAATCATTTACAAATTGATTTTTTTCATGATAAAGAAAAGGAAAGAAGTCTTGCATTTTCATAGTGATTTGCAAATATCCTGCTACACGTTTATTTTTTGTAATTTCTCTTGTCGTACACACTGACTCATTCTTTTGCTGATCAAGGTTCCCTAAATAACTTGCCCTATAATTATATTCCCATCTTTTAATATTTGTAAAATCAACACGACTGGACTTTAAAAAAATAGGCCATCTTTCTGGTATTATTGGATTATTTGTAAATATTCTTAACGCATAAACTTCCGGTATGACAGACAATGTATTTTCTATATTAGTAGCTTTATCAACAATATAATTAACAATGTCAAAATCTTTATCAGTTTCAGGAAGAAGTAAGAACAATTTCATTTCTCTATTTGCAGCTATCATTTGTTCAAGTGAAGTAAAAGAGCGCATGTTCTTTTTAACTATTTCTTGATTTTCCAAAACGGTCTCATTGCAAAGCTGTCGTAATTCATTATATTGCTTCTTGCTTACAATGTTGCATATTATAATTGTTACAATCAACAGAGGAATAATTATTATTAGTGAATAAATGAAAACCAATCTTTTTGAGAAATTTTTTGTCTTTTGCTTTTTCATTTTTCAACAGCTCCTTTAGTATTGTGAATCCAAAATATATTTTTCAAAAGAGATCTATTTTTCTTTATGGTGTTTTATTTTCGGTTTTATTATATCATAGATTTATGTTCCATGCAGAATTGGGTTATATATAAAAAAACCGGTCCTCTATTTTTAGAAGACCGGCTGATTTTTTATTTATAAAATTTTAAGTACGTAGAGAACCTCTAAAAACTTCAGCTTTTAGAGATGCCCTTTAATTATTCATTTAATTTGTTTTAGCAAAGATTAAATCTGTAATTTTTACAGTACCGGCTTTGTTGTTTCCAAAATCAAACACGAACATAATATTTTCTTTAGCAACCGTAGAAGTTCCTTGGAATACAATAGTTTTTGGCGTGTTTGCAACTAATGATGTTGCTGTATCATAAACAACTTGTACATCATTATCAAACTTAATTGTTACACCTGACATATCTACATTTGATTCAAGAACTACAGAGAAATAATAATCATCATTTATTTCAACACTTGAATCAGATGTCAACTTTAATTGCGCCTGCCATTGAGCAGAAGTATCTAAAGGTAAAACATAAGTATAGCCTGTTGTAAAATCTCCTGTTAAGCTAACACCATCTGTTATTGCTCCCCAGTTAGGTGCAAAATATGTTTCTGTTTTTGAAATTGAAGTGATTAAGTTAGTAGGAACTTTTACAGTTACAGCTGCTGTTGCTGTATATTCCGTTGAATCAAAAGTATATTTTGCCTTTACAGTAAGTGTACCAACTGTAGCTCCTGCTGTAAGTACATTTGATGAAATTGAAGAACCTGTTGCATCTGTCCCTTCAATTTCAAATGTTGTTTGAGCAGTAACATCATAATAATTAGAATTTTTTACAGTGAATGTTTGTGTCTTTCCAGGAATAACTGTTGGTGCGCTTGGACTAATTGTTATTCCAGTTATTGCTTTTGTAGTAGGATCTTCTGCAGATGCAATATAAGCTTCTTTAATTTTTACAGTGCCTGTTCCATAAAGAATAAAAGCTATTTCATGTGATGTTGTTGTTGCTACTGTAAATTTTGAAAGAGGTGCATAGTATGTTATAGTTCCATCTTCATTTGTCAAAGAATTCTTAACAATAGAAACTTGTGTTTCTGGAACTTTTACTGCCACAATATCACCTGTTGTCATTAAATTAAATGACGAGACATCGGCTGTAAATACTGCATAGCTATAATTAGTAAGTGTCCCAGATTCCACTGTATACGCTGCACATGCTGCACCATCTGTGCTCCAACCTGTACCAGCAGTTAATGATAGACTGTTATTGTCATCTGTATTCAGAGTATATTCTGTTCCTGAATTCCAGTTTGCAGCATTATTTGTTGTAACTGTTGAGCCTATAAAATATTTTTTATAATATAATGATAAATCCGGAGTTCTATCTTCTACGGAAAGACTATATGTACCAGTTACTTTTGAACCATCATTTGCAGTTGCTGTAATTACAACATCACCTGCAGCAACGCCTGTTACAAGACCGGAATTGCTTACAGTTGCAATTGATTTGCTGCTTGAACTCCAAGATACAGTTTTATCAGTTGCATTATCTGGAGAAACTGCAACAGAAAGCTGAACAGTAGAGCTCTTGTCTATTGTTACTACAGAATCAGATGCTGACACTATAATTGTTGTTACAGCAACAGTATCCTCTTCATTTGGATTTGGGTCACATGCTGTAAGAAAACCTAATAGCAACAAACTTGCTGCTAAAACACTTGTTAATCTTTTCATTTTTTACTCCTTAGAAAAAATGTTATTTTATATCTCTTGTATGAAATTATTAATGAATATTATTAAATTGATTTTTCTAAATTGATAGTTAGGTAATTTTCATAAAAGTTTTTTGTTTTCGGTTATTATATTTTTTTTTGTTTTCTTTCAAACCGAAATAAATATACTTTAAGACATTCTAAAACTGAAGTTTTCAGAAGTTTTCTTTATCATTCTGTTTTGATTGACAAAGTAACAGAATTTCCGTCAGCATCTATCCAATCTAAATTTTTTATTTCAAACCAAGCATTTTTTATTGTTTTACCAGACCAGTCTTCTGCAACTATGAAAAGAAAAGCATTTATAATATCGCTTGTATCTGCGCTGCTGAAATCATAAGTTGCTTCTGTCCATTCAGTTTCGCTTAATGAAGAAATACCACACGATGTGACAATATTTACTTTTGAAGGTAGAACATCTGGTGTACCAGTTCTTCTTTGAATTGCAAAACATAAAGTTTTTGGATCTGCTGTTCCTCTAATTTGGAATTTCATTTTTTTTGCATTTTCCATATTAAAACTTTTGATTGTAGCATCATTGTTTGCACCAGCTCTTACAAGCCCACCTCCACTCCAACCGTCATTATTTCCATTGTAAGTAAAGCGAGCATAGCCTTCTTTATTTTCATAAGTCACTTCACCAGCACCGCTCCATACTTGGAAATCAAAAATGTCATAAGATGAATTCTTGCATAAGCTCCAACCATCACCATCTTCTCCTGTATTTTCACTATTGCCATTGTTGTTTTGAAAACCATTGTCAGCAGTTACAGGAGTAATTGTGCATCCTATAAAAGCTACCAAACAAAAAATCATTAACGACATACATTTAAGTGTTTTTATTTTTTTCATAAAATCTCCTAATGAAAAATATAATTTTGCTAATGTTCTTAGAACCTTTCTTAATTATTAGATTGTTTTATTTATTTATGTAGCCCTATATTTTTCAGAAATATCTTTTATTTTCGGTAAAAAAAAACACAGATGCACCAGCAAATGCACCTGTGTCAGTTCAGGAGGATTTTTTTAAATCAATATACCTTGACGCACGAATAAATTTATTGATAAACGCGAACGTAATCAATTTCTAAAATTGCACTTTCATGATTATTGTAACCAGAGCCACCCAAATTTCCACCAACTGCTAAATTTAAAATTATATAGAATTCTTTGTCGTAAGGCCAGTTTTTATAACCATTTCCATCATTGTTGTAAGAACCTTGTTCAGCTCCATCATAGTAAGCAATAATCTGATTTTCATTCCACTTAATTGCAAATGTATGATACTCACTTTCTAAATCTTCAAAAGATTTGCTTCCTATTGATTTTCCACTACCACCGTTACCATCATAGTAATGACCTTTTGCATGAAGTGTGCTGAACACTCTATTTACTCCACAAGTTGAAGGTGCATTTTCCATTATGTCAATTTCACCACTAGAAGGCCACGAACCATAAATACTGTCTTGCGGCATCATCCAAAATGCAGGCCAGAACCCCTTTATGTTTGTCACCTTCATTTTTGCTTCAATGTAGCCGTACTTCCAGCTCTGCCTTGAATTCATGCGGGCGCTTTTCCATGTGCTGCCGTCTTTGTACGCCTTTATTTTTAAAGTGCCGTTGCTTACGTAAGCAGTTGTTGCGGAACTAGAATTATCAATATAGTTTTGAACTTCATTGTTGCCCCACCCGCCTGAACCTATTTGATATTTCCACTTCGTTGTAAGAGGGCATCCAGAATTCGTAAACTCGTCTGACCAAACTAATGTACCTTTATCTGAATCAGTTATGTTTTTTTCTTCCTCTGGTAAAAACATGCAAGAGTTCTCCATTAAAAGCACTGCTGCAAGAAGCAGCAGCACCGGTAATTTGCCTATGTGCCGTTGTTTCATAATTAAAGTCCTATGTTGAAGTAAGTTGTTATTTCCATATAATGCGCTCCATCTAAGCTAACACCTTTTGGAAGTGCGCCGTATGGATCTGAACTATTGTCGCTGAACACTCTGCCTACAAGCTTTAATCCAACTCTATTTTTTGCTTCCAAGAATGAAGGATTTGATTTAAAGCTGTACGCTATGTCAAATGAATATTGCGCAGGGAAAGTCTGATTGAATATTCTCCACCAATTTTCTGGACCCCAGCTGTTGTAGAGGTAAGAGGCGCTTCCAATCCAATGATTGTAACGGGCAGAGATTCCTGCTTTGAAGAATGTTATTGTTGTATCAGAATCTCCTGTGCTGCCTAATGTTCCACCTTCAAGTGTTCCAATTAAACGAAGACTTGGCAAAGGATTAGAAATAAGTCTTGTTCCAACTTGCCACAAATTTCTTTGTTCTGTTAAAGCCATGCCGTCATACCATACATAATTGCTTACTGCAGTACCATCAGAATTTGTTGTTGCAAGCCAAGTACTACTCTTGAATGGAATAATGTCTGTTTTTCCAGCGTAGAGCGTGTACATACCAGTTAACGAAACCGCAAAGTTTGCGCCTTCAATGTCGCTGCTGTTCCAGTCGTGGAACCAAGTTGCGCCTTCTGGGTCGTAAGTTAATACGCCTTCAAATTCAATTGCCTGTCTGCTGCCTAACCCTACAATAAAAGGAGAGCCGCTTAACAATGAGCGTCCGTATGCTTTTTGAATTGGAACACGGGCACGAGCAACTGGCTTAAAGACAAAGTTCCCGTAGCTTGCGTCAACACCAACCTGCGCCTCTATTCTGTTGCCAGCTCCAGAGTCCGCTGTAAAGAAGCTTCCACGAACAACTGCTGCGTTTGTATCTGCAACAGGGCCTCTGTAAATTCCGTTTGCGTAAATGTACATATGCTGGAATGCGTTAGTGCCTATTTGTGCATACCCGCCAAGAGTATCGAGATATGTGATTGTTGAATTCTTACCATCACCAGTAACATAAGACGCGCCTAATTTTTCTGAACCGGAATGAAGTGCGCCTAATTTAACTGTTATCCATGGATCAAGAATACATTCTCCATAAACAGAAGCTTTTCTTCCTGCTCCATATCCATTGTAAGGATCAATGTTTATGTTTGTTGACGAACCAAATTCTTCTGTATAAGTTATGCCTAGTGCAAAGGACGGTATTCTTAATGAAGAAGATGGGAATGTTCTATAGTAGTTTGCAAGAACCTGTGGCTTTGCGCTTCCCCAAATCTCCGGACCGCCAATAATTGTTAATCCAGAAAGAAGCTGTTTGCCGTCAAACTCAATTGCAATTGGAGCTTTTGAACCGTAAGTGTCATAGCCAATAATATCATAAGCCTCTTTTGCAATGTTGAAAATGTCACCGCTTGTTTCAAAGTTTCCATGCTTTGAATGGTAGTAGCCCTTTAAGTCAAACATAGAATTGTCGTAGTCAAAGGAAGCAGAATATACGTCTACATATTGAAGAACACTTTCTGGTTCTGTTTTAGAATACCCTTGTTTTGTAAAATAACATGACCATTCATCGCCAACATTTGTGTAAGGCGCGTCTGTCCATACTTTTATTACAGTTGAGGCTGTGAAATTTTCAAAAGGCTTTATTGTAATTCCTAAAGAAGTTTCTGCGCTTGTAGTTGGCTCGTTTGTGTCGCCGTCTGAATTTTTATATCTAAAAGCCTTCTTCCAGTCAGTGCCATCTTTTATTGCGTCAACAAGACAGTTCACATACAAAGGTGTAACTGTCTGCACTGTTGTATCAAGAGAGTCAATTTGAATCATGCTGCTTTCATTGAAAGTCTCTTTTACACTTTGCTCATTGCCAACTGCCAAATACAAAGCTGGTGTTAATGAATTGAATTTTTTTTCAACCTGCTCAATTGTAGAATTATATAATGAAAGTGTCCAAACATCTTTAAGCATATAATATGAAGCTCGTGGAATTCTTTTGCTGATTCCATTGTCTGTAAGTTTGCTCTGTGCGCAAATACCAAACCACTCTTCGTCCATGTTGTTTAAACCGTCGCGGTAGTCAAGCTCGTAGCCTGCGTTCGTCCAAGTTCCAACAGTGTTATGAACATCAAGCTCTTTGTTCTGATAATGCTTCCACCATTCGTCTATCCATTCAAACACAAAGCCGCCAAGAACGTTCTGTGATTTTCCTTTGCCATAAGACTGACCGTAGATTTCTTTCCATTGTGACTCAAGATAGACCATCTGAGAATTCTGGTCCTCCTGTTTTTTTATTTCATTGAATGCGTCAGCTCCTGCTTCTGTAAACACAATAGGCTTGTCCAAAACTTCAGCAACATTCTCATAGAATGAATCATAGAATTTATATCCACGGTAAGCGTTAACACCAAGAATGTCCAATGAAGGACAAAGCTTTTTTATAAGGTCAATATACTGCGTGTCGCCGTTTACAATTCCAACTGGATGGAATGGATCTATGTCTTTGCAAGCGGCCATTGCTTCTTCAAACAAGCTGTACAAATATCCAGCCTTGACTGTGCTCTGCTCTCCTGTAGGAAGATTTTCAATGTTAGAGCCTGACCACACAAGTCCGTAGTTGCTTTCATTGCCGAACATGTACATAAGAACGCCTTGCACTGCACGGTACTTTTCCGCAGTTGCAGAAGCCTCTTCAACAAGGGCCTTTCTTGTGTATTCATCAGAATAGTCTGTGGAAGAATACCATGTTCCATTTACTGTAACGCCCCAGCGTCCAAGCATGTCGTTAATAATTGTGTAAATGCCATACTTCTTATAAATGTATTCAACCCACTCTGGTGGAATTGTAGAGAAGCATCTGATTGCGTTAACGCCCATTGATTTTAACATAGGCATATCTGTGTCTATCATTCTTTGTATAAAATCATCTGATTGCGCCCACAAATTATATGTTGAAGTTTCACCAATTGGAGTGTAGGACCAAACAACGCCCTTCACTTCAACTGGATTATTATTGTCCAAGAGCTTCCATCCGCCTTCATCTTTTTCAACTTTTATATATTGAGCAAATGCTGAAATATTTAAACAGAACATCAATGCTAAAAATGCAAGTATATGTTTTTTCATTTTGAGCCTCCTTCTTTTTCCGCAGAGAGTGTGACAACTTTTCCATCGCCCCAGTAGCTTGCGTCAAGATAAGTGTTGTCTTTTGGACTGTTCCAATGTATAAGTCTTGAGCGGTCTTTGCCTTCGTCTGCATCATTAATTTGGAAATCACCGCGCACTTTCTGATTCACCTTTAATTTTTTTATTCCCATAAGTGCAAAAGGAACAGCTGCTTCTATCTGGTAGCCTTTGTCTGAATAAACAACAGCAACATTTATGTCGCTGTTCTTCATAGCAACATCGTCCAAGCTGAAGTCGTATGCAAATTTATTAGTTTTGCTTTGTGGCACAATTCTTATTCTGTGATCTGTGCTTTTATAGAATGTATGGTACTTTGTGTCTGTGCCAAAGAAAAATTCTATTGAATCACCACGCCATGCTTGAGGCGCTGGAAATTTATTCACTTCAGGGAAGTCGTCTTTAATATCTGCATAAAGATAAATGTTGCTGTCATCTGCCCTTACAACAAATGTTCCATCTGTGTTTTCTGGATTGAACATGCCACCATAAACCATTGTTCTAACTTTTATTCCGTCATAGTCTTTCCAGTCATCAAAGCTGCCGTCTATTGCAGGCTTTTCATTTGAAGAATAGTAGACTTTAAAATATTTTTCCTTTTCACCTGCGTCTGCATAAGACTCAACAGGCGGTGTGTATGGAGGCTCAATTATTTTTTTCTGATTCACTGTAAGACATGAAGTTAACAATAAGCCTAAACATAATATAACTGTAAAAATATATTTTCTCATTTTCATTACTTCTCTTAACTTTTTTAAATGATATTAGGCTTCTTCTAATGCAAAACCTTTTAGAAGTTTCCTGTTTTATTGCTTCATTTAAAAATTTGGTTTAAAAAAAATCCGAGGAAAACTTTTAGTTAAAAAAGATGGTATCCCCGGATATTTTATTTTGCTTAGAAATTATTATTTCATTCCAAGCTTTTTCTTGTTAGCATTCATAAGAACAGTCTGTGCGGCAATAACTTTA
>Ga0172378_10005292_pt1 | contig 12046 bp, 3 predicted proteins | sample GrowelOW332metaG_FD_119755 | JGI IMG/M metagenome (GOLD analysis project Ga0172378, IMG submission 119755) | Groundwater microbial communities from an aquifer near a municipal landfill in Southern Ontario, Canada - Pumphouse #3_1 metaG | ecosystem: Environmental > Aquatic > Deep subsurface >...
CCACCTCCACCACAAAGTGCACCAGTTGCACCTTCACCACTTCCGTAACCTCCTCCGCCTCCGCCACGCTGATAACCATCACTTTCTGCATCTACAGCATCAATACTGCTGTCATAGTACGCCTGGCCAGAATAACCACCATTACCTGCAAAGCCGGATGTATATGAATAAGGTTTGCCGTAAGAACCGTGATATCCGCCACCAGCACCCCAGTAACCATCAGCTATGAAGGACTTACTACTATTTATGTTTGTAACACCACCGCCACCGCCAGCTACAAGGACTCTATTGGATAATGCTGTACCGCCTATACGAATATCAGTAGCTCCACCACCACATCCACCGCCATTCTTGCCTCTTCCGCCACCGCCATACGTAAGCATGCCATAGTTTCCGCCTTGTTCTCCAACATAAAAGTAAACAGTAGTCGTAGTTGTAAAAGTTAACACGCCACTTGTAAAAGCACCCTTACCGCCTACTTGCTCATAATACGAACCGCCTTGAGCACCATACAACTCAAATAGATACATACCCGGCGAAAAGTTAGATGATTGTGCATAACCAGTGTAGTTCCAGGTACCATATAAAATTTTGCTCAATATCTCCACCCACTTCCATCAGTGATTAACTCAATGCTCTCACCAGGATATAACAGCATATTAGTTTTACCATTGATTGTTCCAGCCAGTGTCACAATTCCTGTTCCCTTATTATAAAACTTCTTTATAATACCCGCTGTAGTTGCAGAATGCAATGTAACTGCAAATGTACCTTCTAGCAATATAAACTCGTTATCTGATGTAGCAAGTGTTGTATTTGCTGATAAAATTGTACGGTCATATCTCGTATAATCATCAGTATCTACCCATACATCATTTGCTTTTGCTTCAGTAGGTACTTCATCTTGCACCCAGGTTTGATTCCAACCTTCTACCAGGGTTATGTCTCTATGTTCTATAGTAGGCAAGCTAGAAAAGCTTACGCCACCATCATCAGTTATTTTGAAGGTATTCTTTGTACCATCAAGTGAATTAAAGTAGTCTATATAAAAGCCTGTAGAGTCTTTATATATCTTAGCTCTGCCGCTATCTGGCGAACCACCTGCACCAGTACTTGTTCCTAAAATAAGCTTTGGAATATATGCAGTACCCACATACTCAAATCCTATCTCAAGTTTAGAAGTCTCGGTATAGTTGTAGACATATACTGGGTAAGCAGTTACAGTAGTTGTAGCAGCTACACGTGTAGCATCTGTCCAGTAAAGTGACTGATTATCACGTGTCTTTGCCTGCGTATAACCTGAACTAGCTACAGCAGAAATAAACTTGTGTTGCTGATCAAAAATCTTTTGATAATTAACGTCTGATGTATCGCTATCAAGATATCGCTGTATTTTGTCCGATGTATCAAGCTCATCAACTGTTAACTCGGCTATATATCCTTTTTCTGCATAAAAGCTATTTGTAATAAGTGCTTGAAGAGCCTCAATAGTGTCTGCTGTCAGTGTGCCATCAAAAACATACTTGCCCGACGTAGCATCGAAGTAGACCATGTTTTTCATCACACCGTCTTTCTTTGCACGCATCGAGAAGGTGTTTGCATTGAATACTGCCTCAGCATTGCCACTAGAATGTGTAATAACTAGACCCTGGTCAGTAGTTATCTTGGTACCATAGTAGTCATTATTGAGAACTACTGGATCATTAGAAGAACGCTGCAATGTACAAACACTTACAGTCATTGCCACGTCGCTGCGAACCTTTATTGCAACGCTCTTAAATGTAGTTATCTCTTCCTCATAGTTCTTAACAGCAGGATGCAGAATGGCCTCGAGCCCAGTATCTATATTTATTATAGGCATAGTAGCTTCATAAGTATCATCATTAGAATATACAATGCTAGCTGTAACATAGGCTGTTGGTGCATAGCTACTTGAATATACTGAAGAGACTACTTTTACACGGAATGCTTCAGGAAGTATATTTGAGTTTAGTATGCTTGTTATCGTACACGAAGCAGTGCTGCCGGCCAGCATAGATAAAACGCCAGGCGAAGGCATTGATGCATTGATTAATATCCAACTACTTTGATCAGTAGGTAGAATATTATTTCCGAATGTTAAATCAGCCATTATCTACCTCCTATGCTGTAAATAGTGAAGCATCCATTAAAGTCATAGTGCATGCTAAGCCACCTGTATAAGCTATTTTGTTTGCTACTACTATACCGTCAAAATCAACAGCATATCTGCTGCTCTGTATATGCACTCTGGTATTTAGTTGCAGTAAAAGATTGCCGCGAGCTTCTACTGTTATTACTGGTTTTTGGCATGTAGCTATTTTATTTAACAGTGTTTTAAAAGTCTGGGCATAAGTTGTTGTCTGTATAAGCTGATTAGCATATTCAAACATGTTGGCAACATTATCAGATAACTCTGTTGCAGTAAAATCTACTGCTGCACCATATACCTTTAAATCAGTAATACATGCTTCAGTTGCTTCAGTATTAATACTTATTGTCCAAGCATCATATGCATAGTTATTGACCTTCACCTGCGTAGCTGCTGTTTGTGTACTGACATTTTCTACATAAGCAACAGGCGATTCTGAGAAGCTAATGGGACTGTGTTGCTGCGTACCAGAAGCTATTGCTAGTTCATTGGCTTCTGCTATTAGTTTATCATGGGCTAATACGGGTAGGTAATACGTTAGCTTTGTACCAGCATATTCATATACATCTGATTGTGCTGCTGATACGTTCTTTATTTGATCGTCATCAGTCAATGTTGCGAGCGATGTGCGAACTGCAATAATAGGAATAATCTGAATGTTGTCAAGTCTATCAGCATAGCACATAGCACCGGCTGCTTGTACGATTGTATTCAGTGCATCTCTGTTTGTTTTTTCAAGTTGCCCATAAGGGACTACCGTTGATAATGAATCAGAGATGACTGCAGGTATACCTAATACACTGAAATAGTTTGTGAGTAGTTGCTTAAAGGTTCTATTGTTTAATACCTGTAAGCCAGCAGAATCTGCATCTAATACCTTTTGCATTTTACTTTGAGCAAAGACATTTATAACAGGCCTACCCTGGGCTGGCTTCCAGGTACTCATATAGAATGTGCCAAGCGGAAGCCAGTCAAGACCTACTACATGTGTTGCTTTGATGTATGCAATTATCTTTATTCCTGAAACGATTTTGCCATAATATGGACTGCTAACATTATCTGGCGTAAACCTTCTACTGTCATTATATAGTGCTATATCGAGTGTATTTACTGCTATGTCACCTAAGACATTAGTCGAAGTACTGAATACATCCTCATTTACATACATATCCATAATGTAATCGGTACTGTAAAAGCTAACGGGCGTTGCTGTAAAGTACACGTCTATTTTAGCAGTAAATGCACGTGATTCAGCATTAAATATATCATTTGTATAAGTAGCCATTTATCTCACCTTTCTATCAATGAGAATTCAACATCTTTCCAGATCCAAATACTACCTGTGTGATGCAGTTCACTCGGTATCATACCAGGATAGACAGTTGCAGTCTTTGTGACATTACTTTCTACATAAGTAAGCGTATAACTCATACTATCTGTTTCCCAGATAATATCAAGTATTACATTTAGCTCATTAGAAGCAATTGCTTCATACGTAAATATAAAGGTTCTTTTTCTGTTTATGAAGTCGCCTACTGTATTGCCATTTGCAATGCGCTCTAGATCAGATAGCTTATAGCGTTCAATCTTGAAGGGGTGAGGCCGCTTGATACTCACCCCGTTTATCATAAAAGCTGTTTGCATGCTTACCTCCTCTGCATAGACATTTCAATAACATCCATTCTTTGCATTAGTTCGCGTATACCCCTATCATCTGCTATTAGTGTATCCACAAATAATTGGGGTTTATTAGAGTCACTGCCACGCTGCGATGAAAGTATTCGCGGTAGAACTCTCTCAAGTATATGCTGTGCAGCATCATCTACGCTTGTTGTTTGTGCTTGTCTACCTGCTACTGATACACCTGCATTTGCACCAAGATAACGAGCATTCATGAGCCTACTTATTAGACTGCTTGTTAAACTACTTGCAACTGATATGCCTGAATGATCTGTACCACTTGCATAGGCACCTACCTGTGTATTCGCTATATCTGGAATATTCTTAAGAACTTTCTCAGTATCGTAGTTGTTAAGTATCTCAGTACCATAGGGTAAGTGCAGCAACTCCGCGCCGCGGCTACCCAATAATGCTGTACTACCATTTGGTAATATTCCAAGCTCTCTGCCTGCTTCACCTACTAAGCTCATTTCATCATATGCTGTGCCGCCTAGTGCATGCGAAGCAAGTTGCGTATTTTCAGATATCCCTTTGATATATACGCCCTTCCATTCAGCAAATAACTTAAGTGCATCAGATTTCAAAGCACCAGCTATATTTTTATAGACCCTATTAAGATAGGTTATTTCCCAAACACCAGATGTACCGCCTGTGACAGTTGGCACATCATAATTTTTACCTAGCCCATTCCATTCTGAAGTTATTGCATTCATTTGTGCTTGTTTTACAGAGGCTGAATTTGCATTCTGTATTAGCTTATTAATTGAACTATTGATATCATTTATTGAATCATCAATAGTTTTTGCTGTGCCGGAGAATACCGTTGCTATACCGGCTACCGCTGTTTCAGCTGCTGCTTCGAGTTTCCATTTAGAGCCAACTAAAGTGGCTTCTAAGCTCTTATCTCCACCTGTTAAACTCTTTTTAATTTCATCTGGAAGCTTTTCAAACGGAACCACTATACTGCCATCTAGCTGCTTACCCAAACTCGCGTCTTGCGCAGCTTTGGCTACCTTCAATACACCTTCTTCTGTGTTAACACTTAAACCATGCAGTGAAGTGAGTGTAGCTGGAGTCAAGCCATCAAATTTTGCAATCCAACCATCAGTTACCTGTGTTAATATGGTACCCATATTGGATTTGATCTGCAGCATTTCACCATTCGATACAATATTTGCTTTTTCAAGATAGGTCTTAAATGTATCAGGCATAAGATCCCATACTTCAGGCTTATCTATGAATAATGATACAAGATTACCTATACCCTTATCAAAAGCATCATTGATATCTACCATGACATTGTTGCCGCATTCTGTACCGTGAACGCCCAATAAATCAAGTTGAGTACGCAGTTCTTCATCTATTGAGTTCCATTTGTCTGCATCTATAAGCGTAAGTCCATCTGTAAGGTGCTCGCCAGTTTGTGCCATTACCATTAAAAATTGCTCACCACATTCAGTAAAAGTGATACCAATTGAATTAAAGGCTTCCATCATTGCTGGCGTAACCTCGCTAGCCTGTATTGGTGAGGGCATCGCAACTCCATCAGCCCATTCCATTATTGCCTGCTCAGTATCAGCACCGCATGAAGCTATCAATGCATCAATATTTTCAAAGGCATCCATGATTTTAGCATCATTATCACCTGGCATTAATGCATTTACATAACCTACAATTGTTTTCTTACCGCTCAATATTGCATTATTTGTAATTTGCAGGAAACCGTCATCTGTGATAGTGCCAATGCCTTTAATAACTTTCCTTAGATCTGTATCCAAATGATCCTCATAGTCATCAGGTAGGGCAAACTCAGCTGCTGAAAGTCTACCTGCAATCTTTTCTTTGTCAAGATTAAGCTTTCCAGTTTCAAAGTTTATTGTAATGCCAGCCTTAGCAAGCTTCTTTATATCATTATCTGAAAATGAATCTCTTGATGCAGTTATATCACGCTCAGCACCAGTCCGACCTTCATTCTGTGCCTGCATAAATGTAATGGTGCCATCACTATTTATCTGTATTCCTGCAGAAGCGAGTATATCAATAGCTTCTGCTGAAAGCTTTAAATTAGCAAAGTCTATACTATCTGGACCAAGAACGCCAGTTACATCTACCTGCCAGCCAGTAATACTATCTTTAATTATTTCAGGTATAGTGGTTAGACTTACAAAAGATTCAGCTATTTCACCTAGGAATGCTGTGCTAGATTTAACAGTACCTTCTGTTAATTTAATACCTGCTTCCTCAAAACCCTTCAATGTATCTGCTAAGATACCATCAAGATTGGCTCCCCAAAGCAATGTAGTTGTACCTTCATCAAGTACATTTCCTTGCGCACCAGACTTTGCTGTTTCTATTGCTTGCGCTATCCACTGTTCATTATAAGCACTGTATGCACCAATCATTTGCTTTAATAATGCTGGAACTAAATCCTCATCTTCAGCTTGCTGTCTTGTGTAAGTTGTACCATTAGCTTCGTTGTAGTAGTTAATGTAGTTATCAAGATTTGCAATTGCCTCTTCTGTCAGCTTACCATAACGCTCGTTTATAGCATCAAGTAGATAGGCATTATTACCAACAGCAGTTTTCATTGCATCCATTGCTTCGCTTAAACCATAACCTTTTTCATAGGCTAGGTCTAAGTATTCTTCAAGGCCTTCCATGTTCTCTTTATCAAAGCCTCTTAATAACTCCCCATTCTCATTCTTAACATAGTACTGATTATCAGGAAGAACCGGTGAACCATAGATATTTTTTGGTTCAAATAACTCGAGCTGCATACCTAATACTTTTTCAAGTTCTTTTAGTTGATCTTCGCTCTTTACTGTTAAAAATCCAGTTTCATTATCGCCAGTAAACATGTTGCTGGTATCTGTACCATAATCATCGGGGTTTAATTTACCGAGAGCAGCCGCTATTCTAAATGCAGCAGTTTGTGCATCTGAACCTGTTTGATTAGCAGTAATATCTCTAAATGCATTATTGTTTCCATAAAGCATCTTATTGGTCTCGTCTCTATCCCAGAGATTATTTTTTGCATTATAGATTAAATCTTTATCGAGTTTATCTTTAACAGCCGTATTTATGTTACCATATTCTTCATCACTTACTTCATAACCTAACTGCTCTTCAAGTTTCTTTCTATCTACAACATTTCCTTTTGTTTCATCAAGAAGCTTAAGATAATTACCGAGATACTTATTAGTATCAGAATTGCTACCAGTTGCATCCATTATAGATGACATAGCAATTGATACACCTGCTGATACTAATGCACCGATACCTGCAGAAGCAGCTGAAACCGTGCCAACAACTGCACCACCAATAGCATACATAACACCGGTACCTATAGCATTAGATACAAGCGTGTTTAGCGTCTCTGTTTCAATAGCCTGCAAAACACCTTCATATATACTGTCAGAAGCTAGCTTACCAAGATCATAGCCCTTTGCTTCTAACTTGCCAGCAATATCAGCTGTTGCTTCGTTTGTCTTTAAGTAGTACGACATAGTAGCTTCTTTAAGCTTATCTGAAGCACCCTGCATTAAACCTGCAGCACCTATGCTCACCAAGTCAAGTGCACCAAATGTACCAATACCATCCACAAGCTTCTTGGTGACAGATGTAAATGTAGAACTCATAGCATCTGCAGACTTGCTAATTGTTTCTTTTGCTACTTCACCTGCAAACTTAGTATTACCTGCAGCATCTGCTATATACAAAGACTTGCCAAAATTATCAAGACTATCTTTAAGCAGTTTGCCGGTTGCATCTAGATCATCAGCAGAGAGAGCACCCATCTCATACAGCCTAAATTTAGCTATTGAATCAGCTAAAGCTTTTGCACCATCTGAGAGTTCATCTGAAGTGGTACCAATTATCTTTCCCGTATCACTCATGACACCAGCGGTTTTTAGTTCACTAAAGGCATCTGCAAGATTTGAATCTTCAAGTACAACGTTTAGAAGACCTTTTCTAGCTGCCTCTATGGCATCTGAAATATTCCTACCAGAAGTATATACATTTTCAGTAAGTAATTTTATACCGTTTTTAGGATCTACTGTGTATGCTAAATAGCTTGTGCCATCTTGAAAATCATCGGCATACTTCACTAGGCCGCTGAGACTCTTTATGTTTTGTGCTGATATATCAAATGAGTCTAGGCTCTTTGCTGTTGCTCCTATGATTTCCTCAAAAAACTCTTTTGAAGCCTTACTATATGCTTTAATTGTAGCCTTAGATGCTTTAGTCACCACACCAGTAAATGCATTGACCGATTCTTCAGCTCGCATAGCATCTGTAGCAGATGCAAGACTATCAAATAGTTTGGTAAGCTGATCACTGTTAGCAGCTATGCCAGAACCGACTTTAACACCTACTTCTGAGGTATTAAACATGCGCTTAAACCAAAGTTTTATTCTACCAAACGTACTTGCACTATCGGTAACTTTTGCACCAGTATTCAATGCATCATTAAACAAGTCAGCAGCTTCACTGAGCGGTTTAGCGGCATCAAGCATAGCAGCAGTTATTTTGCCTACAGACTTAACAGCAGTATCTGCTACGCCATCTAATGCCTTGCCTAAGGCTAAGCCGGCATCTGCTACCTTGCTTGAATCAACTGAAACATCTATTGTGGCGTTGATTACTTTATTTACATCTTTGGCAGCATCAGCAGCTTCATCAGTTTCTTTTGCTATTTTGAAGATTTGATCAATATTTCCAGTAGCGCTTACACCACCTGCTTCAGCAATCTTTTGTACATACGCTTTTCCTGCTTTAATTAAGCCTTTTCTGGTAGTATCACCGGCCTCAGCTGCAGCAAGTAAAATTTCATCATATGTTCCATCGAGTGCTTTTACATAGGCTTTATATGTTGAAGCAACGTCTGCACCAGCAGTATGTGTGGCACCTTCAGTAACTATACCAAACATTTCAGCAGCTTGTTCAAGCTTCATTGAAACATTCTTACCTATTAAAGCCTGTGCACGCTTATTCAGTATATCAAGTAAGTCTGTACCCCAGTTAACTGTTTTATCTTTTAAAGCATCAATAAGTATTCCAGCATCGAATGCGCCGCCAACTTTTGTAAAGTTCGTTGCATTGAAGCCGCCTACTGTACCGCTGCCTATTTTTGGTAATATATCTTCGATTAACGTTGCTCGTAGGTCTTTTGCTTCCTCAAGTTGCTTTAGCTGTATACCATATAACTCTGGGGACTTTTTCCCCATTTTTTCAATATACTTACCTAGAACTTTTTCATTATCAATACCATTATTAATAAACTTGGTAATGCTTTCGCCTGTTTTAGTATTAAAAGCAGATAGCTGAACAACTCTTGGAACAGCTTTTTCGCCTGTGGCAGCTGCATCAGTAATAGTTTCAGTTTCTAAATCCAAGATCCAATCAGGTATAGATTCAGTTACTGCTTTCTTTATTGTTGTCAATAATTCAGGTCTATATTCACTGGGTGCTAGACTGTCTAATAGTTTGTTTACCAGCTTATCAGTACCAGTATCCATGTGCGTAGACACTAAACCAGTAGAGAGTGCTTCTTTTATATCACCAGCTATATACTTAGCTGAATCACCTATGTCTAAGAATCTTACCGGAGATTTAATTTGTGGCATATTGCTAAGTAACTTACTGCCAGCATCAGCACCAGTACGACTAACTATATCGGACATATTTTTTACCTGATTAATAATCTTTGCAGCTTCTTCATCTGCAAGAATATCTAAATCAGTAAAAGCTTTACTTATACGATAAGCATATCCGCGTAATTCATCGCCAGTAAAAGCAAGACCAGTAGATATCTTATTATTTATTTTTTCGATTGCATCTACTGCATCATATACAGTTCTACCTAGTTTGCTGCTCTCTTCAGCAGCATCGGTAGTCACGGTAAGTACTTTGTATAGATGCTTAGTTGCTCCTTTGCTGACTTCTATATAGTCACCAAGTGTACCGATTAGCTTTTTAGGATCATCTAATTGCTTGAGTAACGCACCTAATTCAGCATATTTAGTAGAGGTCTTAGGCAGCATAGCAGATACTTTTTTGTATGCATTCGATGTAAAGTTAACAACGAATTGTTGTGCAGCATAACGTAATGGCGTTATATCTACTTCACCTGTAGCCGATACAAGTAAACTACGCATTTTATCAAAGTACAAGTTAACAGAATCATTTAGTGACAGCGTAGGATTTGCTTTAGCAAACTTTTTAAGCGTATCAACCGAGAAGAACTGACCACCAAGATCTGATGTTTTACCCACACCCTTTGTAACATCAGACATCATAAGCTGCCATCTCTCAACAAGATTTTTTACGGCTGGAGAATCTACTGTAGTCCAGTCAAAATCTCTATTAAAAGCTGTCATACCTATCTTGTTATAATCTGGATTTGTTGCAGCAATCTGAGCAGTAAATTGTGCCCAGTTATCTGGCGCTATAGCTCTGAGTATATCGTCATCAATTTCATTAATACCATTGGCTATTCGTTTAGTATGTGCAAGCAAATCAGAAATATCTCTGGCACTCTTTGTCTTTATATCATTAGATAGCCAAATATTTTTTCCAAACTTACTATCAATCAAATGCATTAAAGAGTCATCTTGTGTAATAAGTGGCATCTTTGTAGCATAGGCATCTGCACCACGCGTAAAAGTAGCTACTTCAGGAAGTATATTTCCAGCAGTAGAAGCAAGTGCGGTTTTTTCAAGACGCACTCCAAGATACTTATATATGTCAGCATAATCAAATGTGCTCTTAGTCGCAATCTTTATATCATCTGTGCTATCAGAAATACCCAACAATAGTGACGAGATAGAGTTACCAAAAGCATCTACACCTTTTGTTAATGCCGCTGTAGTTGTACCGGTGGCAGCTATCTTTCCATACAGTTCATTTGTAATACCCAGCTTATTAATTATGGTTGAAATGTCGTTACCAAGTACAGCCTTAAGACCAGATTTAGTTGCAGTTTCAAGTGGACTAACAAGTGAATCCTCAAATAGGTTCAGCATGTCAGCTACAGAAGTAACAGAACTAGGCCCTGCAATACTCTTTGTTATCTTTAAATTAAGTGCATCTCTGACAGTTTGTTTAAGTGTTTTTGGAAGCTTCTTTATTACTTCATCTGCTGTATAACCATATAAATCAGAAGCATCTTTTAGAGCTTCCTGCATATCCGCAACTATGCTAGGAATTAACTTCGCAGGGTCAACTCCACCATATGCATTTACTGTAGTTAAGCCATCAGCAATAAGTTTAGCTGCTTCAGTTTGATCAAATAAAGTATCAGCTAATTCACGTATAGATTTACGAAAATCTTTAATGAATACACCATTAGGATCAGCTGAAGATACACCTGTACTACCTAGCTTTGCAAGTGCATCATTATAGGCTTGTGTCTGCGAATCTATGAGCCTGTATGGTGCAAAAGGTTGCATCTGCGAATACTTTGCTTGTTTCTCAGCTTCGCTAAGTGCTGCAATACGCTTTGCTTCTTTTTCAGCAGCATGCTTGGCAGCAGCCTCTTGGGCCTTAGCAGCTTTATTTTTTTCAGCCATTTCAAGAGCTGCTTCCTTTTTACCTAAAGAAGTATCAGCTAATGAATTAAATAGCGGATTAAAGTTGTCACCAAGCTTTTTAAGCTGATCATGCAGCTTTACTACCTGCTCATCTAGTGCTGCTGTAGAACCGCCACCTACACGTAGATCTTCTCTTGCGATGGATAGCTGATTAAAGTTTGCAAGTAAGCCTCTATATTCAGCTAATGCTGACTGTATTTTCTTATCAGTCTTATCATATGAATTTAATACAGCATACGTAACAGTTCCAAATGTATTTTCTAACTCATCGCCAGTAGCGACAAAACCACGCGCTTGGTCATAAAGTTCATGAAACTTTTGTAACTCAACTATAGCATCGTCATAGTACTTGGTAGGCTCAACTTTTATTGTTCTACCTGCAGTAGCTACTTTCTGCTGCACACCAGTTCTTACAAGATTAAATGTATCGCGTAAATTTATAGCCTGTTTATCCAGTGCATCAAGGGTTTCAGAAAGCGTAAATTTATAGGATAACTGCATATCAGATGTATCAAAGCGACCTGTTAAACGCTTTAATTCACCCTTAAGGCCAATGCGTTGCGCCTGTAATTCGCTTACAACATCAGCCGTTAAACCCTTAGAC
>Ga0172378_10005293_pt1 | contig 12046 bp, 9 predicted proteins | sample GrowelOW332metaG_FD_119755 | JGI IMG/M metagenome (GOLD analysis project Ga0172378, IMG submission 119755) | Groundwater microbial communities from an aquifer near a municipal landfill in Southern Ontario, Canada - Pumphouse #3_1 metaG | ecosystem: Environmental > Aquatic > Deep subsurface >...
AGTACAATCTTTTTTCTTAAATCTCTTTCAGTTTAATTGATTATAGTATCTAATAAGTTTTTTATGAGAATGATAATAAATGATATAAATAGAGAAACCTCATCGTCCTTTTACTATCTTATTAATTAACCTAAGTGACTTTATACAACGTACAAACAAGAATGTAAAGATAAGAGAGCCATTGGTTTTTGTCAAAAGGGCTGATGAAAAAGGTATCATTTGACTCGCTGTCAAAGTTTTTGTTGATGATAGGCAATTTTGAGGAATTTTAGGAGAGAAATTCTACTCTTACCCACTTTTTCAAGTTTTTAAGAGTATTTGTTCCTATATGCACTCAAGCATAATTTTTTTTTGAATAAAAAAAAAGAGGGAAAAAAGTAATTTTTTTTAAATTTCTTTTTTTCCTCTTCTATTTGTTGTCTTTTACTGTTGATACGTCTTAAGAATAGCCCGAGCAACTTCACTTTTATTTCTTCGTTGATCCATGGCCATTTTTTCCACATAGTGATGAGCGCGCTCTTCATCCAATCCTAAATATTGCACAAGAGAGCACTTTGCCTTATCAACTAATTTAATTTCTTCCAGTTTTGCCCTGAGGTTTGAGTTTTCTTTTTTCATGCCTGAAAGACGTTGTCTCAAAGAAGAGGCAAGTATGATTGATTGATAGAAGAAACTTTGGTGAACAGGTCGTCCGATGACAATAACCCCATTTCGTTGCACCTTTTCTGTTACTTCCATTACCTTATTTTCACTGACCACCAGGAGTACAGAAGAAAGCGTTTGTTCTGTAATAAAGGAGGAAAGTTCAATACCTGATTCATCCGGAAGGGGCGTGTTGATAATAACAATATCAAATTCTAATTCTCCAACCAAACGCCTCGCTTCGCTACAGGAAAAACTCGCAGCGATGTCTGAATGGACATCGCTTTCTTTTAGCAATGCCCGAAACGCCATGTGTCCTTTTCCTGTGGAACTTACAATAAGTATTCTGCTCAGCTCAACCATTAATGTTTTATCTCTCAATTATAGGTATGAAAAGAACCTGTCTCTGCTCTCTTCAAAGGTCTGTTTTGAATGTTTATACTCTTCTATTTCTTTTTTTGCTTCAGTGATGTACGCGCTCAACAATTCTTGTGGAACTGCTCGTTTGAGGAAGTCACTTTGCTCTGCAAGTGTTACAGATTCTTCAAGACTTGTTGGTAACGTATCTCCTTTAAACTCAAAGAAAGCGTTATTTTCTACTGGCTTTGGTGGATCCATTTTCTTTTCAATGCCTTCCATTGCTGCTTTGCAGAGAAGGGTGTAGAGAAGATATGGGTTTGCCGAAGCATCAGCGGTTCTCACTTCTACCCGTGCATATTCACCTTGTGTTCGTGGTACACGAATGGCAAGGGTTCTATTTGCATATCCCCAACCAATACTCCTTGGAGATTCAAAACTGCCAAGTCGTGCATACGAATTAATATGAGGACTGGTGAAGAGAGAAATTTCTTTGATGTGGGAAAGAATTCCTGCGATGGTGTGGCGTCTGATGGCCTCTTCATCTTCGATTCCTTCTTTCTTTATCGAAATATTTACATGCATTCCTGAACCACTCTCATTTTTGAGAGGTTTGGGAAGGAATGAAGCAAAGAGTCCATTTCTGCTTGCAGTAGTTCGTACGACATACTTAAAGGTAATCATATTATTTGCTGCAGACATCAGATCGCCATAGGAAAAATCAACTTCCATTTGACCTGGACCACTTTCATGATGACTTCTTTCGGTGTGAAAACCCATCTCTTGTAATGTGAGACAGATATCACGTCTGATATTTTCACCTTTATCGGTTGGTGCAACATCAAAATAACCACCATGATCGAGAGGCGTTAATGTTGGTTCACCTTCTTCATTGAGTTTAAAAAGGTAAAATTCACATTCACTACCAATTTTAAAGGTATAGCCTTTCAAAGAAGCACTGCGAAGAAATTCTTTTGTCATGCCTCGTGTATCTTTTTCAAAAGACTTACCGTTTGTATGGTATATGTCGCAATACATCTGCATGACCTTACCTGTTGAAGGTCTCCATGGAAGAACCTGCATTGAATCAGCTTCTGGGAAGAGGAGTAAATCACTATCCTCGATTGACCCAAACCCTTTAATTGCAGAGGCATCAAAAGAAATACCACTCGTAAATGCTTTACCCAGTTCTTCACTACTGATTGATACATTCTTGAGATTTCCCATGATATCACAAAAGGCAAGTCTGACAAATTTGATATCTTGCTCTTCTATGAAGCTTGTAATTTGCTTTTGCATTGATGACATATTTGCTCCCTTGATTAAATAGCTGTATACAGCTGTTTGTATGGTGAAGTCGAATTAGGCGTTAATTTGTAATATTGTGCATCTAATACGGTCTTTTTGTCAAATGAAAAGGTAGTGCAAAATTCAGTAAGATCATTTTCAATTGATTCCATATCTTCTTTTGTGGCTTTTTCTGCGGTAATTTGCGGTGGAATATCGACAGGTAGTTCATCGGTACGAAGGAAAATTCTTCCTCCATGCATTCCTGTGCCACAGAAATAGCCAACTGGACATTTCCCTTTTTGTTTGAGACCCAGAACAATAATGGTTCCCCCAGCCAGGTATTCACCTAAGAAGGATCCAGCTCGGTCCCCTACAATGATGAGTGGCTGTTTTTCTTTGTAGGCTTTCATATGAATACCTGCACGGTAACCAGTACTCTCTTTAATCAGGATGGAACCACCACGCATGGCATAGCCAACCGTGTCACCACAATTACCTGATACAATGATATTTCCATCATTCATGGTATCTCCCACAGCATCTTGTACATCGTTGTTGACAATGATTTGACTTCCTGTGTTCATACAAGCGCCCAAAGCATTGCCTGGTACGCCATAAATGGAGACGACTTTATCTTTCATGCCAGCACCAATAAATCGCTGGCCTTGTACATCATTGAGCTCAATGGAAGCACATTCACTAGTTCTAATCATATTGTTGAGCTCTTTAAAAGGCATATGTCCTACATTAATATTCTGTTTCATTACTGTCTTTCTCCTAACATACTTACTCTATCAGTACTCTTGAAAGCCATGAGTTGAGGGCTTTGAGCAATCAGGGCGAAATTCAAAGAAGAGAGTGAAACTCTCTTTCTTATCAGATTTGTATAGATACCGGAACGAGCGATGGTATCTCCGATTAAGATCATGCCAACAAGGTGATCATCGTGAGTAAAGAGGACTTTATACCCTGTTGGGGTAGATAAATCTAACTTTTCTCCAATATAACTGCCCGCTGTGACGATGTGTAAGCCAAAGAATCCAATTGCATTTGCAGCAATGGCATCATCATAGTGTTTTTCTGTACCACTCATATTGCTTCCTGCAATCTCTCCCATGATATTTGCATTGGGAAAGAGGGCAAGGACTCTCTCGGTATCACAGGTGATATCATGTGAGGTGGCACAATCTCCTGCGGCATAAATGTCAGGAATGGTTGTTTGACACTGATCATTGGTAACAATACCACGATTGAGTTCTCCGCCAATAGCATCGATGAGATCTGTATTGGCTCTTACTCCAACAGCAAGGACGAGAATGTCAAAACTGATCTTTCCACCACTCTTTAAGGTTGCCGTCTTTTTGGTGAATGAAGCAGTGGAATCACCTAAATGGAAGGTAATGCCTTTGTCTTCAAGAAAATCCTGTACACGCTTAGCCCCGTTTTCATCGAGAATGGAGGGAAGAATGCGAGGGGCCATATCTACAACGTCAATGGATGCAACTTTATCGAGAATTCCTTCACAACATTTTAAGCCAATAAGACCGGCACCAATGACTAAGACTCTCGATTGTGGTGTTATTTCCTTTTCCAATGCTTTGGCACTGTCTATGGTCATAAAGGTAAACTTTTTGTCAACTTTCTCAAGTCCATCCATAGGAGGAACAAACGGTCTACTTCCGGTAGCAATTAAGAGCTTGTCATAGGAAAAGACTCTTTTATCATCGAGTGTCACGGTTTTCTTTTTTTTATCGATAGCCGTTGCAGCCTTACCTAATATGAGTTTAACCTTATTTTCTTTATAGAAAAGAGGTGAGCGATAGGGCATTTTTTCAAATGTTGTTTTTCCCCATAGTGCATACGAAATTAATGGTCTGCAATAGGGAGGATCATTTTCTTTACCAATTAAGGTAATTGAGCCTGTTTTGTCATTTTTTCTGATTGCCTCGATAGCAGAAGCAGCTGCAATGGAAGCTCCAATTATTACATATTTCATACTAACGCTCCTCGTATTTTATGGCATTGTTTGGACAGTGTTGTACACAGGAAGGTTCTGTTCCATTGGAGGTACAGAGCTCGCATTTCTGCATAACTCCTTCTTCATTTGGCATCAAAGCACCGTAGGGACAAGCCATAATACAGGTATAGCAACCGACACATTTACTTTGATCAATTTGAATGAGACCATTGTTGATGGTGAGGGCTCCGGAAATACAGGATTTTACACAAATTGGGTCGGTGCAGTGTCTGCAACTGACAGCAAAATTAATATCTTTTCCTTCTTCAACTTGAATCCTTGGTCGAATATCTTTGTTTTTCAATTTTACCATGTTATCAAGTGGACTGTTACTTAAGGCACACCAGTATTCACACAGATGACAGGCTAGGCACCAATTTTCTTCTACATATACTCTTTTCATTTTTTTTACTCTCCTGCGTGCTGAACACCAAGTATTTCAAGCTCTTTTTCATTGAGACCAATACCACGAAGCATGAGTCTGTTTCCTCGTAATGCTTCAATTGAGTTGATTCCCATGCCACCCATCATCTCTTTAATTTCATGAGTCCATGCGGTGATAAGATTGACCAGGTGTTCTTTACCAATTTCAGGATTGAGTCGTTTTACCAATTCTGGTCTCTGTGTTGCGATACCCCAGTTACACTTACCTTGGTGACAACTTCTACAGAGGTGACAACCAAGAGCAATGAGAGCACTTGTGGCAATGTAACAAGCATCAGCGCCAAGCGCGATTGCTTTAATTACATCGGCTGAAGACCTGATGGAACCTCCCACAACAAGACTGACATTGTCTCGAATTCCTTCTTCTCTCAGTCTTTTATCAACAGTAGCTAAAGCCAGTTCAATAGGAATACCCACGTTATCTCTGATTCGAGCAGGAGCGGCACCGGTACCACCTCTGAAACCATCGATGGCAATGATGTCTGCACCACAACGAGCAATACCACTTGCAATGGCACCAACGTTATGAACGGCAGCAATCTTAACAATAATAGGTTTCTTATAGTTGGTTGTTTCTTTGAGCATATATACCAGCTGTCTGAGATCTTCAATGGAATAAATATCATGGTGAGGTGCAGGACTGATAGCATCAGTTCCTTGTGGAATCATACGTGTTTTTGATACTTCAGCAGTAATCTTTGTTCCAGGAAGGTGACCACCTATACCAGGTTTTGCTCCTTGTCCAATCTTAATTTCAACAGCGGCTCCGGCTTCAAGGTAATCTGGTTCAACACCAAATCTTCCTGATGCTACCTGTACAATGGTATTTGGACCGTAGGCATAGAAATCTTCATGGAGTCCACCTTCACCGGTATTGTAGAAAATTCCCAGCTCTTTTGAAGCAGTTGCTAAGCTTTTGTGGGCGTTGTAACTGATTGAACCGTAACTCATAGCACTAAACATGATAGGAGTGGAAAGCTCTAATTGAGGATTTTCATTGGTGGTGATAATTTCACCATTTTTATCATAGTGGATGTGATGGTCTTTTTTCCCCAGGAAGGTTCTGGTTTCCATTGGTTCTCTCAATGGGTCAATGGAAGGGTTGGTAACCTGAGATGCATTGATTAACAGTTTATCCCAATAAATTGGATATTCTTTAGGGTTTCCCATGCTTCCTAGAAGCACCCCACCTGTTGTCGCCTGTCTATATATATTAGTAATAGACTCTTGAGACCAGTTGGCATTCTCTTTATAACGGTTGGTATTTTTTTCAATTTTTAATGCATGGGTAGGACAGAGCGTAACACAGCGTTGGCAATCAACACATTTGCTCTCATCACTGATCATCTTTTTTAGATCTGCATCATAATGGTGTACTTCATTTGCACACTGTCTTTCACAAACACGACAGTTAATACATCTGTCTTGGTTTCTGTATACTTCATATTCGCTTGGTAAATAATTTATAGACATTGCTGCTGTGCCTCCCTGTTAAGCGTTACAATGTATGGCTCTCCACCCTTTGGATAGGTGATAGAGTCTAATTGTGGCGCTATAACTCGTATTGCTGCTTCTTCACTCGACATGTAAACCATGTCATCTTTTTGTCCAACGATGAGTGAACGTAATTTTAATCGGTCATTTAATGCCATGAGACCACCATTAAATCCTACAATGATTGAGAATGGACCGGTGACTAACATGGATGAGAAGTTATTTCTCAAATAGGTCAGTTCGTCTCTCTCTTTCTTATCCATTCGGTCGATGGTACTCCAGAAAGGTGCTGCAAGGATGCGTGCAACCTTTTTATAAGGAAGACTCTGTTTCCTGTGGAGATAATCAATCATATAGGCAATAACTTCGGTATCGGTTTGAAGGGTACATTTGTAGCCAAACATTTCGATGAAACGACGGTTTGCGTCGTAACTGGAAATTTCTCCGTTATGTACAACACTACAATCGAGAAGTGAGAATGGGTGAGCACCGCCCCACCATCCTGGAGTATTAGTAGGGTACCTGCCGTGAACGGTCCAACTATACCCTTTATAATCTTCTAATCGATAAAAGCGTCCAACATCTTCAGGAAATCCAACGGCTTTAAAAACACCCATGTTTTTTCCTGAGCTAAAGATACAACAGCCTGGTAAGTTTGAGTTGATTTTAATCACTTGACGGCTGACGTATTCTGCTTCATCTAACTGACTTTCTGCAAGCTTTGTCTTTAAGGGAGAAAGAAAATATCTCCAGATCAATGGTGCATTGGTAATTTCAGGCATCTTTCGAGTAGGTATCTTGGAGAGGTTAATGATGTCAAAATAGGTTTCCAGGTAATCTTCACATGCTTTTTTGGCTGTTTTGTCTGTGTAAAATAAATGGAATGCATAGTAGTCCTTATATTCGGGATAAATACCATACGCCGCAAAACCACCGCCAAGTCCGTTTGAACGGTCTCTCATGAGGCTAATAGACTTAATTGCTTGTTCTCCGGAAAAACGTCTGCCGGTCTTGGAAAAAATTCCTGTAATCGCACAGCCTGCGGGAATTCTTACTTCTCCCTCTAATGGTGAATCGTACATCTTTTGCCCTCCTGTACTTCGAAATTGCTTTGAGATAAAAAAGAAGCCTGCAGGCACAGAGCTCTCCCTGTGACTGCAGACTTCTTTGTCTATACCTAAGTACATAGTTATATTTTTAAAATTAAATTTTCATTGATAAAGACGCCATTGTCTTATAGGGTTGAGAATAATCTAAAATAATGTCAGTGTCTAGCACCTCAAGAATGTGGACTTGCGTGACAGATTTGATGAAATGTGATGATAATTGCTTATAGGACATCACAAAATTGATAAAACCGTTGTTTTTACCATACGTAATTAATGTAATAATATGCAAAAAATATTCAAAAAAAATGATTTATTTTTATAAATGGCAAAAAATCGTACAAGGTTAATTCAAAGGAAAGGAAATGAATTATTTCATAATTCATCACCTGATAAATAAATACATGGTATTTATGTTGATTTTGAGGAAAAAAAGGGAAAACTGAGTATTCCTCTGTTTCATCAAAATTGAAGAGTCTTTTTTGACAAAATAAAGCGTAAAAGAAGATAAAATTTGTATATAGTGCCGATTTTTACTATACTTTCTCTATCAAATGTGAAGGAGTGCTTCGATGACAATGCGATGTACGTGGGTTCCAGAAAACTCTGATTTATATAAGGAATACCATGATAAAGAATGGGGAACTCCGGTGTATGATGATCAAAAATTATTTGAAATGCTTTTTCTTGAATGCTTTCAAGCGGGACTTTCCTGGTATAGTATTTTGAAGAAAAGAGAGGCTTTTCGTCTTCTTTTTGATGGATTTGATGCGCTTAAAATTGCTCAGTATGATGAGGACAAAGTTGCCGCTTTAATGACGAGGAAAGAGATTATTCGCAATCGGTTGAAAATTAAGGCAGCCATTAGCAATGCCCGTATTTTTCTTGCAATACAAAAGGAATTTGGGAGCTTTTCTTCCTACCTCTGGGGATATGTAGACGGTAAAACCGTGGTGAATGCTGCACGAGGAGCATTGAAGACCTCTCCTTTGTCCGATGAAATATCTGCTGATTTGAAGAGACGAGGCATGAAATTTGTTGGTTCTATTACCATCTATTCGTATCTTCAAGCGGTTGGTCTTATCAATGATCATGAAAAGGAATGTTTCCGTTTTCAGGAATTAACAGCACTTTCAAACATGTAACACATTTGCTCTGTGAAACGAGGGTGGCTACGTCATAATTGATACGTGAAAAATTGAGGACGGTGGAGAGCTCTTCTTTTTTGGGTTGCGTCTTTTCCTTTTCTTTTATTTTGAAAATTTATGGTAATTTTTGCAAAAAACATGAGGTATCTCTTTTCATTAAAAGGAAATTGCATAAAAAAAATATTTTTTTTTAGTGTGAAAAATCTTTCATTTATTGCTTTAATTGCAGATTAGAGACGTAATTTGAGTCCTTATTTGCCTTGATAAACAATGCTACAACTTGACAAACTTTCTCTTTTTGGTGTATTTAATAGTCTATAACAGCAAAGGCGCTGTAGTTCACTTTGAGCTACAGTGTCTTTTTTTTATTGTTTTAAGTGAAATTTTGACGAAATGATTGCATGCAATCAATAACGAAATGTAAGGAGATTGGGAATGGAAAAGTTAACAGATTTGTTTGGTTCCAATGTATTTGGAGACGACGTAATGCGCGAACGTCTTCCAAAAGATGTTTACAAGGAATTAAAAGAAACTATTAGAAATGGTAAAGACCTCGATTTGGACATAGCTAATGCTGTTGCTCATGCAATGAAAGAATGGGCACTTGAAAAAGGTGCAACACACTTTACTCACTGGTTCCAGCCATTAACTGGTATAACCGCTGAAAAGCATGATTCTTTTATTAGCCCAACCAAAAATGGTGGTATTACCCTTGAATTCTCAGGTAAAGAGCTCATTAAGGGTGAACCTGATGCATCTTCTTTCCCTTCAGGTGGTTTACGTGCTACTTTCGAAGCACGAGGTTATACTGCTTGGGACCCATCAAGTTATGCATTCGTAAAAGAAAATACCCTCTGCATTCCAACTGCATTCTGTTCTTACAGTGGTGAAGTATTAGACAAGAAGACACCTCTTCTTCGTTCAATGGAAGCTATTTCTAAAGAAGCTAAGAGAATCACCAAGTTATTTGGTCATGATAATGTTGGCTCTATTACCACTACCGTTGGTTGTGAACAGGAATATTTCCTTATTGATAAAAAGTTATTTGATGAAAGAAAAGATTTGAAATATACCGGTAGAACTCTTGTCGGTGCTCGTCCTCCTAAGGGCCAGGAACTTGATGATCATTACTTTGGTAACCTTCGTCCAAGAGTTTCTGAATTTATGCATGATCTTGATATTGAACTGTGGAAATATGGTATCTTTGCTAAAACAAAGCATAATGAAGTATCTCCTTCCCAGCACGAGATGGCTCCTGTTTTCACAACAACCAACCTTGCTACTGACCAGAACCAGCTCACCATGGAATTGATGAAGAAACTTGCTGAAAAGCACGGTCTTGCTTGTTTACTCCAAGAAAAACCTTTTGCAGGTGTGAATGGTTCAGGTAAGCATAATAACTGGTCAATTTCTACTGATACCGGTATCAACCTCTTAGAACCAGGTGCAAGTCCAAAAGACAATGCCCAGTTCCTTTTATTCCTCGTTGCAGTGATTAAAGCTGTTGATGAATATCAGGATCTTCTCAGATGGAGTGTTGCATCCCCAGGTAACGATCATCGTCTTGGTGCAAACGAAGCACCACCTGCCATTGTATCAATGTTCTTAGGTGATGAATTAACTGATATCCTTGAAGCAATTAGTCAGGATAAGAAAGCTGATGGTGCAGAACAGAAGAGTATTATTCTTGGTGTGCATGTATTACCTGATTTTATCAAGGATACAACAGACCGTAACAGAACTTCTCCATTTGCCTTCACTGGTAACAAGTTTGAATTTAGAATGCTCGGTAGTGCAGCTTCTGTTGCAAACCCTAATACCGTTTTGAATACTGCTGTTGCTGATGTTCTTGGCGAATTTGCTGATAGACTTGAAGGTGCAAAAGACTTTGGTGAAGCATTGAGAGTTTTGGTAAAAGAAGAATACCTTGCTCATAAGAGAATTGTATTTAATGGTAATAACTATAGTCCTGAATGGCTTGGTGAAGCTAAGAAGAGAGGTTTATTAAATCTTGTTTCTTCTGTTGATGCTTTCCCTGTTCTTCTCGCTGACAAGAACGTTGCATTATATGAAAAGTATAAGGTTTTGAATCGTTGCGAACTTGCAAGTCGTGTGGAAATTTCATTCGATAGTTATGCAAAGACACTCAATATCGAAGCACTTACTTTTGCAGATATGCTTCGTAAGCAGATTATTCCAAGTGCGAATGAATATCTTTCATCCATTCTTAGTGAAATTGCTACAGCCAATGCTGCAATTCCTGGTTTAGCCATGAAGTCACAGGTTGAACTTGCAACAAAGATTTCTGGTTTAGTTGATTGTTTATCAACAAAGCTCGAAGAATTTGATTCAGTTCTTCTTTCTACTCATGATCATTCAGACTCAGAGTCTTGTGCTCGTGCTTTCCACGATGAAGTACTTCCTTTGATGAGTGAAATTCGTGTCGTAGCAGATGAACTTGAATTAATGGTAGATTCTGAATACTGGCCAATACCAACGTATGGCGAAATGCTTTATTCCGTATAGTAATATCAAACTCTTGGAGCTTTAGCTCCTTGAGAAGCGATTTTATCATAAAAAAATAAATGTAAAGACCCAAGATGTATGTCTTGGGTCTTTCTCCGTCGTAACTCCTGATGAAAAAGACAGAGAAGAGAGGTGGGTCTTTTTCTGCTGTATTTCCTTGTATCAAGAGATATGAGCGAGAAGACTTGTATGGTTGTCACTTGTGTATCGTCTTTTCTTCAAAACATCAGGATCCTCATACACCGGATTGCTGCATCGTACAGCAATCTTCTGTATGTTTCCTCATTTTTCTATGTGGTAGGAAGGTTTTCATCCATCCATGTGTATCGTTCGTTGAGCCAATTGATGAGATAATTGAGTTCTTTGGTATAGGTATCTCGTTTACCAAATCCCGTAGGACTACTTGGCCAAACGTATTGACCTAATACCGGCCATTTTTGGAAATTATAGGTCTGAGAGACCTGAATTTCATCCGCTTCGGCTTGAATTTCGTTGTTGATAGCTTGGTATAAAGGTTCTTTGATTTCATCCCAACGCTGTCTTACTTTCATTCTAAAATGATTGTCTTGGAAGAGTCGTGTCATCAAAATACCTCTTCTCACCCAGAAACCTGTTGGCATATAGCAGTTGTTTGAAGGGGTATTTCCGCAGGCAAGATCAAAATCCCAGTTCGGACCCATGTGTAATTTCCCATCTTGTGGATCGTAGAACATATAGACGGAACCAAAACATTCGAGATCATTTGAATCCAAATTTTTGACCAGTTCATTTGATACATACCAATCGACGAGAGACGGTACATCAAAGTAATGGGCATAGCCTGTCTCTTCATCTCGGTACTGATCTGAGAACAGGGCATCTTCTGCAGTTTGTATAATGTTCTTGGTATAGGAGAACATTTCTTCTGTTACATCTTCTTTATCATCAGGGTCTTTGAGACTGATTGGTTGATGATGTGTGGTGATGAAATTAAAATCTTCATCTTGTCGCGCATTGAACTCAACAAGGAAACCACCATCGTG